>OFDN01000190.1_pt1 | contig 59301 bp, 53 predicted proteins | sample 1520971 | NCBI WGS metagenome assembly OFDN01 (sample SAMEA94257418, study PRJEB24077) | hot springs metagenome | biome: Aquatic biome; feature: Geographical feature; material: Water | place: India | collected 2012-06-12 | depth 5 m
GGGGGGGGGGGGGGGGGGGGGGGGCCCTGCCGCGTCAGCGGCAGCTTGCGCTGCCGACCCCTCTCCCTCCGCGCCTTGCGGCGCTCCTCCCTCTCCCGCAAGGGGAGAGGGCTTCTGTGCCAGCACCGGCTTCACCAATTCCAGATACCAGTCGCAGAACTTCGACCACGTGAACTGGTAGATCGCGTTGGCCGCTGCGTCGAAGCGCAGGTCAGCCATCGCCTTTTCGATCTCGGAGACGCAGGCTGCGACCTCGCCGATGATCCACTGGTTGGCGGCGAGGCGGGCGGGCGGGGCCTTGATCGTGTCCGAGGCGCCGATCCCGTTCGACTGGCAGAAGCGCGCCGCGTTCCACAGCTTGGTGGCGAAGTTGCGGTAACCCTCGACCCGCTTCTCGTCCATCTTGATGTCGCGGCCCTGGCTTTCCATCGCCGCCATGAAGAACCGCAAGGCGTCCGCGCCGTACTGGTCGATGAGGCCCAGCGGATCGACCACATTGCCCTTGGACTTCGACATCTTCGCGCCGTCGGCGGCGCGCACGAGGCCGTGGAGGTAGAGCCTGTCCCAGGGCTTCTGGCCCATGTTGTAAAAGCCCATCATCATCATCCGCGCATCCCAGAAGAACAGGATGTCGAACCCCGAGATGAGGAGGCTGTTCGGGAAGTGCTTTTGCAGGAGCGGCGCATCGCCCTCCGGCCAGCCGAGCGTGGCGAAGGGCCACAGGGCGGATGAGAACCACGTGTCGAGGACGTCCTCGTCCTGCGTCAGCGCCACGCCTTCACCGGCGAGGGCCTGTGCGGCGGCCTCGTCCTCGGCGACGAAGCAGCGGCCGTCGTCGGCGAACCACGCCGGGATGCGGTGGCCCCACCATAGCTGGCGCGAGACGCACCACGGCTGGATGTTCTCCATCCAGTTGAAGAAGGTCTTCTCCCAGGTCCTGGGCACGATCTGGATCTCGCCCGAGCGCACCGCTGCGATCGGCTTCTTGGCCAGCTCCGCGGCGTTCACGTACCACTGGTCGGTCAGCCAGGGCTCGATCACCACACCGCCGCGGTCGCCGAAGGGGGTCGCGATCTGACGCGGTTCGGCGTCGTGTTCGACCTCTTCGCCATCCTTGGTCTTGGTGCTGTGGGGGATGAGGTAACCCTGCTCCTTCATCCGCGCGACGACCAGCTCGCGCGCGCCCTCCACGCCGTCGCGGCGGAAGCGGTGGAGGCCGAGGAATTCCGCCGGCACCAGCCCGTCCGCCGTCTGGCACACGTTCGCCTCGGCATCGAGCATGTTGAGCATCTCGGCCGGGGCAAAGCCGGCGCGCTTGCCGACTTCGAAGTCGTTGAAATCATGGCCGGGCGTGATCTTGACGCAGCCGCTCCCCAGCTCGGGGTCAGCGTGCTCGTCGGCGATCACCGGGATGCGGCGGCCGGTCAGCGGCAGCACCACGAACTTGCCGACGACGCTGGCATAGCGTTCATCCGCCGGGTTCACCGCCACCGCCATGTCGGCGAGCATCGTCTCGGGACGGGTGGTGGCGACTTCGAGATAGTCGCGCCCGTCGGGCAGGGTGACGCCATCAGCCAGCGGATATTTGAAGTGCCAGAAGCTCCCCGCAATCGTCTGCGTCTCGACCTCCAGATCGCTGATCGCGGTCTTGAGCTTCGGGTCCCAGTTCACCAGCCGCTTGTCGCGGTAGATGAGGCCGTCGTTGTAGAGATCGACGAAGGTCTTGATCACCGCCTTGGTGAAGTGCGGGTCCATCGTGAATTGCTCGCGGCTCCAGTCCATCGAGCAGCCGAGGCGCCGTAGCTGGTGGGTGATGGTGCCGCCGGACTCCGCCTTCCACTCCCACACCTTCGCGACGAAATCCTCGCGCGAGTAATTGGTGCGCTTGTCCTGCCGCGCCTCCATCTGGCGCTCGACCACCATCTGCGTCGCGATCCCGGCGTGATCGGTGCCGACCACCCACAAGGCGTCCTTGCCGCGCAGGCGCTCGTAGCGGACCACCACGTCCTGCAGCGTGTTGTCGAGCGCGTGGCCGATGTGCAGCGAGCCGGTGACGTTCGGTGGCGGGTTGACGATGGTGAAGGCTTCCGCGTCAGGCCGCTCGGGCCGGAACAGGCCGTTCGTCTCCCAGTGGGAATACCAGCGCGCCTCGATGGCGGCGGGGTCGAAGGTGGTGGGCAATGTCGGGTTCGAAGTTTCGGCCATGATGCCCCGCGCCATGCCAGCACCCATGTTGCGATGCAATGTTGGAACCGCGATGGGTGTCTTGCGAGAGCCTTGCGGGGCCGGAAAATTCCCCCCATACCCCCGCACAATGCAGAGTGCCGCGCAACATTTGCTGGAGGATGCGGGCGACGGCGGTCCCCGGCTGGTGCTGTCGGGGCAGCTGGTCCTCGCCGCGATCGACCCGCTCGAACGCGCGCTGAGAACCGTGTCCGGGCCTGTCGCGACGGTCGATCTGGCCGGGGTCGAGGAGATCGACACCGTCGGCGCCTGGGTCGTGTGCCGCTTCGCGCGCGAGCACGAGAGCGACATCACCGGCGCCAGCCCCGAGGCCGAGCGCCTGCTCGCCGCAATGCGCGATATCGACGCGAGCGGCGACACCCACCCGCACCGCCTGCCGGTGTGGGAACGCGTGCCGCTCGCGGTGGGCGAGAGGGTGTTCGGCGCGCGCTACGGGGTCTACGGCGTGGTCGCCTTCTTCGGGCAGATCCTGATCGCCGTCGGCAACCTCGTGCGCCGCCCGCGCCGCTTCCCGTTCAAGGCGCTGGTCCACCAGATGGAGCTGGTCGGCGTCACCGCGCTGCCGATCATCGGCCTCATGAGCTTCCTCATCGGCATCGTCATCGCCCAGCAGGGCTCGGTCCAGCTCCAGCAGTTCGGGGCCGAGGCGCTGACGGTCAACCTCGTCGGGCGCATCACCTTGCGCGAGTTGGGCGTGCTGATGACCGCGATCATGGTCGCGGGCCGCTCGGGCAGCGCCTTTGCCGCGCAGCTCGGCACGATGAAGCTCACCGAGGAGATCGACGCGATGCGCACCATCGGCATCTCGCCGGTCGAGGTGCTGGTGATCCCGCGCATTCTGGCCGCGACCTTCATGATGATCCTGCTGGGCTTCTTCGCCGCGCTGTTGGCGATCATCGGCGGGGCGGTCGTCGGCCAGTTCGCGCTCGGTATCCCGTTCTTCACCTTCCTCTTGCGCATCCAGGAAGTGGTGCCGGTGCACGACCTGTGGGTCGGCCTCATCAAGGCCCCCGTGTTCGGCCTGATCGTCGCGCTCGCCGGCTGCTATCACGGGATGCAGGTTCACGGGAATTCCGAGGAAGTCGGCCGGCGGACCACCATGGCGGTGGTCTCGGCGATCTTCGCGGTGATCGTGCTCGACGCCTTCTTCGCGGTGTTCTTCACCGAGATCGGGTGGGGCTGACATGATGCGCATGACCAAGCACCCCTCGGACGACGAACCGGTCATCAGGATCGAGGGCCTCGTCAACTCCTTCGGCGATTTCAACGTCCACGACGGGCTCGATCTCACGGTGCGGCGCGGCGAGATCCTCGGCGTGGTCGGCGGGTCGGGGACGGGCAAGAGCGTGCTGATGCGCTCGATCATCGGGCTCCAGCGTCCCAGCGCCGGACGGATCGACGTGCTCGGGCGCTGCATCACCGAAAGCGATCTCGAACAGGGCATCGGCGTGCGGCGGCGCTGGGGCATCCTGTTCCAGGGCGGGGCGCTGTTCTCGACGCTCACCGTGGGCGAGAATGTCGAGGTGCCGATCAAGAAATACTACCCCGAGCTCGATCCCGAATTCCGTGCCGAGATCGCGCGCTACAAGGTGATGCTGACCGGCCTGCCCGAAAGCGCGGTGCAGAAGTTCCCTTCCGAGCTGTCGGGCGGGATGAAGAAGCGCGCCGGCCTCGCCCGCGCGCTCGCATTGGATCCCGAGCTGCTGTTCCTCGACGAACCCACCGCCGGGCTCGATCCGATCGGCGCGGCCAAGTTCGACCGGCTGACGCGCGAGTTGAAGGAAACCATGGGCCTCACCGTGTTTCTGATAACCCATGATCTCGATACGCTTTACGAGATCTGCGACCGCGTGGCGGTGATCGCCGAGAAGAAGATCATCGCGGTCGGCACGATCCCCGAACTGATCGCGACCAAGCACCCGTGGATCGAGGAATATTTCAACGGCCCGCGCGGCCGCAGTGCCCATGCCACTCACCTTCGGGACGAACAGGCATGAACGAGAGAATATTGGACAAGCCCGCCCGCAGGGCCGCATAGGGAGCGCGCATGGAGACCAGAGCCAATCATCTGTGGGTCGGTGCGGTGACGCTGGTGCTGCTGGCGGCGCTGGCGGCTTTCATCGTCTGGATCGCGCGTCTCAATGAAGGCGCGCAGGACGAATACGACATCTTCTACAACCAGTCGGTATCTGGCCTTGCGCAGGGCAGCCAGGTGACCTTCGCGGGCGTGCCGGTGGGCCAGGTGACCGAGATCGCGCTGGCCAAGGACAACCCCGAATTCGTGCGCGTGCGGGTCAAGGTGAAGGACGACGTGCCCATTCTGGTGGGCACCCAGGCGACCATCCAGGCGAGCTTCACCGGGGTCTCGACGATCCTGCTCGACGGCGCGCGCAAGGACAATCCGCCGATCACCTGCGAGACCACCGCCTGCCCCGAAGGCCGCCCGGTGATCCCCCCGGGGCGCGGCGGCTTCGGCGAGATCGTCGCCAACGCGCCGCTGCTGCTTGAACGCCTCGCGACGCTGACCGAACAGCTCAACCTGATCCTCGGGCCCGAGAACCAGAAGGAGCTGGCGGGCATCCTCAGGAATTCGAACCGCCTGACCGCGGGCCTCGCCGATGCGACGCCCGAGCTCACCCAGAACCTCAAGGATTTCCAGGTGACGATGCGCGAGTTCAACGAGACGCTGAACGCGGTCGAACGGCTCGCCGACAACACCAACGGCCTCGTCGGCAAGGAAGGCGAGCCGCTGGCGCAGGAACTGCGCGCGACGCTCAAGAGCGCCAATGCGACGCTCGCGAGCCTCTCGGCGACGCTCGAGGACACGCGCCCGGCGATCCGCCAGCTGCGCACGGGCACGCTGCCCAATGCCGAGGCGACCTTGCAGGATCTGCGCGCCACCAGCCGCTCCTTGCGCGCCATCACCGAGAAGCTCGAAAGCGAAGGCGCGGGCGCGCTGGTGGGCGGCAAGTCGCTGCCCGACTACAAGCCCGAGTAAGAGGAAAGACCGCATGACCATCCGCCTCCGGCCTGTCCTTCTGGCTCTCCCGCTCGCGCTGGCCTTGACGGGCTGCATCAGCCTCGGCGGCGAGCCGCCCGAGAGCCTCCTGACCCTGAGCCCCGCTGCCCGCGCGCCGGCCGGGCCGGGGGTCGCGGGCGATGCGAGCCGCCCGGTGATCGCGGTGATGCCCTTCGATACCCCCGCCAAGCTCGACGTGCTGCGTGTTCCCGTGGCGGTGAGCGATACCGAGCTGGCCTATCTGCAGGAGGCCTTCTGGGTCGAGAAGCCCGCGCGCCTGTTCCGCCAGCTGGTGGGCGAGACGATCCGGGCGCGGGGACAGGCCATGGTGGTCGACGGCAACGACATCGCATCGATGCCTTCGGTGACCCTTCAGGGCACGCTGATCGACATGGGGTTCGACGCTTCGACCTCGGAGGCGGTGGTGCGCTTCGATGCGGTGCGCACGGGCAAGGACGGCGCGGTCGCCACCCGCCGCTTCGAGGCGCGCGAACCCGGCGTGACCCCCGACCCGCGCGCGGTCGGAGCGGCGCTCAATGCGGCGGCGAACCGGGTCGCGGCCGAAGTGGCGGAGTGGGTGTCGGCGGGGTAGCCTCTGGCACCTGGGTTTCCCCTCCCCTTGGGGAGGGGCGAAGGCGACCCCGATTCTCGCTGGCCTACGCCCGCGCCAGCCTGGCGAAGGCGGCGGCACGCAGGAAGTCGGCCTCGCGGCGTGTGCGGCGCTCCTCGGCCTCCTCGTCGCGGCCCCACAGCTCGGCCTGCCATTCCTCCTCGAGACACGCCGCCTGCCACAGCGCGCGCGGCTCGTCCTCGTGGCGCGCGTCAAGCGCGGCAAGGCCGATGGTGAGCGAGGCGGCAAGCTTGGTCATCGCCTCGACGCCTGCCAGCTGGAAGGGATCGAGCGCGAGCAGCCGGGCGCGCAGCACCGCGAGGGATGCCGGCGGTTGCGGGCGGTGGAGGATGCCGCTCACCCGCGTGAGGGTGATGCCGTGCGCTGCCTCGAACCCGGCGAGCAGCGGCTCCCACACCTCGATCTGGCGCGCGTGGAGCGGCTCGTCGGGGTCGGCGCGGTAGCACAGCGTGTCGGTTTCGGCGTAGGCGAGGAGGCCCTCGGCTACGCCCCCGGGGGAGAGGGCGACGAGGTCGATCGCGTAGTCGGCCATGTCGCGCAGGGGCAGGCTGGCCGGGTCGATCTGTTCGCCCTGCTGCCGCCACTCGGCCGCCAGCGCCTCTGCGAGCGGGCGGGTGGGCAGCAGCTGCGGCACGCCGCCGACGGTCTTCACCCCGCGCGTGTCGAGCATGACCTGCCAGCCCCCCGGCTGCTCGGCCAGGGTGACGTCGGTGTAGAAGCGGCGGATCATGGCTGGCGCGGGCCCTCGTCCCGGAAGCGGCGGGCGATGAAGCGGGGGAGGAAGAAGATCTCGAAGAAGCCCGCCACGGCGAGCACCGCGCCCACGGCATAGGGCAGGTCGATGATCCCGCGCACGATGGCGAAGCCGAGCAGCACCATCGCCACCCCGCCGAAGCGCGCGGCGGTGATGATGATGAAGCCGGTGCGGGCGCGGGCCTCGGCGGTCTCGCGGGGGGACGGGGTCATGGCAGCGCCTCCTCGAGCGCGGCGGCGAGATCGGTGGCGGTCTCGACCACCCGGGCCGCGCCGCTCGCCAGCAGTTCGGCTGCGCCGTGGTAGCCCCAGCCGACGCCGATCGCGGCGACCCCGATCGAGCGCGCCATCAGCATGTCGAAGCTGGTGTCGCCGATCATCACCGCCTCGGATGGCTGCGCCCCCGCCTCGAACAGCGCGGCCTCGAGCATCGCCGGGTGCGGCTTGGAGGGGTGGCGGTCGGCGGTCTGGAGCGAGGTGAAGAGGTCGGCGATGCCGTGGGTGGCGAGGCAGGCGGCAAGGCCCCGGTCGGACTTGCCGGTGGCGACGGCGAGCTGCCAGCCCGCGCCGTGCAGCGCGCGCAGCAGCTCGGCGATGCCCTGATAGAGCGGCTCGTCGAGCAGCCCTTCCTCTCGGCGCGCGCGGAAGCTGGAGCGGTAGAACTCGGTGACCGCGCGGTTCTCCTCGTCGGTGAGCGCCGGGGCGAGGGCGCGCACCGCGGCAGGCAGGCTGAGGCCGACGATGCGGCGCACGGCGTGATCGTCGGGGGCTTCGAGCCCCGCCCGGGCAAAGGCGCGCGCCATCGCCCAGCAGACATCCGCCTGCCCGTCGACCAGCGTGCCGTCGCAATCGAACACGGCCAGGCGCACGGGGGGGCGGGTCATTCCGGCAGCTCGCGCACGAGGTGGGCGAGGGCGGCGTGGCCCGCAGTCTCGAGCCCGAGCGCGATGCGGGCGCGCTCCTGCGCCGTCTTGTTCTGCGACAGCTTCAAGGTCGGCCGCCAGGCCTGCACCTCGAGCTCGAAGCCGGTGATGCCGCGGAACAGCCCAGTCCAGACCTTCTCGGAGGATTCCTCCGCGCGCCACGGCGTGCCGTCCAGCCGCCCCTCGTGCTTGAGGATCGCGGCGTGCAGGAAGGCCTCGAGCCCCGCGTCGTCCATCCTGCGCACCCGGCCTTCAAGTTCGAGCGCGACGTAATCCCATGTCGGCACCGTGTCGCGGTTGTCGTACCAGCGGGGGGAGACATAGGCGTCGGGGCCGTTGACCACGATCAGCGCCGTCATCCCGTCAAGATGCCGCATCAGGGCATTGCCGCGGGCGAGGTGGAACTGGATTGCGCCATCACCGGTCGAGAGCAGCGGCGTGTGAGCCACCCTTGGCCCGTCGGGCGACTGGGCGAAGACCATGCCGAAGCCGATCTCGTCGATCAGGCTTTCGCACAGGGCGCGGTCGTCGGTGCGGTAGAGCGGGTTGGGGTGCATCAGCGGGTCGGCTTGCGGCCTGCTCCCTTGGGCTTGGCTGCGGGCTTGGGCTTGCCCTTTGCCTTCGCCTTGGGCTTGCCCTGCGCCTTTGCCGCACCGCGCGCGCGGCGGGGGGCGCGCTCTTCCTTGCGAGCCTGCTTGAAGTGGCGGCGGGCGGCCTGCTTCTTCTCCTCGGCGGTCTTCTCGGGCACCTCTTCGCGCAAGGGAGAGGCGTCGGACATCGCCGGGTCGAAGCCCAGCACCTCCATGCTCGCGGCGAAGTGCGGGGGGAGTTCGGCTGTCACATCCAGCTTCCCGCCGGTGCCACCATCTTCCTTGGCACCCGCCTTGGGCTCGGAGATGATCAGTCGGCGGGCGTGCAGGTGCATCTTGCGGCTCACCGCGCCGGTGAGGAAGGCGTCCTGCCCGCCGTACTTGCCGTCGCCCACGATCGGGTGGCCGATCGCGGCCATGTGGACGCGCAGCTGATGGGTGCGCCCCGTCAGCGGCTCCAGTTCGACCCACGCCGTGCGCTGCCCGGCGCGGTCGACCACGCGGTAGCGGGTCTTGGCCGCCGCGCCGTTCTCCTCGTCGATATGCATCTTCTCGCCGCCGGTGCCCGGCTGCTTGGCGAGCGGGGCATCGATCACGCCCTCGGAGAGCTGCGGATTGCCGACCACCAGCGCCCAGTAGACTTTTCGCGCAGAGCGGCTCGCAAAGCGCTTGGAGAAGCTCGCCGCGCTCCCCGGGGTGCGGGCGATCAGCAGGACGCCGGAGGTGTCCTTGTCGAGCCGGTGGACAAGCCGCGGGCGGGGCGCGTTGCCTTCCACGAAGGCGTCCAGCAGCCCGTCGACATGCTTGGTGGTCTTGCTCCCGCCCTGCGTGGCAAGGCCGGGGGGCTTGTTGAGGACGATCGCGGTCGGCGTCTCGCGGATCACCATGTCGCGGGCCTCGGCGATCTGCTCGGGGCTGAGCGGGCGCGCACGCGGCTTGGCGGGTTCCCGGGCCGTGTCCTCGCCGCCCGGCGGCACGCGCAGCACCTGGCCTGCGGCAAGGCGATCCTCGGGCTTGGCGCGCTTGCCGTCGACCCGGATCTGCCCGGTGCGCGCCCATCGCGAGACCGTGGCAAAGCCCACCTGCGGCAGGTTGCGCTTGAACCAGCGGTCGAGCCGGATGCCGTCGTCATCCTCGGCGACGGTGAACTGGCGGACCTCATCCCGATCGCCCTGAGCCTGTCGAAGGGTCATCGCGGGGCTCCCTGCACGGCGACAAGGCCGATGACCACCGCCGCGAGCCCCGCGATCAGCGAGGCGGCGGCATATCCGGCCGCGAGCCACGCCTGCCCGCGGTGGAGCATGGTGACGAGCTCGGCGGAAAAGGCGCTGAAGGTGGTGAAGCCGCCGAGCAGCCCGACGCCGAGCAGCAGCCGCGCGGTCTCGGCGGCACCCACGCCGGGCGTCGCTCGGGCGAACCAGCCGACCAGCGCGCCCATCAGCAGGCTGCCGGCGATGTTGACCGCGAGCGTGCCCCACGGGAAGGCGCTCCCCTCGCCCGCCAGCGCGCCGACCCAGCGGCCCGCATGATAGCGCAGCACCGAGCCCGCAGCGCCGCCCGCGGCGACGTAAAGGCTGGCCTTCAGGGGAGAGATCACACCGTCCATCGCGCGGCCATAGCGAGGCGCGCGCGCCGTGGCTAGGCGGGCGTGGGCCACGAATGCACTCTGACGGCTTGCCATTTTGCCCGTGTTGGACTAGGGGGGCGCGGTTTGAAGGGCGGCTCCCCTCGGGAATCGCCCGCATTTCATTGGAAATTCACCGCGCACCCCCGCGCAGAATCACATGCGGGGCTCTGGGCGTTTGGACATGAGGTAGTCGTCGTTTATGCAAATCATGGTTCGCGATAACAATGTCGATCAGGCCCTGCGCGCGCTCAAGAAGAAGCTGCAGCGCGAAGGCGTTTATCGCGAAATGAAGCTGCGTCGCCACTACGAGAAGCCGTCGGAAAAGCGCGCCCGCGAAAAGGCCGCCGCCGTTCGCCGCGCCCGCAAGATGGAGCGCAAGCGGATGGAGCGCGACGGGAGCAAGTGACGTAAACCTCAGCCGCGCAAGCGGCGCTCAGGTTTGCGTCATCCTCGCGAAAGCGGGGATCTCGTGCCCCAAGCGGTAAACCCGATAGGTATCCGCTTGAAACACCCTTTCCGATCAGCCATCAGGGCGCGGCATCAAACCCGCGCCCTTTTGTCGTCACTCTTCACCGTCGCGTCGCCGTGACCAGCAGGACATCACCATGACCGAGATTACCCGCGTTCCTATCCAGCCCGTCGCCAAGGGCTCGCTGACCAAGCTGTGGATCGGGGTGATCCTCGCCGTGCTGGTCGGCGCCGGCCTCGCCTGGGCGGCCGTGCCGCGCGGGCTCGATGTCGATGTGGTGCAGGCCGGCACCGGCCCCACCCCCAAGCCGGGCGAGGTGATCTTCGTCAAGTACACCGGCAAGCTTGCCGCCGACGGCTCCGTGTTCCAGGACGCGCAGGAAAGCCCCTTCCCGGTGCAGGGCCTGTTCCCCGAAGGCACCCCGCTGCTGTTCGAGGAAGGCCAGATCATCCCGGGCTTCTACGAGGGCCTCAAGAACGTCCAGAAGGGCGGCAAGTACACGATCTTCATCCCCGCCGAACTCGGCTACGGCGCGACCCCGCCGCAGGGCTCGTCGATCCCGGCCAATGCCGATCTCGAATTCGACATCGAGGTGACCGGCATCATGACCCGCGCCGCGGTGGAGCGCAATTTCCAGATCCTCCAGCAGCAGATGCAGGCGCAGATGGGCGGCCCGCAGGGCGGTGCCGGCGGCGCGCCGGGCGGTGCTGGCGGCGCGGCTCCGGACGGGGCCCCGCAGGCCGCGCCGGGCCAGTAAGGGGCGCAGGCGTCATGTCGGTCGACAAGGCAACCGTCGCCAAGATCGCGTCGCTCGCCCGCATCCGCATGGATGACGAAGCGCTCGAACAGATGGTGCCGGAACTGAACGGCATCCTCCAGTGGGTCGAGCAGCTGGGCGAGGTGGACACCGCCGGGATCGAGCCGATGGCGGCGGTGATCCCGAACACCCTGCGCCTGCGCGAGGACGTGGTCGACGCCGACCCGCTGACCGGCGGCGGCAAGCGCGACGACGTGCTCGCCAATGCGCCCGCGGCCGAGCACGGCTTCTTCGGCGTGCCCAAGGTGATCGAGTAAGGGGGAAGGGGCATCCCCCTCTCCCGTTCGGGCCGAGCTTGCCGAAGCCTGCGTATTTTCTTTTCTGATCCTGCGCCTCAAGAAGGACGGCCCTTCGACAGGCTCAGGGCGAACGGTTGGAACCAATGACTGACCTCACCTCTCTCGGCGTAAAGGACATCCGCGACGGTGTCGCCAAGGGCGATTTCACCGCGCGCGAAGTGGCGGAAGGCTTCAACGCCGCCGTGGCCGAGGCTGCCGCCTTGAACGCCTTCATCGTCACCACCCCCGACCATGCGCTCGCCGCGGCCGACAGGGTCGACGCCGCGCGCGCCGCGGGAGAGGCGCTGGGGGCGATGGCGGGCGTGCCGATCGGGATGAAGGACCTCTTCGCCACCCACGGCGTGCAGACCACCGCAGCGAGCCACATCCTCGAAGGCTTCACCCCGCGCTACGAGAGCACGGTTTCGCAGAAGCTATGGGACGCGGGCGCCGGGATGCTGGGCAAGCTCAATCTCGACCAGTTCGCGATGGGCTCCTCGAACGAGACCTCCTATTTCGGCAACGTGTCCTCGCCGTGGCGCAAGGCCGACAGCAACCAGCCGATGAGCCCCGGCGGCTCCTCGGGCGGTTCCTCCGCCGCGGTCGCCGCGCGGATTGCGCCTGCCGCCACCGGCACCGATACCGGCGGCTCGATCCGGCAACCGGCCGCCTTCACCGGCATCTGCGGGATCAAGCCGACCTATGGCCGCTGCTCGCGCTGGGGCATCGTTGCCTTCGCCTCGAGCCTCGATCAGGCCGGGCCGATGGCGCGCTCGGTCGAGGATTGCGCGATCATGCTCGGCGCGATGGCGGGGTTCGATCCCAAGGACGCGACCAGCCTCGACATGCCCGTGCCCGATTGGGAGGCCGCTCTGAACGCCGACCTCAGGGGCAAGAAGGTCGGCATCCCGCGCGAATACCGGATGGAGGGCACCGATCAGGCGATCCTCGACTCTTGGGAGCAGGGCAAGGCGTGGCTCAAGGACGCGGGCGCCGAGATCGTCGACGTCTCGCTGCCGCACACCAAATATGCGCTGCCCGCCTACTACATCGTCGCTCCCGCCGAAGCCTCCTCGAACCTCGCCCGCTATGACGGGGTGCGTTACGGGCTGCGCGACCTTCCCGAGGGCGTCGGCCTCCAGGACATGTACGCCGCCACCCGCGCCGCCGGCTTCGGCGACGAGGTCAAGCGCCGCATCCTGATCGGCACCTACGTGCTCTCGGCGGGCTTCTACGACGCCTATTACACGCAGGCGCAGAAGGTGCGCGCGCTGGTCGCCCGCGATTTCGAGCGGGCGTTTGCGGAGTGCGACGTGATCCTCGCGCCGACCACGCCGACGGCCTCGTTCCCGCTCGGCTCGATGAACGAAGACCCGCTGACGATGTATCTGAACGACGTCTTCGCGGTTCCCGCGAGCCTCGCAGGGCTCCCCGCGATGAGCGTGCCCGCGACGATCAACGCCGATGGCCTGCCGCTGGGCCTCCAGCTGGTCGGCCGCCCGTTCGACGAGCAGGGCGTGCTGAATGCGGGTCTCGCGATCCAGCAACGCGCAGGCTTCACCGCCAAGCCGGAGAAGTGGTGGTGACCGCCGATCCCGCGCTGTGGCTTGCCGGTATCGGCATCGCCCTCGCGGTGCCGGTGACCTTCATGGTCGCCAATTGGGTGAGAAAGAACGTCGATCACGGCGAGCTGCGCTTCGGGCCGGACGGTAAGGTGATCGAGGACGAGGACAAGCAATGAGCAACTACCGCATCCAGGGTGCCACGGGCGAATGGGAGGTCGTGATCGGCCTCGAGGTCCACGCGCAGGTCACCTCCAACGCCAAGCTGTTCAGCGGCGCCGCCACCGCCTTCGGCGCGGAGCCCAATGCGCAGGTCTCCCTCGTCGATGCCGCGATGCCGGGGATGCTGCCCGTGCCCAACCGCGAGTGCATCCGGCAGGCGGTGCGCACCGGCATGGCGATCGAGGCGCAGATCAACGCGTGGAGCCGGTTCGACCGCAAGAACTACTTCTACGCCGACCTGCCGCAGGGCTACCAGATCAGCCAGCTCTATCACCCGCTTGTGGGCGAAGGTTCGCTGCTGATCGAGGCGGACGAGAAGGCCGGGATCGAGGCCGACAAGGTCATCGGCATCGAGCGCATTCACGTCGAGCAGGACGCGGGCAAGCTGATGCACGACCAGCACCCGACCATGTCCTATGTCGACCTCAACCGCTCGGGCGTGGCGCTGATGGAGATTGTCAGCCGCCCCGACATGCGTTCGCCCGCCGAGGCCGGGGCTTACCTTCGGAAGCTGCGCGCGATTTTGCGCTACGTCGGCTCGTGCGACGGCAACATGGAGGAAGGCTCGATGCGCGCCGACGTGAACGTCAGCGTGCGCCGTCCGGGCGAACCCTTCGGCACCCGCACCGAGACCAAGAACGTGAACTCCGTCCGCTTCGTCATGCAGGCGATCGAGCACGAGGCGATGCGGCAGGTCGATGTACTCGAGGCGGGCGGCACGATCGTGCAGGAAACCCGCCTGTTCGACCCCGGCACCGGCACCACGCGCACGATGCGCAGCAAGGAAGACGCGCACGACTATCGCTACTTCCCCGATCCCGATCTGCTGCCGCTGGTGCTGGAGGAAGATTTCCTTGCCGAATGCCGCGCCTCGCTCCCCGAACTGCCCGACGCCAAGCGCAAGCGCTATGTCGAGGTGCTCGGCCTCACCCCCTACAACGCCCGCGAGCTGACCGCCGAGGTGGAAACCTTCGCGCGGTTCGAAACGCTGCTGGCGGAGACCGCCAAGGCCACCGGCAAGGATGAACCCGCCGTGGCGACGCAGGTCGCCAACTGGTCGCTCTCGGTCGCGCCGGGGGTGATGAAGGCACTGGGTGACGAGGGCGATCCGGCCAATGCCACCGCGAGCGCGCAGGCGAGCATCCTCGCCATGGCCGACAAGAGCGAAATCAGCGGCGGGCAGGCCAAGGAGATTTTTGAAATTGTCCTCAGGACGGGGCGCGATCCGAACGAGGTCGCTGATACGGAAGGCCTGAAGCAGGTCTCCGACACCGGCGCGATCGAGGCCGCCGTCGACGCGATCATCGCCGCCAACGCCGACAAGGTCGAACAGTACCGCGCCGGCAAGGAAGCGCTGTTCGGCTTCTTCGTCGGCCAGACGATGAAGGCGATGCAGGGCAAGGCCAACCCGCAGCTCGTCAACCAGCTGCTCAAAGCCAAGCTGGGGTAAGTTGGCCCACGCGGCGATCCGGATCGAGCGGGAGGAGTTTACCGAAGTCACGCTCGATCTGCTCGGGCGCAGCTTCGGGGCCGGCTCGCTCGACGGTTTCGACGTGTTCTACACCGCCGAGGACCTGTTCGAGGAAGTGATGTACCGCCGCGCGGGGCGCGAGGCGGGGGACCGGTGCGACACCGCGATGCTGTTCTTCCGCCTGCGCGGCCAGTTCGAGCGGCTGAAGCCCGGGGTGCGGATCACGCCTTCGACACGCCTGAAAGACCTCACCCGGATGTCGCCGACACGGCTCAGCAAGCGCCTCGCGCGCGAGAACGGGCTTGCCATGCCGATCGTGTCGTTCGGCTATGTCGGCTGCGTGGGATGGATCATGGGGTTGGTCGGCAGCCCGTTGGTGTGGTGGCTGATCGGTGTCGAGGCCTTTGCCGTGGTCGGCGTCGCCTGCTTCATCATGATGATCGCCGACCGCGGGCGCTACTGGCTCGAATGGGAGACGGTGTGGTCGCTGGTCGATGCCATCGCCCGCAAGAACGTGCCCCGCAAGGATGCGATCGGCGCGCGCAGCCGGACCGAGGACCTGTGGCAGCGCTTTGCCGAGATCCTCGCGCTCTCCGCCATGCCCGAGCCCAACGGCGCGCGGCTGGTCGATGCGCACCGGATCGAACGGCACACGCGGATCGAGCTGGTGTGAGGCCATGACCGCCCCCAAACTCGCCATCGTCCTCGTCCAGCCCGAGATCCCCGGCAACACCGGGGCGGTGGGGCGCACCTGCGTGGCGCTGGGCATGGAGCTGGTCCTGATCCACCCGCTCGGGTTCACCATCGACGACAAGCGGGTGAAACGCTCGGGGCTGGACTACTGGCCGCACGTGCGGCTCACCGAATATGCCAGCTGGGAGGCCTTCCTCGAAGCGCGCGAGCCCCGGCCCGACCAGCTGTTCCTGTTCGAGGAATTCGGCGCGAGGAGCTTCTACGAGCCCGAATACCCGGACGATGCCTTCCTCGTCTTCGGGCAGGAGACGAAGGGCTTGCCGAAGCCGATCATCGCAGCCCACGCCGACCGCCTGTTCAAGCTGCCGATGCGGTCGGAGGTGATCCGCTCGCTGAACCTTGCCAACACTGTCGCGGCGGCGGCCTATCAGGCGCTCAGGGGGAAGTTCTGAGCGCCCTGTGGCGCGCCTGTCGCCCGCCTTGTCGAAAATTGCTTGTCCTTGCCAAAACCGTTGCGGGCCGAAAATCGTCTGATATTCAGTATCCGACTATCAGTTCAGGGGCGCAATCGATGATTTTGAAGAATGTGCGTGCGGGCGTGATCGCTCTTGCCGGGGCCAGCATGCTTGCCTTCTCGGCACCGGCCATGGCCGGGGACACCACTCGCGAGGGCTTCGTCTTCCCCGCCGATGGCAGCATGAAGATCGTGGTGTTCCGCCCCGACGTCAGCGTCGGCTCGCAGAAGGCCGGCGGGATCGTCGAGCCCAATGCCGACTGGACCGAGACCGCGCGCACCAACATCAAGGCCAAGCTGATCGAGCGTGCCGCTGCGCTCAACGCGAGCCTCGAATTCGTTGACGAGCTCGAAGGCGCGAACGCCGAGGTGCTGACCGAGTACCGCGCGCTGTTCGAGGCGGTGTCGGCCTCGATCTTTACCCACGTCACCGTCGGCGACAGCCTTGCCACCAAGCAGAAGCTGGTCACCGATCCCAAGGTGCCCAGCGCGCGCCCGCGCAAGGTCAACCAGCTCGACTGGACGCTCGGGCCGGGCACCGCCCAGCTGCGCGAGGCGACCGGCGCGGACTACGCGATGTTCGTCTTCACCAACGACGCCTATGGCGACAGCGGGCGCAAGGCGGCGCAGGCGGCAGGGATGCTCGGCTGCCTGATCGGGGTGTGCGTGCTCGTGCCCTCGGGCATCCATGTCGGCTATGCCGGCCTCGTCGAGCTCGAGACCGGCAATGTCGTGTGGTTCAACACCGACCTTGCGATGGGCGGTGACCCGCGCGAGGTGGACGGCGCCGAAAAGCGCGTCGGCCAGCTGCTCGACGGCTTCCCGCTGCGCGCCGGCTTCGGCCCGGCGGAAAAGGCCAAGTGAGAAGGCGACGCGCGGAGCGGCCCAAGGCCGCTCCGGGCGGCGTGACACCGCGCCGCCTGCTGCCCTTGCGGCTTGCCCTTGCGGGCCTGCTCGCTGCGGCCTCGCCGGTCGCGGCCGCGCAGGACGCGCCCGCGCCCGCGCCTGCCCCGGTGCCCGCGAGCGACGAGTTCGAAGGCCCCTACCAGCCGACCGACGATCTGGAGCGCGGCCTGTGGCACCAGATGGCCGAGGCCGAACGCTCGCTCAGAACTTCCAAGCAGGTGATCCGCGATCCCGAGCTCAACGCCTATCTGCGCGAGGTGCTGTGCCGCACGGTGGGGCCGGAATGCGCCAACATCCGGCTTTACGTCCTGCGCTCGCCCTATTTCAACGCGACCATGGCGCCCAACGGGGTGATGACCGTATGGTCCGGGCTGCTGCTGCGCGCCCAGAACGAGGCGCAGCTCGCCGCGGTGCTCGGCCACGAATTCGCCCACTTCAAGCGCCGCCACTCGCTCCAGCTGTTCCGTCAGGCCAAGGAAAAGAGCAACGCCGCCGCCTTCCTGTCCTTCACCGGGATCGGCGCGCTGATCTCGATCGGCCTGCTCGAATCGATCTTCGCCTTCTCGCGCGAGATGGAGGAGGAGGCCGACCGTGACGGCCTCGCGCTGATCACCGCGGCGGGCTATGACCCGGCGCAGGTGCCGCTGATCTGGGAGCAGATGCTCGACGAGCGCGATGCGACGCTGGTGGCGCGCGGGCGCGACAAGGACAAGCGCAAGGCCAAGGCCGGGCTGTTCGCGACCCACCCGCCAAGCCAGGCGCGGGTCGATTACCTGCGCGCCGCGATTGCCCAGCTCGGCACTGCCCCCGGGGGCGAGAGCGGCGACCAGCGCTACCGCGAACGGCTGGCGGCATGGTGGCCGCAGTTCCTCGACGACCAGTTGAAGCTCAATGACGACGGCGGCAGCCTGTTCCTGATCGATTCGATCGACAAGGCCAACGGCTGGACGCCGTGGAGCGGCTTTGCCCGCGCCGAGTTCCACCGTCGTCGCGGCGCGCCGGGCGATGCCGAGGCGGCGGTCGGGTTCTATTCCGACACCATCGCGCGCGGGGGCGATCTGCCCGAGCTGTGGCGCGGGCGTGGTTACGCGCTGCGCAAGGCGGGCCGCGCCGAAGAGGCCCGCGCCGATTTCCGCGAATATCTCGGCCGCGTCCCCGATGCGCCCGATCGCGCCATGGTAAGCACCCTAGCAGGAGTTGAATGATGAAGAGGCTGTCTGTCCTTGCCCTTGCCGCGGCACTGGTCGCGCTTCCCGCCGCGCCGGTGCTTGCCGGGTGGAAGCTTGTCGAACAGGGCCAGCCCGTCGCGGTCGGCAAGAGCGCGATGAAGGTCACCCCGTCGGAAAGGTGGAACCGCTGGAGCGTGCGCCCGGTCAAGCAGGGCGAGGTCTGGACGCGCGACGGCACCAACCTCAACGAGCTCTATTTCGTCACCGGCCTGCCCGCCGGGATGACGCTCTACAAGGACACCCAGAAGAAGGAGCGCCCGCTCCCCAAGCTGTCGGCCAAGCTCGATCTGACCGAGATCCCCGAGTTCTACGAAAGCTCGACCCGGCTGGTGCTCAACACCTCGGTGTTCCAGATGACCTCGGTCGAGCCCGCCAAGATGGGCGGGCAGGACGCGGTCAAGTTCACCTTCGAATATTCGGTCGAGGGCAGCCCGCTGAAGCGCCGCGGGGTGGCGGTCGGGACGATGGTCAAGGGGCAGCTCTACCTGATCAGCTTCCTCGCGCCCGCGACCCACTTCTTCGAGCGCGACCAGGCCGAGGTCGAGAAGATCATGGCGAGCGTGACGTTCTGATCCACCCGCGCGGGGCGCTTCGGGGCTACTCCAGCCCCAGCGCCCGCAAGTTCATCGTCGCCGCGTTGTAGCTCGCTTCGGCCAGCCGCCCGGCGAGCTCGGCGCGGATCGCGTTGATCTGGGCGTTGGCGGCGGTCTCCTCGCGCGCGTTGACGAGGAAGAACTCGCCCGCGCCCAGCCGGAAGCGGGTGCGCTCGGCCTGCACCATGGCGTTGGCCTGCTTGACCTCGGCATCGGCAAGCTCGGCGAGCTTGATCGCCGCGCCGAGATTGGCGAGGATGTTGGCGACATCGGTGGTGATCTGGTCGGTGATGCGGCGCTGGCGCAGCTCGGTCTCGCGCAGCTCGGCCTCGGCGCGTTGCAGCGCCCCGCGCGCGGTGCGGCGTTGCAGCGGGACGGAGAAGGTCACGCCGACCACGGTGTCGGTCGAATCGAAGGTCGGCCCGCCATCGCCGACCGCACCGAAATCGCGCGACAGCTCGACCGACGCGTTGAGCGAGGGCAGCAGGTCGTTCTGCCGCAGCGCCACGCGGTTGGTCGCGCGTTCGAGCGCGAGCTTGAAGGTCTGGAGCTCGGGGCGGTTCCGGATCACCTCGCTCACCGGCGTCGCGGCGAGCACCTCGGGCCGCGCCACCGCTCGCATCAGCGCCAGATCGGGCAGCATCTCGCGGGTCGGCACCACCATCTCGCCGCGCTCGCCGCGCAGGTAGAAGCCGAGCGAATTGGACGCGGTCAGAAAGTCGCGCCGGGCCTGTTCCAGCAGCGTGCGGCGGCGCAGCAGGTTCTGCTCGTTCTCGGTCAGTGCAATGCGGGCGCGCGCCCCCTCGCCCACCTCGCGGGTGAGGCCCACCTGCCGCGCCTCGGCGATTTCGAGCAGTTCCTCGAACACCCGGATCTCCTCGCCCGCCGCGACCCAGCGCCAATAGGCGCGCAGCGCCTCGTGCTGGACGTTGAGCTTGACCAGCAGCACATCGAGCTGCGCCTGGCTGGCTGCGAGGCGGGTGTCCTCGATCGCGAAGCGGCGGCTGTCGATGTCGCGGCCCCGCAGCAGCGATAGCAGCGCGCCGATCTTCACCTCGCCCGCCTGGTTGGTGTTGTTGATGTTCTCGTAGATCGGGAAGCGCCCGTCCGACAGGCGGTAGCTGCCGAACACCTCGGCGCCCAGCGGGCGCAGCGGCTGGCGCGCTTCGGCCTTGGCGAAGCCGCCCGAGAAGGTGCCGGAGAGACGGTCGTAATACTCGCCCTTCAGCATCAGGTCGAAAGCGCCGTCCGCGCCGAGCTGGTCGGCGCGCGCGGCGGCCTCGCGCTCGAAGGCCTCGAGCACCTGCGGGAAGGTCAGCGCCGAGGAGCGCAGCACCTCGTCGGGCGTGAGCGGGCCGTTCCTGAGCGCGGCTTCGAGCGGTTCGGCGTTGGGCACGATGTCCTGCGCGGGCGCGGGCGCGGCGCACACCAGCGCCAGCGCCGCCCCCGCCAGCAGCAGTCCGGGTCTTCGCCTGTGTGTCACTTGGGCGTCCCGTTCTGGCCGCTGCTTTCGGGTGCCGGCAGCTGCGGCGGGAAGTTGTTGAGCTGGCGCCAGATCTCGTAGCCGACCGGCACGGTCTCGAGCAGCACCCAGGCCTGCACCGCCGCGCCGAAGCGGACGTAGCGTTCCTCGGGCCAGCCGTAGCCATCGAGCTTTTCCTCGGCGATCAGCACGCGGAAGCGCCCGTCGACCTGCGCCGACTGGTCGACCGTGATCACCCGGCCCCCGAAGGTGCCGACCGCGACCGAGGGCCAGCCGGAGAACTGCACCGCCGGCCAGCCTTCGAACTGGATGCGCGCCTGATCACCGGGCCGCACCAGCGCGACATCGCGCCCGTCGATGAAGATCTCGATCACCCGTACCGCGCCCTTGGGCACGAAGGTCGCGAGCACGTCGCCCGCGCTGATATAGGTGGCGGCATCGCCGGCATTGAGGCTCTGGATGAAACCGTCGCGCGGGGCGCGCACGATCTGAGAGGACTGGCGCGAGAGGTTGACGTCGGCGCGGTTCAATGCGGCCTGCGCGGCGGCGACCTGGCCCTCGCGCTCGGCGATGCGGATCTGCGCCTGCTCGAAATCGCGCCGGGCTGCGAGCCCTGCTTCGAACAGTTCGCGGCTGCGACGCTCGTCGATCTGCGCGGTGGCGAGCGCGCGCTTGGCGGCCTCGAGTTGCAGGGAGACCTGTTCGCGCTCGGCCTGGAGGCGCTCGATCAGCTGCGGATCGATGTCAGCGATGCGGACGATCGGATCGCCCTTCTTCACCGAGGAGCCGTCACGCACGTACCATTCCTCGATCCGGCCCGGCACCAGCGCGTTGATGTCCTGCCGGCGCTCGTTGGGGCTGAGCGTGGTCACCACGCCGGTGCCCGAGGTGGTCTGCACCCAGGGGACATAGATGAGGAAGGCGACCGTGATGATGATCGCGGCGAGGATCATGAAGAACACCACGCGCATCACCTTGGGCACCCGGATCGAGGCGAGGGTGGTGAAGTGGGCCATGTCTTCCTTGAGCGTCGCCATGATCAGTTCCCCTGCGCCGCGATGCCGGTGGCGGCGGCGAATTCGTCGAAGGTGGCAAAGCTGCGCTGCTGGTGGGCCTCGAGATAGAGGAAGCGGTCGAAGCCCAGGTCGATGCGGCGGCCCGAGAAGTAGATCACCGTGGTGTAGGCCTGCGCGCGCAGTTCGGCGACGGCGCGTTCGATCGGTTCGGGCTCGAGCAGGTCGAACAGGCGCGAGAGCACCAGGATGCGCGGGCGTTCGAGGAGGGCGTTGGCGAGCTTCAACTGTTGCAGCTCGACCGCCGAGAGCGGATAGCCGGTCGAGGCGAGCGGGGTGTCGAGCCCCTTTTCCAGCGTCGCGATCGTGCCGGCGAGGCCCACCGTCTCCAGCGCGCTCAGCATCCGCTGCGGGGCGGTGTCGGGGCAGGACAGGGCGAGGTATTCGCGGATCGTCATCTCGACGATGCTCGGCCGGTCGAGCACGTGGACGTTCTTGCGCAGGTGGTGCGCCTCGATCGCCTTCATGTCGATGCCGCCCAGCGTGGCGATGCCCCCTTGCGGAAGGACGTGCATCTTGAGCAGGTTGGTGAACAGGCGTTGCACCCCGTGGTGGCTGGCGGCGGCCATGATGATCGCACCGGCCGGAATCTCGAGATCGAACTGCACGTCCTCGTGCCGCGCGCGGCCCTTGACGCCCTTCATCACGATGGTGTGGTCGGGCCCGTCGAAGGGATCGGCGCCCTTGGGCTGTTCCTGCTCGACGTCGTAGAACTGCGAGATTTCCTCGACCGCGGCGAACAGGTCGTAGAAGTAGTTGAGGTAGCTGCCGAGCTGCGAGACCCCGATGAAGGCGGCCGAGAGCACGAGCTCGGCCGCGACCAACTGGCCCAGCGTCAGCTCATTCTGGATCACCAGCCAGCCGCCCAGCCCGAGCAGCGCGGCGCTGGCTGCGGCATACATCAGCAGGAAGGCGAGGGTCTGGGCGAACAGATGGCGGAAATGGCGCCGCCGGTCGTTGACGTAGGCGCTCGTGAAATCGTCGGTCTTGTCGAGCGCGTAGTCGATCCGGCGCTGCGACTTGAAGAAGCCGTTGGAGTGGCCGAGCGTTTCGAGCCAGGCGGCGGTCGCGTGCTTGGCATGGCTGAGATCGACCCCGGTGCGCAGCGCCCGCGCGCCCCACACCAGCCACACCACCCAGATCAGCGCGATCATCACCAGCGTGAAGCCGAGGAAATAGGGGTGGTAGAGGCTCACCAGCACGAATCCGACCGCGATCTGCAGCAGCGTCGTGAAGCCCCCGATCATCAGGATCGGGATCGCGGTCTGGACGTAGACGACATCGAAATAGCGGTTGAACAGCGAGCCCTTCTTGGCGTCCGAGAAGAACGGGTTCTGGGCATAGACCGAAATCAGCGCGATCTCCGCGACCATGCGCGCATAGAAGCGGCGGGCGAAGATCTCCATCAGGTGGACGCGCAAGGCATAGAGCAGCACCGAGATGGTGAGCAGGCCGAACAGCGTGAGCGAGAGCACCACCAGCGGCGCGGTGAGCGCGGTGTTGGCGATGGTGTTGATCAGCATCTGCACCGAAATCGGCGTCGCGAGGCTCAGCAGGCTGATGCCGACGCCGTAGACCGCCGCCAGCCAGTAGAAGTTCGCTTCCGGCTTCAGGATGTCGAAGAAGATCCTGAAAAACTTCGCCAGCGAGATTTTCGCGCCGTAACTTTGGCCTTCCCCTGCCATGTCAGCCTTTCCGTTGCGAAACCCCGTGTGCCTTGCGATGCGATCCGCGGGGGCCTGCTGCCGCCGACGTCTCTTGCCTCTATTGCAACCGTCCCGCGCCGCAACCGAACAATGGTTCAGGGCCTTGCGGGTTCCGCGCGTCACAATATGTGCAAATTCTTGAGGATACAGGGGTTGGCAAGTAATGAGAGGTAATAAAGTATCGTGATCTGCGATAGCGCGGAAAGCTTGCGGGCAGATGAACCGCGCGCAATGAAGCAGGGGTGATGACCGGCTCGCCGACCGAACCTGCGCGGAATGCCGCCGATGTGCTGCTTGTGGGCGGCGGGCATGCGCATGTCTCGGTGCTGGCCGACTGGATCGCGCGCGGGGTTCCGCAAGCCGCGCGCGCCGTCCTGCTGACGCCGGAGCCGGCCCTGCGCTATTCGGGCATGGTGCCCGGCTGGCTCGCGGGGCAGCACGGACAAGGCGACGGGCTGGTCGATCTTGCCGCGCTGGCGGCGCGTGCGGGGGCCGAGCTGGTTCTCGACAAATGCGCCGCGCTCGACCCGGAGGCGCGGCTGGTCACGACTGCGAGCGGGCGCGAGATCGCCTTCACCATCGCCAGCTTCGACACCGGCGGCGAAGCGCAGGGCGCGCGGTTGCTGGGCGACGACCCGAGACTTCTCGAGGTGCGCCCGATCGGGGCCCTGGTGGAGCGCCTTGCCGGCTTGCGCGCGTCGGGGAGGGGCTTGTCGCGGGTGGTGATCGCGGGTGGCGGGGCGGGAGGCGTGGAACTGGCCTTCGCGCTCAGGAACCTCGCCGGAGCAGACCCGCGCCCCGAAGTGACGCTGGCGACGGGGGCGGACGGGCTGCTCCCGGGCTTTGCCGAGGGCGTGCGCGCTCGCACCCGGCGGGCGCTTGCGCGGCAGAAGATCGCCGTGGTCGAGGCGGATGCGCAGTTCAGGGAGGGCGCGCTGATGGCGGGCGGCGGGTCGCTCGAGCCCGCCGATCTCGTCATCGCCGCCACCGGCAGCGCCGCGCCCGGCTGGGCGCGCGCGAGCGGGGTGGCGACCGACGCGGGCGGGTTCCTGAGCGTCGACGCGCACCACCGCTCAGTGTCGCACCCGCGCATCTTCGCCGCCGGAGACGTCGCCGCGCGCACCGACCGCGCGCTCGCGCATGCCGGGGTGCATGCGGTGTTTGCCGGGCCGGTGCTCGCCGCCAACCTGCGCCATATGCTGGCGGGCGAGACCCCGCGCGCCGCCTACCATCCCCGATGGAACAGCCTCTACCTGATGAACACCGGCGACGGTTCGGCGATCCTCAGCTATGGGCCGCTGAGCGCGCAAGGGTCGTGGGTGCTCGCGCTCAAGCACTGGATCGACAAACGCTGGATTGCGAAATACGCTGCACTTGCGAAGAGCGAGTAACGATCCGGGGTCTGACGGCGAATGCCCGACAAGGGAGTCCCACTTTGAAAAAGCTTGCTGTCCTCGCCGTTCTGGCTGCGCTGGTCGCTGCCTACTTCATCTTCGATATCGGGCAATACCTTACGCTCGAGGGGATCAAGGCGCTCGCGGCCGATCTGGCGGCATTTCAGCAGCGCAATGCGCTGGCGGTGATTGTGGGGTTCTTCCTCGCCTATGTTGTGGTCGCCGGCGCCTCGCTGCCGGGGGCCGCGATCATGACGCTGGCCGCCGGAGCGTTGTTCGACCTCGTATTGGGCACGATCATTGTCTCTTTTGCATCCACCATCGGGGCAACGCTTGCCTTCCTCTCCTCGCGCTATGTGCTGCGCGACAGTATCGAGGCGCAGTTCGGCGAACGGCTGAAGGCGATCAACACCGGTCTGGAGCGGGACGGGGCGTTCTACCTCTTTTCCTTGCGGATGATCCCGGTCTTCCCTTTCTTCATTGTCAATCTGGTGATGGGCCTGACGCGCATCCGCACGCTGACCTTTGCGCTGGTGAGTCAGGCGGGCATGCTGCTGGGCACCATCGTTTACGTGAACGCGGGCACCCAGCTGGCGCAGATCGACAGCCTGTCCGGGATTGCATCGCCCGCGGTGATCGGCAGCTTCGTGCTGCTTGGCATCGTGCCGTGGCTCGCCAAGGGGGTGATCGGGATGCTGAAGCGCCGCAAGGTCTATGCCGGGTTCACGAAGCCTCGCAAATTCGACCGCAACCTCGTGGTAATCGGCGCAGGCTCGGCGGGGCTCGTCTCGGCCTATATCGCCGCGCAGGTCAAGGCCAAGGTGACGCTGGTCGAGGCCCACGAAATGGGCGGCGATTGCCTCAACACCGGCTGCGTGCCCTCCAAGGCGCTGATCAAGAGCGCCAAGGTCGCCGCGACCATGCGCCACGCCGACAAGTATGGCCTGTCGCCCGTGGAGCCCGAGGTGCCGTTCAAGGCGGTGATCGCGCGGGTGCTCGACACCATCGAGGCAATCGAGCCCCACGATTCGGTCGAACGCTACACCGGCCTCGGGGTCGATGTGGTCAAGGGCTACGCGAAGATCATCGACCCGTGGACGGTCGAGATCGCGCTGAACGATGGCGGTACGCAGCGCCTCACCACCCGCAGCATCATCATCGCCAGCGGGGCCGAGCCGGTGGTGCCGCCGATCCCGGGGATCGCGGAGAGCGGCTACCTCACCAGCGAGACCATGTGGCAGGCCTTCGCCGCGATGGACGCCGCCCCGCCGCGCGCGGTGGTGCTCGGCGGCGGGCCGATCGGCTGCGAGATCGCGCAGTCGCTCGCGCGGCTCGGCTCCGAGGTCACCCAGATCGAGATGGCCGACGCCGTGCTGGGGCGCGAGGATGCCGATGTCTCGGCACTCGCCAAGGAATCGCTCGAAGCTGACGGCGTGCGCGTGCTCACCGGCCACAAGGCGGTGCGCTTTGAAGGCCGCACCCTGATCGCGGAGGCGGGCGGGGCCGAGGTCGCGGTGCCCTATGACGCGCTGGTCGTCGCCATCGGCCGCAAGGCGCGGCTCACCGGCTTCGGGCTCGAGGACATCGGGGTCGATGTCGACCGCACCGTCGTGACCGACGAATTCCTCGCCACCAAGTTCCCCAACATCTTCGCCGCCGGCGACGTCGCGGGGCCCTACCAGTTCACCCACACCGCGAGCCACCAGGCCTGGTATGCCAGCGTCAACGCGCTGTTCGGCATGTTCCGCAAGTTCAAGGCCGACTACCGCGTGATCCCCGCCGTCACCTTCCTCGACCCCGAAGTCGCCCGCGTCGGGATCAACGAGCGCGAGGCGGCGGAGCAGGGCATCGCGGTGCAAGTCACCCGCTACGAGCTCGACGATCTCGACCGCGCCATCGCCGAGAGCGAGACGAAGGGCTTCGTCAAGGTGCTCACCCCGGCAGGCGGCAAGGACAAGGTGCTCGGCGTCACCATCGTCGGCGCGCATGCGGGCGAGCTGCTCGCCGAATATGTGCTGGCGATGAAGCACGGGATCGGCCTCAACAAGATCCTCGGCACGATCCACTCCTACCCCACCATGGCCGAGGCCAACAAGTTCGCGGCCGGCAACTGGAAGCGCGCCAACAAGCCCGAGGGGCTGCTCAAGTGGGTCGAGCGCTATCACGCCTGGATGCGCGGCTGAGGCGCTGGCGCTCGGCCGCGTGATCGGCCAGAGAGGCTCTCGGTACGACAACGGAACCTGTGCGAATGCCCTATTACAGTCTGGACCAGGACATGAGCATCGCCGATCAGTGGCACATCGGGGATATCCGCGAGGTGGCCGCAGACTGCTTTTTCGACCCGCTGGACGGCTCGCCTGTGCCCCTCGATCTGACCGCCCGGGTCGCGCATCACGGCCGGGAAACCGACTTCGCGGTCGGCTGGCGTTTCCTGTTCGTCAGCGAACGCGCGCGGCAGGTGATCGCGGGCACCGGCGTTTCCGAGGACGAGATCGTTTTCCACCCGGTCCGCTTCGATAATCACGCGCCCTCGCAGGCATATCACGCCCTCTCCATCCGGAAAGTCCGCGCCTGCGTCGACGAGGCAAGATCGGAATGGAGCCCCTGCTATTACGGCGAAGGCGAAACGCCGACCTCGCGCGGCTTTCTGAGGCTCTATGGCGCCTTCTTCGAGCTGGCGATCGACGAGGAGCAGGTCGCCGGTCTCGACGTGCTGCGGGTGGAGGGCGTCAAGGACCTTGTCATCGTCAGCGACAGAATAAGGGACGCATTTGTGGCGGCCGGCCTGACCGGGGCGCGTTTGACCAGAGTGTCCTAGGCCGCCGCGCACTTGACCTGCGGGCGGCGGGGGATGACACGGGCTGCAATCGGGGGTGTGATTGGAACTGTTCGACCAATTTCGCGGCGTGATCGGGCTGGCGGTGCTGATGGGCCTCGCATGGGCCTTCAGCGAGAACCGCAAGCGCCTGCCCGGCTGGCGCTGGGCGCTGGGTGCGCTCGCGCTGCAGGGGCTGCTCGCGGTGCTGATCGTGCGCGTTCCGGCGGTGTGGGCGGCGGTCGGCCTCGTCAATAACGCAGTGAGCGCCGTCGAGGCGGCGACGCTCAAGGGCTCGGCCTACATGTTCGGCTATCTCGGCGGGGCGGAGCTGCCCTTCGCGCTCAAGCCGGGCGCGCAGCCGCCGCTGGTGATCGCCTTCCAGATCCTGCCGCTGGTGATCGTCTTTTCCGCCCTCTCCGCCTTGCTGTGGCACTGGGGGGTGCTGCGCTGGATCGTGAACGGCCTGAGCTTCCTCCTGCGCCGTTCGCTGGGCGTCTCCGGCGTGGTCGGCCTGTCGGGCGGGGCCAGCGTGTTCCTCGGGCCGGTCGAAGCGCCGCTGGTGACGCGGGCCTATTTCGCCCGCGTCTCGCGCTCGGAACTGTTCCAGATCATGACCCTGACGATGGCGACGATCTCGGGCGCGATCCTGATCCTCTATGCGACGACGCTCAAGGCCACCGTGCCCGATGCCGTCGGCCACATGATCTCCGCCTCGCTGATCTCGCTCCCGGCCGCGCTGCTGATCGCCCGGCTGATGGTGCCCCCGTCGGCCGAGGACGCCGCGACCGAGGTCGACGGCGAGGACACGGGGCTCAAGTACGAAAGCAGCATCGATGCCATCATCAAGGGCACGCTCGACGGGATGCAGCTGTTCCTCGCGGTGATCGCGGTGATCATCACGGTCTTTGCGCTGGTGGCGCTGGTCGACATGGCGCTGGCCGCGACGACGCTGACGGTGGAGGGCGCGCCGCTCAGCCTCAAGCGCATCCTCGGCTGGGGCCTTGCGCCCTTCATGTGGCTGCTCGGCGTGCCCTGGGGCGAGGCGCAGGCGGCCGGCGGGTTGATGGGCACCAAGGCGGTGCTCAACGAATATGTCGCCTATCTCGAACTCGCCGCGCTGCCCGCGGGCGCGCTCGGGCCGCGGGCGACGCTGATCGTCACCTACGCGCTGTGCGGGGTCGCCAATCTGGCGAGCGTCGGCCTGCTGGTCTCGACCATCGGCACCCTCGCCCCCGAGCGCCGCGCCGAGGCGGCGGGGCTGGGGATGAAGAGCTGGATCAGCGGCAACCTCGCCAGCGCCATGACCGGCGCATGGATCGGGCTGGTGACATGGTGAGGGCGCAGCCGTGCTAGACGCCAAACTCCGCCCCCTGATCGATCCGCCATTGAACGCCCTCGGCCGCGCGCTGGCGGGCGCTGGGATCACCGCCAACGCGATCACCTTCGCCGGGCTCGCCTTGGGCCTCGGCGGAGCCGCCGCCATTGCCTTGGGCCACATCGGCTGGGGCCTCGCGCTGATCATCGCCAACCGCGTGCTCGACGGGCTCGACGGCGCGGTGGCGCGCGTGCGGGGGCCTTCGGACCTCGGCGGCTATTTCGACATCGTCGCCGACTTCGCCTTCTATGTCAGCATTCCCGTGGGCTTCGGCATCCTCGCGCCTGCCAACACCCTGCCCGCGCTGGTGCTGGTGGCGAGTTTCGTGCTGACCGGCGTCAGCTTCCTCGCCTTCGCCGTGATCGCGGGCAAGCGCGGCGCGAGCACCGAGGCGCATGGGCGCAAGAGCTTCTTCTACTCCACCGGCCTTGCCGAGGGCACCGAGACCATCGCGGTGTTCATCGCCATGTGTCTGTTTCCGGCATGGTTCGGCACCATCGCCTATGCCTATGCGGCGCTGTGCACGCTCACCGTGTTCCAGCGCAGCGCGATGGCGCTGGCCGCCTTCCGCGACTGATCAGCGCGCCGCCGTTCCCAGCAGCGCCTCGGTGCGGGCGCGCAGGTCGTCGATCCGCGCGGTGTTGGCGCCGAGATCGCTCACGCCCACCCGGCTCACCGAGCGGAAGTCGATCTGCGCCTCGCCGACGCGCGCGACGACATCGTCCTTGAAACCGAACCAGAAGCTCTGCGCCACTCCCTCGACCGTGCCGGTGGCTTCGTCCGCGCGGATATCGGTGAGGCCCATCGCGGTCATCGCCGCCTTGACCGCCGCGATACCCGCCGCCTTGTCCGCCCCGCCCAATGGCAGCGGGGCCGGGCGGTCGGGCTTGGCGGTGATGATCTGCGCGATGCTCTTGACCGCCAGCTCGTCCGAAACGCGCCCTTGGTAAGGCTTCAACTGGCCGATCGGGGTCTGAAAGTCGTTGACCGGATTGCTCACGCCTTCTGCCCGTTCGGCCATCACCGCCGCGGAGAAGACCGGCGGGTTGCCGGTGTCGGTGGCAATATCGGAAATCGGGTTCTCGGCCGCCTTGCCGCGGAGGCTCGCCAACATCCCGAATGCCGCGACGACCGCGACCAGCGCGATCCCCGCCACCGCCAGCGGCACCTTGCGCCGCGGCCTGGCGCGGATCGCCAGCACCAGCGCGACCAGCGCGACGAGCCCGAGGATGCCGAGCAGGATCGGCCCGCCCGAGATGGTCATGGTCACGAGCCCGAACCGCCAGTCCCACACCCCGAACCGGGTGCCGAGGGCTGCGATGATGAACCACAGGGGCACGATCGCCATGAGGGCAAGGGTGAGCTTGGTGGATGTGGGCGTCGGGTGCAACGGCGGGTTGAGCGGTGTGTTCATGGGGCAAGCATAGCGCATGGCCCACCCATGGCAATGCCGCCGGTTGGCGCTTGTGCATGGGCTTCGGAACCGCCTGCGATCCTTGTGCGTTAGGGGTTGGCGGAGTTGGGGAAAGGGGCGCTTGGCATGCGTGAAGTCCCGCTTTTCTTGCCCGACAAACTGGAGTAAGGCCCGCTGGGATGCGGGAGGAACAAGTTGTTCAGAGGACAAACGACCATGAAGCGTAATATCCTGATGGGCGCAGCTGCGCTGGCAGCACTCGCCACCCTTTCTGCTTGCGGCGGCAAGAAGGAAGAAGAAGCCGCCGCTCCGGCTGCGACCACCGAAGAAGCGGCCGCTCCGGCTGAAACCGCTGCCGCCACGCCCGCTGCCGCCGCCGATGCCGGCGCGAAGCTCGAATATGCCAGCTTCACCGGCGATGCCGCCGCGGGCGAGAAGGTCTTCGCCGCATGCCGCACCTGCCACGTCTTCGACGAAGGCGTGAACCGCGTCGGCCCGTCGCTGCACAAGATCGTCGGCCGCCAGTCGGGCTCCGTCGCGGGCTTCAACTACTCGGACGCCAACAAGAACAGCGGCATCACCTGGACGCCGCAGATCCTGTTCGAATACCTCAAGGACCCCAAGGGCTACATCCCCGGCACCAAGATGAATTTCCCGGGCGTCAAGGACGACCAGAAGCGCGCCGACCTGGTCGCCTATCTCGAAGCCCAGTCGAAGTAAGACCGGGCCTCAGGGCACAAGAAAAACGGGCGGTGCAGCAGGGCTGCGCCGCCCTTTTTCGTGCCCGCCTCGTCCCGCCCTCAGGCTGCTGCGAGCAGCCGCGCGTCGACCGGGCAATGGCGGACGAGGTACTCCTCGTGGGTGGGCAGGGTGCCCACCGCGCGCGCGGTCACGGTCTTCACGTTGGCGAGGAACTCGGCGAGCTGCGCATCGCTGATCTGGTCGGCCATCGGATCGTAATCGGCCGGCATCACCCCCTGGCCGAGCATCACCTGCACCCAGCTGGCGTTCTGGAACAGATCGTCCACGTCGCGGCCCACGCGGCCCGCGGCGGCGAACAGCGCGATCTTGTGGGTGAGGCTCTCGGGCACCGCCATGTGCTTGCAATAGCGCCAGAACTCGGAATCCTCGCGCGCGGTCTGGTGGTAGTGGAGGATGAGGAAATCGCGGATCTGCGCGAACTCGGCGGTGCAGCGGCGGTTGTATTCCTCGCGCATCGCGGACGGATCGCCGGCGCGCGGGAAGTGCTGGATCAGCCGGCTGACATGCGACTGGATCAGGTGGATCGAGGTCGATTCGAGCGGCTCGAGGAACCCGCTTGCGAGGCCGATGGCGGCGCAGTTGTGCGCCCAGAAGGCCTGCCGTCGCCCGGTGGTGAAGCGGATCGGGCGCGGATCGGCGAGCGGCCTGGTGTCGAGCCCCGCCATCAGCGTCTCGGCCGCCGCCTCGTCGGTGGTGAAGCCGCTCGAATAGACATGGCCGTTGCCGGTGCGGTGCTGGAGCGGGATGCGCCACTGCCACCCGGCATCCCTGGCGGTCGCGCGGGTAAAGGGCACCAGCGTGGGCAGCCGCTCGCTCGGCACCGCGAGCGCGCGGTCGCAGGGAAGCCATTTCGACCAGTCCTCGTAGCCCACGCCCAGAGCATCGCCCAGCAAGAGGGCGCGAAAGCCGGTGCAGTCGATGAAGAAATCGCCCGTGACCTGCTTGCCGCCCTTCAGCGTGATCGCGGTGATATCGCCGCTCTCGCCGTCGCGCTGGACGCTCTCGACGATCCCCTCGGTGCGCGTCACCCCGCGCCCCTCGGCATAGGCGCGCAGGAACAGGGCATAGCGGCTCGCGTCGAAATGATAGGCATAGGCGAGCCCCGTCATCGCGGTGTTGCCGACCCGGTCGAGCTTGCCGAAGCGCGCGGCCGAGGCCGCCATCTGGTGAAGCGAATAGTCCCACAGCCCCTTGGGATCGCCCGCCGCCCCGGCGCTGCGCCGCCAGTAGTGGTGGAAGGGCACATGCCCGAGGGCCATCCCCGTGTCGCCGAAGGTGTGGAGATAGCGGCTGCCCTTCGCGCCCCAGTCGACGAACTCGATCCCGAGCTTGAAGGTGCCCGATGTGGCGCTGAGGAATTCGTTCTCGTCGAGCCCGAGGATGGCGTTGAGCCGGATGATCTGCGGGATCGTCGCCTCGCCCACGCCGACCGTGCCGATCGCCTCGCTCTCGACCAGCTCGATGGTGAGGCGCTGGCCCAGGAGCCGCGCGAAGGCGGCCGCTGTGATCCACCCGGCGGTGCCGCCGCCGACGATCACCAGCTTGTTGACTTCAGGCCTGTGCATGTGTCCTCGTCCCCTCTGTGCCGCCACCTCAACCCGGAGCCGGGCGGAAGAAGGCGTTGATCGTCAGCCTGCCCTCGCGCGGGGCGGCGCTCAAGGGGGCGTCGTTGTCGATCACCCCGCTGTGGAGCAGGTTGCCGCGGTAGAACACCGCGCGATTGAAGCGCCCCTCGGCGACGTGGATGCGCTCGAAATGCGGCGCGCCGTCGGTGGGGTAGGCAGCAGGCGGCATGCCGGTGCGGCCATATTCGGCCTGCACCGCGGCCGCATAGCGCGGGTAGGTCTCGGCAGTGAGCGCCGCGAGCCCGGTCGAGCGGTGGCGGAAGAAGGCGGTGCCGCCATGCCCTGTGCGGTGGAGATAGAGCATCATCGCGATCTGCTGCGGATCGGTGCCGTCGACATGCGGCAGGCGCTGCACCGGAGCGAGTGCGGCGGGCGGCGTCGTCACCAGCGAATACCACGCCTGCATCGCCCAGGGGCGCCCTGAGCCGCCGAACCACCGGTCGAGCAGCGGGCCAAGCTGCGCAAGCCACGCGCCGCACACCGCCGGCTCGAGCGCGGCGCGCACGCCGGGATATTGCGGCGTGATTTTTGCAAATTTTTGCAAAGAGGCCTGTGAAATCGCGTGTTCGGGATTCCCCAGAAAATTGTCCAGACTGACAAGATGCTGATCGGTCGAAGAAATTGCCTCGACCAGCGGATCGGCAAGAGGGATTTCCCATGCCGCGCGGGCGTCGTGTCCGGAGAAGGCGGGCTGACTGACCATGCGGGGGAGCCTATCAAACTCGCGGCAGGGCTCCAAGCTGCAAGGATAAGCCTTAGGAATCACGTCCGAAAAAGGGGAGAAGGCAAGGTCTGCGGGCGTCAGCGCGGCGGCCCGCCCGCGCGGCTCGTCATGCTGCACTGCGGCACGAGGCAAAACTGTGACAATCGCGCAACATTCGCCTGTATGATAGCGTTAACATGATGCCGCTTCGTTCGAAAAATATCATCCAACCGCCCAAAAATGCACGAAAACACAAGATTTTCGGGGTCTCCGCGAAACGCCCCCATTTGGCGATTTACCTGCGGTTCAGGTTGGGCTATGAAAAAAACTGCAAAAGCGCCATCGAAGGGCGCTTGCGGGAGGGGACTTCTGATGAAAATGAACGGGATCAATGCAAGCGCGCGCCTGCTGTGCGGGGCCGCGACCTTCATGGCGCTGGCGGTCACCGGCACGCCGGTGATGGCTCAGGAGCAGGCTGACGAGAAGCCCGCGGTGGTCGAGGGCGAGGAGGAGGGTGACGCGATCATCGTCACCGGGATCCGCGGCTCGATCCAGTCCTCGCTCGATGCCAAGCGCGAAGCCACCTCGATCGTCGAAGTGATCACCGCCGAAGACCTCGGCCTGCTGCCCGACCTCTCGATCGCCGACACCCTCGCGCGCCTGCCCGGCGTCACCGCCCAGCGCGTGCGTGGCCGTTCGCAGCAGGTCTCGATCCGCGGCCTCGGCCCCGACTTCTCCCTCGCGCTCCTCAATGGCCGCGAAGTCGTCTCGGCGGGCAACAACCGCGGGATCGAGTTCGACCAGTTCCCGTCCGAACTGATCGGCACCGGCATCGTCTACAAGACCGGTGACGCCCAGCTCGCCGCGATCGGCATCGCCGGCGCGGTCGATCTGCGCACCATCAAGCCGCTCGATTCCAAGAAGCGCCAGATCACGCTCTCGGGCACCTACACCTACAACGACAATGGTTCGCTCAACCCCGATTTCAGCTCGAGCGGCTACCGCTTCTTCGGCAGCTACATCGACCAGAACGAGGCCGGCACGATCGGCTGGTCGCTGGGTGCGACGATCCAGTCGATCCCGACCCAGATCATCCAGCGCGAGCTGAAGACCAACAACGGCCAGATCGCCCGCACGCCGGCCGGTGTGATCTTCCCGCGCGACAACCCGCGCCAGGGCGTCCAGAGCCGCGAGTTCCAGCGCACCTCGGTCGCCGGCTCGCTCCAGTTCGAGCCGACCGACCGCTTCTCGCTGACCATCGACGGCTTCTACACCGGGACCGAGGACGCGGGGATCTTCCGCGGCACCGAAACCCCGATCGCCTCGTGGAGCACCAACGGCGGGGCGCAGGTCGGCACCGTGACCGGCTCGGGGCCCTTCGCCGACAGCGCCACCTATTCCAACGTCTTCCCGATCCTGCGCACCGACACCGAAGGCGCGGATTCGTCGATCTTCGCGATCGGCGGCAACATCGAGTGGAAGGCGACCGACAACCTCGGCTTCGTGCTCGATTACGGCTATTCGACTCTTGATCGTGACGATGTCGACTACGAATCCTACGCCGGCACCGGCCGGGCGGGTTCGGGCCCGGCCGACACGCTGACCTTCACCTTCCCGCGCAATGGCGAATACACCATCGACGGGCTGATCGATTACACCAACCCGGCCAACGTGCTGCTCACCGATCCGGGCGGGTGGGGCCAGGTCGGCTTCCTGCGCGAGCCGGAGACCAACGACGAGCTGCACCAGCTGCGCGCCGAGGCCTATTGGGAGTTCGACGGCGGGCTGATCGACCGGATCGTCGCCGGCTGGCTCTACACCGACCGTTCGAAGGACTTCGACAACAACGGCACCTTCCTGCGTCCCGGCGCGGGCTTCGTGAACAGCTCGCTCGCGATCCCATCGGACATCATCATCGGTTCGACCAACAGCAAGAGCATCGGCCAGGACATCATCGCCTATGACCCGGCGAGCCTGCTGACCAGCGGTGCCTACCTGCTCGAGCGTGCGACCGACGACACCGAATGGCTGGTCGAGGAGCAGGTCCACAACTTCTACATCCAGGCCAATATCGACGGCGATCTCGGCTCGGTGCCGGTGCGCGGCAATCTCGGCCTGCGCTATGTCGACACCAACCAGGGTTCGACCGGGACGCTGGTCGGCGGTCGCGTCAACTCGGTGGAGTACGACTACACCAACTGGCTGCCGAGCGCGAACCTCAGCTTCGAGGTGATGCCGGATACCTTCATCCGCGTCGCCTTCGCGCAGACAATCACCCGCGCGCGGCTCGATCAGCTGGCGGCCAACCAGAACCTGACCTTCCGCCCGCAGATCTGTCCGGACAACAACGGCGACCAGACCCCCGACGCGGTGGTCGGCTTCAATCCCCCGGCGCAGGTCTGCTTCGACCTCAGCGGCGGCAACCCGTCGCTCGAACCCTACAAGTCGACCTCCTACGACATCTCCTTCGAGAAGTATTTCTCGCCGGGCAGCGCGATCATCGTCGCGGCGTTCTACAAGGATCTGTCGGACTGGGTGGTCAGCCTGGGCGAGACTGCCGATCTCACCCAGCAGATCCAGAACCGCGGCTTCGGGGCCTTCCTCACCGCCAATCCGCAGGTCGCGATCGGCCAGTTCAACGGCCCGGTCAACTTCTCGGACGGCAGGATCGCCGGGGTCGAAGGCACGGTGCGGATCAACTTCGGTGACGTCACCGACGTGCTCGACGGCTTCGGCGGGTTCTACTCGCTGACCTATTCGGACGCCGAGATCACCCCGCCGGGCACCTCGGCGATCCCGATCCCGGGCTATTCGGACCTCACCTGGTCGGGCGACGTGTTCTACGAAAAGAACGGCTTCCGCGCCAAGATCGCCGCGCGTTACCGCGGCGGGTTCCTGTCGGAAGTGCCGAACTTCGCAGGCGGCCTCGAAGGCGCCGACGCGCGCAGCGAGACGATCGTCGATGCGCAGATCGGCTACACCTTCTCGCGGGAGGGCAGCTTCCTCAACGGGGTGCAGATCCTCGCGGAAGTGTTCAACCTGACCGACCAGCCCTTCGTCACCGAAAACGAACTGTTCGGGGCGAACGGGGCCTCGCTCGGCGAGTCCTTCCCGAGCCGCCACGAGCTCTACGGCCGGACCTTCCAGTTCACGCTGCGCAAGAGCTTCTGATCGCACCAGCCCCTCGGGTCGCACCCAGGGTTGCAAGGGGGTCCGCCAGCAATGGCGGGCCCTTTTGCGTCGGGGTGGGGTCAGGCGGGTTTGGCGGCGGCGCAATGCGCATGTGATGGCGAGGCATTGCGCAGGCATTGCTATGCCATCGGCGGGTCATTTGCGCATTCGCGATGTTCCTGAAATGTTTCACGTGAAACATTTCGCACCGTGCGGGTGCGGGTGAGCCGGATCAGGCCGCGAGCGTTGGCGCGGCGCAGTGGCGGGCGATGAAGTCGCCGTGGCTCGGCATCGCGGCGACCGCCTCGTCCATCGCCCTGCGGATCTGCTCGAGCCGCTCGGCAACGGGCACGTGCCCGCGCATGTGCGCCAGCGCCGGGGCACGCTCGGGGACGATCCCCTGGCCGAGGTACACCGCGATCCAGCTGGGGTTGGCGAACAGCTCGTGCGTCTCGGCGACGAGCGTGCCGTGGGCGCGGAAGTGATCGATCTTGTATTGCAGGCTGTCGGGGATCGGCATGGCGGCGCAGTAGCGCCAAAGCTCGGAATCCTGCCGCTCGGTAGCCTTGTAGTGGAGGATCAGGAAGTCGCGGATCAGCTCGTATTCGCGCGCGGTCTGGGCGTTGTACTCGCGGGCGAGCAGCGGCGACATGGCGCTGTCTGGCAGCAGCGCGATCAGGCGCAGGATGCCGTACTGGATGAGGTGGAGCGAGGTGGATTCGAGCGGCTCCATGAACCCGGCCGAGAGCCCGATGGCGACGCAGTTCTTGTCCCAGAACTTGCGGCGTTTGCCGGTGACGAAGCGCAACGGACGCGGGTCGGCGAGCGCCTTCCCGTCGAGGTTGGCGAGCAGGACTTCGGCCGCCTCGTCCTCGGAGATGAACTGGCTGCAATGGACATAGCCGTTGCCGGTGCGGTGCTGGAGCGGGATGCGCCACTGCCATCCGGCCTCGCGCGCGGTTGAGCGGGTGTAGGGGGTGAACGCGCCCCGCTCGCACGGGACGGCGACGGCGCGGTCGCAGGGGAGCCAGTGCTGCCAGTTGTCGTAGCCTGCGTGGAGCGCCTCCTCGATCAGCAGGCCCCGGAAGCCCGAGCAGTCGATGAACAGCTCGCCGGTGATGCGTGTGCCATTGTCGAGGGTGATCGCTTCGATGAACCCGTCCTCGCCCCTGAGGCTGACGTCGACGACCTTGCCCTCAACGCGCGTCACCCCCCGGTGCTCGGCGTAGCGCCGCAGATAGGCGGCGTAGAGCCCGGCGTCGAAGTGGTAGGCATAGTCGAAGGTCGACTGGATCATGCGGCGATCGGGCGAGGGGTGGGCGAACTTGCCCGCCTTCGCCATCGCCCAGCACATCGAAAAGTCGTCGATCGGGCCGGGCGCGCGGCCTTCGAGATGCTCGCGCATCCAGTGATGGTAAAAGGGGACGGTGTCGAACTCGGCGCCATACTGGCCGAAGGGGTGGAAGTAGCGGTGGTCCTTGCGGCCCCAATCGACGAACTCGATGCCGAGCTTGAAGCTGCCTTGCGTCTCGCGCACGAAGGTCGCCTCGTCGATGCCGAGGCGCTGGTTGAAGTTGCGGATCGGGGGGATGGTCGCCTCGCCCACGCCGACCGTGCCGATCGCCTCGCTCTCGACGAGGGTGATGGCGCAGGCCCCGCCAACCGCATGGGCGAGCGCGGCGGCGGTCATCCACCCCGCGCTGCCGCCGCCGACGATCACGATGGACTTCAAGGGGGCGGGCGCGGCGGTCATCCCCCGCAGCTTTCGCGGATCAGCAGGCTGGTTTCAAGCCGCTGCGAGATCGCCGGCCCGTCGCCCTTGTCGATCAGCTTGGAGACCAGCATCCGGCCGGCAAGGTTGGCGTCCTGGTCGATCGTGGTGAGCTGCGGGGTGACGAGGCGGGCGGCGGGGATGTTGTCGTATCCCACCACCGAGACATCCTCGGGCACCCGCATGCCGGAACGCGTCAGCGCCCGGATCGCGCCGATCGCGATGAGGTCCGACGCAGCGAAGATCGCGTCGAACCGGAGGCCGCGGGCGAGCGCGCTGCGCACTGCGGCCTCGGCCGAGTGGACTTCGAAATGCGCGGGGACGACCAGATCGTCGTCGAAGGGGAGCCCGGCCTGCTCCAATGCCTGCTTGTAGCCGCGCAGGCGCTGCTCGGCCTCGGGCGCCTCGCTGTCGCCGAGGAAGGCGATGCGGCGGCGGCCAAGGCGCGCGAGGTGCGCGGTCGCCCGCCTGCCGCCGGCAAGATTGTCCGAGCCGATCACGCAATATTGCGCGTCCGGGAACTCCGCGCCCCACACCACGAAGCGGTTGTCGCGCGCGGCCAAGGCGTTGAATTCGCGATGGAGCGACGATTGTCCGATGAAGATCGCCCCCGTCGCGCGGCTGGTGCTCATCGCGTAGTCGAGATCGCCGCCTGCGCGCGGGGAGAGGTGGCTGATGATGAGGTCGGCATTGCGCTCGCGCGCGGCCTCGGCGATGCCGGCGAGGAGCTCGAGGAAGAAGGGGTCGGACACCCGACTGTCGCGCGCCTGCGGGGCAGGGACGACCACCGCAAGGGTGGCGTCGGCGCCGATCGGGCCGCTCGGCATGCTGGCGCGGAACTCGTAATCGTGGGCGCGGGCGATCTGCCAGATCTGCTGCTTGGTCCGCCGCTTGACCGACGGGCTGTCGTTCAGCGCGCGGCTGACGGTCGAGATCGACACCCCGGCCTCGCGCGCGATATCCTCGAGCGTGGCGCTGCGCCGCGATGACGGGGAGGGGTTGTCGGCCATCACCCCCCCTGCACGCGCGCCCAGTAGCCGGTGCCGGGAGCGAGCGCCTCGGGCACGACACCGGGGCCGACATGACTCTCGGTGGCGATCAGGGTTAGGGCGCCGAGGCTGGCAGGCGAGCTCCAGTGACCGGGCGCTTCGCCGAGGTTGAAGACGCACAGCACGCTGCCATCGGCGTCCTCGCGCAGGAAGGCGAGGATATCCTCGGGGCTGTCGAGCAGCGTGATCGCCCCCCGCGCCAGCGCCGGAGAGCCGCGCCGCGCGGCGAGCAGCGCGCGGGCATAGGCGAGGGTCGAGGCAGGGTCTCCTGCCTGGCGGTCGACGGCAAAGCCGGTATGGACCGGATCGAGCTTGAGCCAGGTGCGGTTGGCGCTCGAGAAGCCCGCCTGCGGGGCATTCGCCGCCCACGGCATCGGGGTGCGCGCGCCGTCGCGCCCCAACGTGTGCGGCCAGTTGGTGATCGCCTCGGGGTCTTGCAGATCTTCGAAGGCGACCTCGCCCTGCGGCAGGCCGAGCTCCTCGCCCTGATAGATGATCGGGTTGCCGCGCAGGCTGAGCAGCAGCAGCAGGTTGAGGCGGCTGGCGCGGGCCATGTCGCCGTCGAGCGTCCAGCGCGTGACGGCGCGCGGGGCGTCGTGGTTGGAAAAGGCCCAGCTCGGCCAGCCCTCGCCCGGCTCCCCGCTCCACTGCGACAGGCTCGCGCGCACCAGCGGCGCGGTGAGGCGCGGGGCGTAGAGGAAGTCGAAATTGTAGGCACTGTCGAGCCGCTTGCCGCCCGCGGTGAAGGCCTTCATCTCGGCGAGCGGCTCGGGCCCGCCGACTTCGGCGACGGTGAAACGGCCCGGGAACTCGTCCAGCGTCTGCCGGATGCGTTCGAGGAAGGCGACGATGTCGGGGTGCGACTGGTTGTACTGCTTGATCTGCATGTCGAAGGGGCGGGTCACCAGCTCCATCGGCACGCCGCTCGGCGGGTTGTCGCGCAGCTCGGGATCATGCATCGAGAAGTTGAGCGCATCGAGCCGGAACCCGTCCACCCCGCGCGCCAGCCAGAAGCGCGCGACATCCAGCAGCGCATTCTGCACATCCGGGTTGTGGACGTTGAGATCGGGCTGCGAGGTGAGGAAGTTGTGCAGGTAATACTGCTTCCTCGGCCCGTCCCACTGCCATGCCGAGCCGCCGAACACCGACTGCCAGTTCGACGGCGGCGAGCCGTCGGGCTTGGGGTCGGCCCAGACATACCAGTCGGCCTTGGGATTGGTCCGGTCGGCGCGGCTTTCCTGGAACCATGCGTGCTCGTCCGAGGTGTGCGAATAGACCTGGTCGATGATGACCTTCAATCCAAGGCTGTGGGCCTTCTCGATGATCCGGTCGAAATCGGCGAAGGTGCCGAAAGAGGGGTCGATCCCGCAGTAATCGGCAACGTCGTAGCCGAAATCCTTCATCGGCGAGGTGAAGAAGGGGCTGATCCAGATGCCGTCGACGCCGAGCTCGGCGATGTAGTCGAGCCCGTCGGCGATCCCGGCAAGGTCGCCGATACCGTCGCCGTTGGTGTCGCGGAAGGAGCGCGGGTAGATCTGGTAGATGACCGCGCCGCGCCACCAGGCCGGCGCGGTGTCCGTGGCAACAGAAGTGTCGGCAAGTGCGGTTGCCATTAGTTGTCGGTCTCCAGAATGCAGGCGGCAAAGCCGAAGGCGGGCAGCGTGACCGTGACCGCGCCGGGCGCGGCGAGCGCGGCAGGGCAGGGGCCAATGAGGGGTGCGACGCCGCGCGCCGCGTAGCTTACCTCGATGCTTTGCGAAAGTGGGCTTTCGCCGGTGTTGAACAGCGCCAGAACGCGCTGTCCGGTTTCAGGATCGTGGCGCTCAACGGCTAGCAACCCGGGGCCGGCTTCGGTGAAGGCGCGCACCGTGGTGAGCCCGCGGCGCAGCGCCGGGCTCGCGGTGCGGGCGGCCGAAAGCTCGGCGATCAGGCGGTAGAGCGGGTGGGCGGGATCGAAATTGTCCTCGGCCGTCGTCGCGTCGCTGCCGATCAGGTCGTTGTCGTTGTAGAAGGCGACCTTGCTGGGGAACATGTCCTCGCGCGCCAGCTGGTCGTTGCCGTCGGAGATGAAGCCCTGCTCGTCGCCGTAGTAGACCGTCGGCACCCCGCGCAGCAGGAACATCATCGCATGTCCGAGCCGGACGCGGGCGAGGAGCTTCGCCTCCTCGGCATTGCCGCTCATCTCGCGCACGAACATGGAAAAGCGCCCGAAATCGTGGTTGCCGAGGAAGGTCGGCAGGCCCAGCGCGGTCTTCGCGCCGCCGGGATAGATCGCGTCCTGCTCGAGGAACTCCGCCATCAGCCGCGGGCCCGCCTTGCCGCTCGCGACAAGCTGCGCCGCCTTGGCGAAGCCCATGTCGAGCGCATAGGGCAAGCCGCTCTGCGCCATCACCTGCGCGGCGAGGGTGGCGGTGGGCTCCTCGTAGGCGATCTCGCCGAAGATGTGGAAGTGCTTGATGCCCTTGTCGTGCGCGCGCTTGAGGATCGCCGGGGTGAAGGTCTGCCAGAACTCGGGGTTCACATGCTTGGCGGTGTCGATGCGGTAGCCGTCGATGCCGTAATCGTCGATCCACTGGCCGAAGATTGCGATCATGCCGGAGACGACGCGCGGGTTCTCGGTCGCCAGATCGTCGAGCCCCGAGAAGTCGCCATAAAGGCTGCTCTCGCCCACCCAGTGCGAGTTGCCGCGGTTGTGGTAGAGCGTGACATCGTTGAGCCAGGCGGGAACCTTCACGTTCTTCTCCGCCTCGGGCACGACCGGGGTGTAGGCGAAGGTCGGGTCGGTGAGCTTGGCCCAATTGGCGGGATCGGCGTTCGCGTCGCCCGCAAAGCCCGGGTTGATCGCCTTGCCGTCCACACCGCCGCGGCGCGAGTGGGGGTATTCGCCCTTGTTGCGATAGCGGTAGCCGTTGGCCTCGCCCTCGGCATAGCCGATCACGTCGGCGGTGTGATTGATGATGATGTCCATGTAGACCTTCATCCCGCGCGCATGGGCGGCATCGACGAAGGCCTTGAACTCGGCATTGGTGCCGAAATGCGGATCGACCTGGGTGAAGTCGGTCACCCAGTAACCGTGATAACCCGCACTCTCCTCGCCCGGACGGCCCTGGACGGGCTTGTTCTTGAAGATCGGCGCGAACCAGATCGCGGTGACGCCCATGCCCTGGATGTAGTCGAGCTTCGCGGTCAGCCCCTTGAGGTCGCCGCCGTGGTAGAAGCCCTTGTGGGTGGGGTCGAAGCCGTGCTGGAACGGGTCGCCCTTGAGGCCGCCCTTGTCATTGGCGGGATCGCCGTTGGCGAAGCGGTCGGGCAGGACGAAATAGATGATCTCGTCCTCGAGCCCGCGTTCGGCGAGGGGAGCGGCGGCAGGGGTTGGTGCGGGGGGCGTTTCGGCCGCCAGTGGTGTCCCCATCAAAGCGGTGCCTGCACACAGCACAGCCGCCGCCTTCGCGAAGATTCGCTTCATGATCCAACTCCCTCCGCCGCCGGTTGTGACAGCTTGGGAATTTTTTTGCAAATCTTTGTGGCGCGCATCGGGCGTCCGGCGCGGCACGGTCAAGCCGCTTGATTTGCTTGCGAAACTGCCTCCCGGTGCGACGAGCTGCCGATTTTTCCCGTCCTGACCTGCAAAGTTTCTTGCAAATTTTTGCAGGGCGTCCAGATTGGCCCCCGGCCACGCAAAGCCGCCACGCCGGTCGCAAGAACCGGAAAGCATAGGCCGATGGCCGTGCCGCGTCACGCCCGGGAAGGCGCGCGCGGCGGGGAGAGGGATGAAAGCGACCATGACGCAAGTCGGCCACAAGCCTGCGCTGAGCGCGGGCCAGATCTGGAACATGAGTTTCGGGTTCCTCGGAATCCAGATCGGCTTCGAGCTTCAGAACGGCAATGTCAGTCGCATCTTCCAGACGCTGGGCGCGGATGTGAGCGAGCTTGCGATCCTGTGGATCGCAGCGCCGATGACCGGGCTGATCGTGCAGCCGATCATCGGGCACCTGTCGGACAAGACCTGGAGCGAGCGCTTCGGCCGCCGCCGTCCGTTCTTCCTGATCGGCGCGCTGCTGGCGAGCCTCGCGCTGTTCGTCATGCCCAACGCGCCGGTGCTCTGGATTGCGGCCGGGATGCTGTGGGTGATGGACGCCTCGCTCAACATCACGATGGAGCCGTTCCGCGCCTTCGTCGGCGACAACCTGCCCGATCGCCAGCGCACGATGGGCTATGCGATGCAGAGCTTCTTCATCGGCGCAGGCGCGGTGATCGCGGGGGCACTGCCGTGGGTGATGACCAACTGGCTGGGTCTCAGCAACGTGGCGCCCGAGGGGATGATCCCCCAGACGGTGCAATGGTCGTTCTATATCGGCGGCGCGGCGCTGCTGGTGGCGGTGCTGTGGACGGTGCTCACGACCAGGGAATATTCGCCGGAGCAGCTCGCCAGCTTCGAGGCGGCGCGCGCCGCCACGCCCCGCAACACCGCAGGTGCCGCGGCGCGCACCACGGCGCAGTTCACCCGCGGCGGGACGCTGTGGGTGATCGCGGGCCTGGCGATCGCAGCCTTCGTCGCCTTTGCCCGCAGCGAGGCGGGGGCAGCGGCGCTCGGCACGATCGAGATCGCCAAGGACATCTATGTCCTCGCCGCGCTGGTCGGGGGTTTCGGGGTGGTGCAGCTGATCGCGGGAGCCCTGCGCAGGCAGGGCCGCGAGCAGAGCGGCTTCATGGAGGTCGTCACCGATCTCTTCGCCATGCCGCGCACCATGCGGCAACTGGCCGTGGTGCAGTTCTTCAGCTGGTTCGGGATGTTCGGGCTGTGGATCTACGGCACGCCCGGCGTGACCGAATACCACTTCGGCGCGAGCGATGCCGCCAGCGCCGCCTATCAGAACGGGGCCGACTGGTGGAGCCTGATGGGATCGGTGCGGAACGGCCTTGCCGCCGCCGCCGCCCTCGGCTTCGTGATGATCGCCGCGCGGATCGACCGCTGCCGCCTCCACGCCTTCAACCTTCTGGCGGGCGCGGCGGGTTTTGCCGCGGTGCTGCTGGTGCGCGATCCGGCGCTGCTGTGGATCCCGCAGATCGGCATCGGCATCGCCTGGGCCTCGATCGTCTCGATGCCCTACGCGATCCTTGCAGGCTGCGTGCCGCAGGAAAAGATGGGCATTTACATGGGGGTGTTCAACATCTTCATCGTCGTGCCGCAGCTGCTCGCCTCGACGCTGCTGGGCTTCCTTGTCACCAACCTGTTCGGCGGGCAGGCGATCTGGGCGATGGCGATTTCGGCGGTGAGCTTCGTGCTCGCGGCGGTCGCGACCTTCTTCGTCGCCGATGGCGAGGGCGCGCGGGCATTGCGACCCGCGGCAGGGCAGGCGTGATGCGGCTGGTCGCAAGCCTGCTGGCGGGCGCGCTGGTCGCCGCCCCCGCGCTGGCCGAGCCGGATTATGCGCCCCGCGATGTGGTCGAGGTCGAGAACGCCGACTGGACGCGCGATGCCGTGCTCTACCAGGTCAACACCCGCCAGTTCACCCCCGAGGGCACCTTTGCCGCCGCGCAGAAGCAGCTGCCCCGGCTTGCGGCGATGGGGGTAGACATTCTCTGGCTGATGCCGATCCACCCGATCGGCGAGACGAACCGCAAGGGCACGCTCGGCAGCCCCTATGCCGTGCGCGACTATCGCGCGGTCAATCCCGAGCTCGGCACCGAGGCCGAATTCCGCGCCTTCGTCGACGAAGCGCACCGGCTGGGGCTGAAGGTGATCATAGACTGGGTCGCCAACCATTCGGCCTATGACAACCCGCTGACCCAAAGCCATCCCGAGTGGTACACTCGCACCCCAGAGGGCGCGCTCACCAGCCCGGCGGGGACCGACTGGTCGGACGTGGCGGACTTCGACTACAGCCAGCCTGCCTTGCGGCAATACATGACCGAGAGCCTCGCCTTCTGGGTGCGCGAATACGGTATCGACGGGTTCCGCTGCGACGTTGCGGGCTATGTACCGACGGATTTCTGGGAGACTGCGCGGGCAGAGCTTAACGCGATCAAGCCGGTCTTCATGCTCGCCGAATGGGAGCAGCGCGACCTCCACGCCCGCGCCTTCGATGCGACCTATGGCTGGGGCTGGAAAGAGGCGATGCAGCGGCTCGTCAAGAGCGGCGAGGGGGCGGGGCCGATGCGCGGCTATTTTGCCGGGCAGTCCGAAACCTGGCCGCGCGCGGCGATGCGGATGGTCTATACCGAGAACCACGACCAGAATTCGTGGGACGGGGTCGCGGCGCAGATCTACGGCCCGGCCTATGAGGCGGCGATTGCGCTCTCCTTCGTCGGGAGCGGCCTGCCGCTGATCTACAACGGGCAGGAGGCCGACAACGACCGCCAGCTGAAGTTCTTCGAGCGCGATCCGATCGTGTGGAAGGAGGGCCGCCACGCTGCCCTGCTCACCAGGCTGATCGCCTTGAAGACCGCCAACCCGGCGCTCCACAACGGGCGCTTCGGGGCGGGGATGGTGGAAGTGCCCACCAGCCAATCCGCAGACGTCTACGCCTTCACGCGGGGTGACAAGGGCGCGCGGGTCTTCGCCGTCTTCAACCTCAGCCCGCGACCGCACGCCATCACCTTCAGCCACGCCCGCCACCACGGCAGCTACACCGACGCGATCACCGGCGCGCCCGCAAGCTTCGGCGGCGACGAGAGCCTCGATCTGCCAGCATGGGGCTATCGCATCTACACCGAGACCAAGTGAGGCGGCCGCCCCCCGAGGCCGCGAGGAGAGGACGAATGACGAAGCACTGGAAACCCCTCGTAGCGCTGGCCGCGATCGCCTGGGCGGCTGCCCCCGCCGCCGCCGAAAGCCTCACGCTCGCCTCGCCCGATGGCAGGATCACCGTCACCGTCAGCGACGACGGCGGCCGCGCGACCTATGCGGTCGCGCATGATGGCGAGCAGGTGATCGCTCCCTCGCTGCTCGGCATGCTCTTCGCCGAACACCACGGCTTCGAGCGCGGCATGGCCATCGCCGGCTCCACCCGCGGCGCGCAGGACACCACCTGGGAGCAGCCCTGGGGCGAGCGCCGTCTGGTGCGCGACCAGCACAACGAGCTCGCGGTCACCTTCCGCACCGAAACCGATGGTCCGCTGCGCGATATCACCGTCCGCTTTCGCGCCTTCGACACCGGCATCGGCTTCCGCTACGAGCTCAAGGAACAGCCCGCCCTCCAAGGCGACATCGCCATCGTCGAGGAACTGACCCAGTTCGCCGTCGGCGACAAGACCACCATGTGGTACACCCCCTCGGACGAGTTCAACCGCAACGAGTACATCTACCGTGTCGCCCCGGCGGGCGAGGTCGACGATGCACACACCCCGTCGACCTTCCGCACCCCCGGCGGCAAGTACATGGCGATCCACGAGGCGGCGCTGGTCGACTATTCCTCGATGTCGCTCGACCAGCTGCGCCCCGGCAACTTCCAGGCGAACCTCAGGAACTGGGCGGGCGGGCCGAAGGTGAAGACCAAGGCCCCCTTCCACTCCCCTTGGCGCACGATCCAGATCGCCGACAAGGCGGTTGGCCTGATCAATTCCGACATCATCCTCAACTTGAACGAGCCCAACAAGCTCGGCGATGTCTCCTGGGCCAAGCCCGGCAAGTACATCGGCATCTGGTGGGCGATGCACATCAACGACCGCACCTGGGCGAGCAACAAGTTCCACGGCGCCACCACCGCCGAGACCAGGCGCTACATCGACTTCGCCGCGAAGCACGGCTTCTCGGGCGTGCTGGTGGAAGGCTGGAACAAGGGCTGGGACGGCGACTGGTTCAACAATGGCGATGTCTTCAGCTTCACCGAGGCCTATCCCGATTACGACATCGAGGGGCTTAGCAAATACGCCGCATCCAAGGGCGTCCAGCTGATCGTCCACCATGAGACTTCGGCCAACCTCACCAATTACGAAAAGCAGCTCGAAGCCGGGCTCGATCTCGTCCGCAAGATCGGCTCGCACTACGTCAAGTCGGGCTATGTCTCGGACGCGGGCGATGCCGTGTGGATCGACGACAAAGGCATCCGCCACTACGAATATTACGACAGCCAGCGGATGATCGACCACCACATGACCGTGATCAAGGCCGCCGCCGCGCGTAGAATCGCGATGGACACGCACGAGCCGGTCAAGGACACCGGGCTCCGGCGCACCTACCCCAACTGGATGACCCGCGAGGGCGCGCGCGGCATGGAATTCAACGCCTGGGGCACGCCGCCCAACCCGCCCAGCCACGAGGCGATGCTGTCCTTCACCGCCCTGCTCGCCGGGCCCTTCGACTACACCCCCGGCATCTTCGACCTGCGCCCAAACGAGCGCCCGCCGGTGCGCCCCGACATGCCGCGCGGCGACCCCAAGAACCGCCCGCAGACGACGCTGGCGAAGCAGCTTGCCACCTATGTGACGATCTATTCGCCGCTCCAGATGGCCGCCGACCTTCCCGAGAACTACGAGAAGCGCATGGACGCCTTCCAGTTCATCAAGGACGTCGAGGCCGACTGGGAGCAGTCGATCGCATTGGATGGCGAAGTCGGCCAGTGGGTGGCAATGGCGCGGCAGGGGAAGAAGTCCAAGGAATGGTTCCTCGGCGCCCTCACCGACGAGAACCCGCGTGATGTGTCGCTGGCTCTCAGCTTCCTCGAACCCGGCAAGAAATACCGCGCCCAGATCTACCGCGACGGGCCGCACGCGCATTGGGACTACAACCCCTATGACATCGTGATCGAGGAGAAGGTGGTGACCGGCGGCGATACCTTCGCGGTGCATCTGGCGGCCTCGGGCGGGGTGGCGGTGCGGTTCATTCCGGTGAAGTGAGGGCGGGAAAGCGGACAAAGCGGACACCCTGTCCGCTTTGCCCATCTGCAAATTAATGATATTCAACAGTAACTAATGCCGCTTTTTGCAAGCGGACGGACACGGGAACGCGGGCCTTAACGGCGCCTCTGGTGGCAAACGGCCTCGCAGGCCGGACAGAACGATGGGAAAGAGCCGAGTGCAAGCCTATCACTGGCGTGCGAAGTAGGAAAATCGGCTAGATTTCCCGTCTTCCAGGGCTTGACCCGGGACCCCGCTTTCCTTGTCTACATCCGCGCTGGAAGGCCGCGGGGCCCCGGATCAAGTCCGGGGAGACGAGTGAGCGAACGGCAGCTTGGTCCGTCTTGCCGCAAAAAGCGGCCATTCTGCTTGCGACCCCGTTGCGGACAGCGGCGAACGTTCGTAAACTATTGGCATGGAAGAATTGCACATTGCCGAGATACCGTTCGAAAGCGGCGGCATCCAATTCCGCTACGCAAGAAAACTGTCAGCTGACGGGACGCGATGGGTCCGACATGGGCTTTTCCAAGCGTTTCATCCTAGCGGTGCGATTGCGTCGGAAGGCAATTATGTCGATGGTCATGAAGACGGGCTCTGGCGTGACTATCATTACAACGGCCAGATCGCTGCCGAGGGCACATACGCACAAGGTGAAGTGACTGGCGAATGGCGCTATTGGGACGAAGACGGAGCGTTGAGCGACGGTCAATAGCCGCCATTCCGGTTTCCACCCACCTACGGTCACCCGCATCGCAGTCGCCATCACCCGAAAGTTGCCGCCCCACATGCAAAGAGGGCGGACGCCTTCCCCACAAGGCACCCGCCCTCACTCCCGTCCAAGGGAGAACCGGTAATCCTGTCAGTCGGGAAGCGCCCTCAGGCGGCCTGCTCCATCCGGGCGAGTTCGCAGTGCGACCAGATCTCGGACAGCGCCTTGATCAGCCGGTCGATGTCGCCATCGGAATGCACCGGCGAGGGCGTGACGCGCAGCCGTTCGGTGCCCACCGGCACGGTCGGGTAGTTGATCGGCTGGACGTAGATGCCGTGGTTGTCCATCAGCCAGTCGCTGATCATCTTGCACTTCTTGGCATCGCCCACCATCACCGGAATGATGTGGCTCGGGTTGTCGAGGTGCGGGATGCCCATGATGTCGAGCGCGCGGCGGACCTGAGCGACGCGCTTCTGCTGAAGCTCGCGCTCGGCGCTCGAGGTCTTGAGGTGGCGGATGCTCGCCGCCGCGCCCGCCGCGATCGCGGGGGGCAGGGCGGTCGAGAAGATGAAGCCACTGGCGAACGAGCGCACGAAATCGACGAGGTTGGCCGACGCGGCGATATAGCCGCCCATCACCCCGTAAGCCTTGCCGAGCGTGCCCTCGATCACGGTGATGCGGTCCATCAGGCCCTCGCGCTCGGCCACGCCGCCGCCGCGTGGGCCGTAGAGGCCGACCGCGTGGACCTCGTCGATATAGCTCATCGCGCCGTGCTTCTCGCACACGTCGAGGATGTCGGCGATGGGGGCGATGTCGCCGTCCATCGAATAGACGCTCTCGAAGGCGACCAGCTTGGGCACCTCGGGGCCGTATAGCGAGAGCAGCTCGTCGAGGTGTTCGACGTCGTTGTGCCGCCAGATCTTGTAAGGAGCCCGCGAGTAGCGGATGCCCTCGATCATTGAGGCATGGTTCAAGGCGTCGGAGAACACGACACAGCCAGGGATCTTGCCCGCCAGCGTGCCGAGCCCCGCCCAGTTCGAGACGTAGCCGCTGGTGAACAGCAGCGCGGCTTCCTTGCCGTGAAGGTCGGCGAGCTCGGCTTCCAGCTCGACATGGTAGTGGTTGGTGCCCGAGATGTTGCGCGTGCCGCCCGCGCCCGCGCCGCATTCGTCGAGGCAGGAATGCATCGCCTCGAGCACCGCGGGATGCTGGCCCATGCCGAGGTAGTCGTTCGAGCACCACACGGTCACCGCCTGGGTGTCGCCCTCGACAAAGCGGGTGGCGTGGGGGAAGCGGCCGCGGTGGCGCTTGATATCGGTGAACACCCGGTAGCGGCCATCGGCGCGCACGGCGTCCAGTTCGCCTGCGAAAAAGGCTTCGAAGTCCATGCCCATTCCCTCTGTCGTCGTCGTCATTGTCGTCAATCTCGTGTCGTTGCAGCCGCCCCGCGGCGCTTGGGTAAGGCCCAGCCCCACAGCATCCCGTCACGGAAGGGGAGGGCCAGAAACAGGTGTTCGAGCACGCCCAGCAGGGCGAGCGTGGTGAGGAGGCTCGCGCCGACCATCGCGGCGCTGCCGACCGGAGCAGCGAGCGCCAGCTGCGCGAACCAGACCGTTACCGCCGCGATCCCCGCGATCGAGGCGACGAGCAGCAGCGTCATCCGGTTGGGGCCGAAATAGGTCTTGAGATAGGCCAGCTGGTCGGGGAGCATCTCGGACGTGGAGTTGGGCACGCCGACGAAGAGGTTGATCTTCGAGATCAGCCGCATCCCGAACATCAGCACGAACACCGTCGCGCCGATCTGGTTGGGGACGTTCCACGAAAGCGAGATCAGCAGCAGCGCCGTCACCGCCAGCGCGACCTCGTGGTGCATCACGGTCGCGGCGGCCTGGCGGAAGCGGGCGATGCCGGTGAGCGCGGGATCGGCGAGGCCCCGACGCGGCCCGGCCGAGGCGCCGGTGAGGAAGGAGAGCTCGTGCCAGCCCCATACCATCAGCGCGCCGACGAAGGAGAGATAGACCGCCCAGACCTCGACCGAGAGCGAGGAGAGGAGGATCACCAGCAGCCCGGCAATCCCGGCGACGCTGCCCACCAGCAGGCTGGTCGAGAAGGTGGCGCGCTCGCGGTTGTCCGCCCAGGCAATCAGCCCGGTCGCGACGAACCAGATCGCCACCGTCACCATGAACGGCACAACATGGCCGCTCCAGCTCACCACGCGGGTTGCAGCCGGATCGAGCGGGGGAGGGTGTTGGCCCGGGGCCGCTGGAGATACATGCGGGCGAACGCAAGCCCTGCGCCCGCCATGCCACTGGCCCGCGCGATCATCCCGCCGATGCCGCCCCTCGCCTTGCCGTCCTCGATGCGGGCGGCGGCGAGGCGCAGCTTTTCCATCTGGCGGCGGAAGGCGGGGCTGTCGATATCGAGTTCGACCGGGAAGACCTGGCGGGCGATCTGGTTGGTGATCGCGAAGACCTTGTAGTCGTACTCGGTCGGATCGACGCCTAGGGCGGCGTGGAACACCGGGCGGTTGTGATCGCGCACATACATGGTCGCGTAGACCGACAGCAGGAAGAACCGCACCCACAGCTTGTTGGCGCCTTCAAGCAGCTTGGGGTCCGAGCGCAGCAGCATGGCGAAAGCCTCACCATGGCGGAACTCGTCGTTGCACCATTCCTCGAACCAGTCGAAGATCGGGTGGAACTTGTGCTGCGGGTTCCTCGCCAGGTGCCGGAAGATCGTGATGTAGCGCGCGTAGCCGATCTTCTCCGACAGGTAGACGGCGTAGAAGATGAACTTCGGCTTGAAGTAGGTGTATTTCTTGGTCTTGGTCAGATAGCCGAGGTCGACGCCGATCCCGGCATCCTTGAGGCTTTCGTTGATGAAGCCGGCATGGCGGCTCTCGTCGCGGGCGAGCAGGCGGAAGAGCTGCTTGACGTCGGGGTTCTTGGTGCGCCGGGCGATCTCGGCATAGAGCACGCAGCCCGAGAATTCGCTGGTCATCGAGCTGACGAGGAAATCGGTGAATTCCTGCCTGAGCGAAGGCTCAAGCCCCTCGATCACGCCCTTGAAGCTGTCCGAATGCTTGAAGTGGAGCTTGTTGGGATCGCCCACCATGTCGGCGATCAGCTGGTCCCATTCGGCGCGCACCGGGGTCACGTCGATCGCGTCCAGCGCGTCGAAATCGGTGGTGTAGAAGCGCGGGGTCAGCATCGTGTCCTGCGTCGCCAGCGCCATCGCCTCCTCGCTGGTCATCGGCTTGTAGGCGTTCATTTGATCCTCCCGGCGTTGAAGCTGACTTCGTAGAGTTCGGCGAGATCGAAATAGGCGGCGGCCTTGGTCAGGGCGCGCTTCAAGGGGCTGGCGCGGGTGACGGTGGCGCGGCGTTCGAACACCTGACGGGTGCCGAAGGGGATGGAGATGGGCGCGCCGTGGACGCGGACCTTGTCGCCCGGCTCCATCGCGATGTCGCCATCGAGCTCGACATGGGCGTGGAAATGCTCCGAGCTCTGCTCGACCGTGATCGTGCAGGGGGTCTCGAAGCTGGTCGCGGTGAGGAAGGCCAGCGCCATCAGCGGATCGCCTCCTTGCGCGGCAGCAGGGTCTGGTAGACCGCGCGGTTGTCCGGCCCGAAGGAGCTGACCTCGACGCTGCGCCCGGTCGCCGGGTCGGAAAGAGTGAGGTTGCCGTTCTGCCATTCGGTGAGGGTGAAGGCGGTCTCGGGCCCGATGTTCCGGATGCGGCGCTGGTGGACGAGGCTGCGCACGGTCGCACGGATGAAGCCGCCTTCGCCCATGCCGTGCCGCGCCAGAACCTCGCCGGTCGCGCCGTCCTCGATCCGCACGGTGCCGTCGGGCTCGTCGAAGAACCTGAGGGTGCGTTCCTGCGCGGCCCCGATCCCGGCAGCGGCGCGCGCCTCGGACGGCACCGATTGCTTGGGCACGAAGCCCAGCGTCACCGAGGCGGTCAGCACCAGCGAGATGGCTACGATCCCGCCCATCAGGATGAGCGGCGCGCGGTGGACGGTGATCTCGTCCTTCTCGTATTCGCGAACGATCATGCGGGGGCTCCTTCGAGGCCGGGTTCGCCGCGGCGGATCGCCGGAGCGAGGCGCGGCGGCACGGCCGTGCCTTGCCCTGCGGTGTGCCCGGCGGCCGGGGCGGCTTCCTTGATCTCGCTCAAATTGCGCGCGATCGCGCCGAACCGCGCGCGCGCCTCGGCGATGGTCTGCGCGAGGGCGGCGGCATTGGGCACGCTGCGCAGCATCGGCTCGGGCCGGGCATAGCGCCAAGGGCGGACATGCGGCCACAGGAGCAGCGTGCCGAGCAGGCGTTCACCCGCCAGCTCGAAGGCGATATCGCCGTGGCCATCCTTGGTCCGCACCGCGAGATGCGCGGCGGTGATCTGCTTCAGGGGAATGTTGATCCGCGTCTCGATCGCGATGCCGATGCGCATGATGAGGCGCTGATCGGTGAGGATGTAGAGCGTCGAGCGCGCGCTCGCCCAGGCGAGGAGGTTCAGGATCGCGGCGAGGGCGAGGCCGAGCAGCGCGGCGACGATCGCGGCATCGTTGCGGCCCAGCAGCAGCGCGATCGTCACCAGCGCGGCCATATACACCCCGGCGCTGCGACTGTGGAACGCGGTGCGCGCCAGGAGGCCGCGCTGCGGGCGGCCCTTCCACAGCACGCGCTCGTCGGGCTGCGGCGTGCCCATCCGGTCACCGAAGGCCTTGGGGCCGTCATTCTCGAGCGCGGCGTGATCGAAGCCGCCGGTGGGCAGCGGCGTTTCCGCCGCTGCTCGCCGTGCTGCCGTCACCTCCGCTTGCGTCTTCAGATCCATGCTTCCGACCTTTCGGGTGTCGCATACATGTAGCCCCCGCCGAAATAGGCCTGGATGCGATCCTCTTCGTAGCGGGTGATGGTGCCCGCGGTCTCGAGCGCGGGCACGCCGTCGAACTGCGCGGCGGTGATCGCGTCGATCTCGACATATTCCTTCTCGTCGCTGATGATCGGCAGGATCGCGGCGAGCAGGCTGTTGCCGTGGACCACCGCGACCGTCATCGGCGCCATGACCTTCTTGCCGCTGGTGGTCTCGACTTCGAGATAGCGGACCATGTGCTCGGCCTGGTCGACCCAGATGTCGCTCACCGTGCCGACCGTCACGCCGTCGGCGGCGACCACCGGGAAGCCGATCAGCTTGGGATCATTGGGCGCGATCGCCAGCTCGTGGGTCTGGGCGATCGGCACGATCCGCGGCTTGCCGTCGAAGGTGAGGTCGGGATACTTCGCGCGGTTGGCGAAGGCGGCCGGGCCCATGCCGTCGGCCATGGCATCGCCGGTCGGCACCCACGGCGCACCGCCGGCGCGGAAGGCCTGGACCGCAGGGACGTTCACGTCGTCGCGGGCGACGTCTTCCGGCACATAGGTGCCGCGGCCGTGGGGGAGCTGGAAGCTCTTCTTGGCGCCGTCGAACAGGCGGCTGTCGGGCTCGACCGACCCGGTGACCTCGTCCTCGAGCGGGTAGCCCTCGCGGCGGCTTTCCTTGTTGAGGTAGAATACCAGCGCGACGAAGAAGCCGAAGAACAGCAGGAAGGCGAGTTCGGCAACATCGAAGGTGCCGACGATATAGGCAGCGTTCATTTCATATTCCTCTCATGGAACAGCCCGGCTGAGGCGAAGCCGGGGCGAAGGGACGGGATGGTCAGGCGGGCACGGGTAATCATGTCGGAAACTCCGCAAGTCCGAACGGCCGCGCGAGGGGATCCCCTTCCCCCGAGGCAGGATGGCGCTGGTAGCCCACCAGGGGCCCGATGGCGGCGAGGCCGGCCAGGAGCAGCGCGATTTCGAGAATGTAGACGGTGCCGTAGCCGGTGGCGCGCAACGCCATGCTGGCGGCGGGCTCGTGGCTTTGGAGCAGGGCGGCGACCGCGTCGCGCAGCAGGCCCCCGATGGCGATGCCGAGACCGGCGCAGCTCGCCTGCACCGCGCCCCATGCGCCCAGTGCGAGCCCTGCGGTCTCGCCCTCGGCCAGGTTCATCGCCTCCATCAGCGTGCCGACCGAGAACAGCCCGAGCCCGACCCCGATCCCCATCGCCCCGGCATAGAGCATCAGCGGCGCGGCGAAGGGCCCGGCGAACAGCACCACGAGAAAGGCGTTGATCCCGACCACCAGCCCCGCGCCCGCGAGCCGCAGCGGGTCCCACCCGCGCGCGAGCGCGCGGCCGGACAGCATGAAGCCGCACAGCGATCCCAGCGCCCAGGCTCCGGTCAGCCCGGTGGTCGCCCCGACCGACAGGCCGAGGATCTCGCCGCCATAGGGCTCGAGCAGCGCGTCCTGCATGGCGAAGCCCGCAGCCCCGATGCCGATCGCGGTCAGCAGGCGCGCGTTGCGGCCGCTCTTCACGAAATCGTGCCACAGCTGCGAGAAGGTCGGCGCGCCGGGCTGCTTGCCCTTGGTGACCGCCGGATTGCGCGCTTCCTGCTTCCAGATTGCGATCACGTTGATGACGATCGTCAGCACCGCGCACCCCTGGATCACCTGCACCAGCTTGGTGTTCGAGAAATCCGCCAGCACGCCGCCGATCACGAAGGCGGAGAACATCATGCCGACCAGCAGCATCACGTAATGCAGCGCCACGGCGCGCGCGCGCTTGTCCTCGGGCGCAAGGTCGGAGACCAGCGCGAGGCCGGCCGTCTGGGTGGTGTGGAAGCCCACGCCGGTCAGCAGGAACGAGGCCGCCGCGGCGATCATGCCGAGGGTGAAATTGGCCTCGCTCTTCAGCAGCAGCAGGGCAAAGGGCATGATCGCCAGTCCCCCGAACTGCATCATCGAGCCGAACCAGATATAGGGCACCCGCCGCCAGCCGAGCACCGAGCGGTGGGTGTCGGACTTGTGCCCGATCAGCGCGCGGAACGGCGCGGCGAGCAGCGGCACCGCGATCAGCAGCCCGACCAGCCAGGTGGGCGTGCCGAGCTCGACCACCATCACCCGGTTCAAGGTGCCGTTGAGCAGCACGGTGGCCATGCCGACGCTGAACTGGAACAGCGACAGGCGCAGCAGGCGCGCCAGCGGCAGATCGGTGCTCGCCGCGTCCGCAAAGGGGAGCAGCCGGAACAGCAGTTCGGCAAAGCTCTGCGGAGCATCGGGGCGAGCGGGTCGGTTCATCCGTGTCGCACCAGTTCGAGCGCCTGCGAGGTGTAGAACCCGCTCGAGATGCGCTGGGTGCGCCCGATGCTCCAGCCCTGGAGGCGCGCGAGGCGTTCGCGCAGCTCGCCCTCGGCGACCGGCACGATGGCGGGCGAGCGGTCGGACTTGGGGAAGGCCTTGCCGACCGTGTGCATGGCCGAGAGCAGGGTGGTGCGCGGGGCGAAGGTGAAGAGGATCGAGCCCGTGGTGCGCTGCGCCAGCTTGGCGAGCGCGGCGACGAGATCCTCGGGCTCGTAGTGGATCAGCGAATCCATCGCCACCACATGGGCGAAGGTGCCGAGCTCGGGATCGAGCATGTCGCCGCTGCGCCAGTGGATGCGGCCGTGGCCGATGAAGGACGGGGTGCGTTCGCGCGCGACCTCGACCAGCCCTGCGGCAACGTCGATGCCGGTGACCTCTGCGCCCCGGCACGCGGCCGCGACCGCGAGCGAGCCCGTGCCGCAGCCGGCATCGAGGATCTGCGTGCGCCGGAGGTCGGTCGGCAGCCAGTCCAGCAGCGTGGCGCGCATCGCGTCGCGCCCGGCGCGCACCGTCGCGCGGATGCCGGAGACCTTGGCGTCGGAGGTGAGGTCGATCCACGCCTGGCGCGCGGTGCTATCGAAATAGGTCGCCAGCGCCTCGCGGCGGTCGTCATATTCGGAAGGATTGCGTGTCGCCATCATTCAAACCCCAGGAAGTCGAAGATATCGCGGTCCTTCATCGGCTGGGCCGTGGAAGGCTCGACGCCCGCCCACAGCATGGCCGCCAGACGCAGGTATTCGTCCTGCGCGGCGACCACCTCGGGATCGTCGCCCATCTCGAACAAGGTGCACTTCTTGAGGCGCGAGCGGCGGATCGCGTCGACATCCTTGAAGTGGGCGAGGCGCTGCATGCCGATCTTGTCGCAGAAGCGGTCGATCTCGTCGGTCTCGCGGCTGCGGTTGGCGACCACCCCGGCGAGGCGCACATCGTAGTTCTTGGACTTCGCCCCGATCGCCGCGACGATGCGGTTCATCGCGAAGATCGAGTCGAAGTCGTTCGCCGCCACCACCAGCGCGCGCTCGGCATGCTGGAGCGGGGCGGCAAAGCCGCCGCACACCACATCGCCCAGCACGTCGAAGATCACCACGTCGGTCTCTTCGAGAAGGTGGTGCTGTTTCAGCAGCTTGACCGTCTGCCCGACGACATAGCCGCCGCAGCCCGTACCCGCCGGCGGCCCGCCCGCCTCGACGCACATCACGCCGTTGTAGCCTTCGAACATGTAGTCTTCGGGCCTGAGTTCTTCCGAATGGAACTCGACCGTCTCGAGCACGTCGATCACCGTCGGCATCAGCTTCTTGGTGAGGGTGAAGGTGCTGTCATGCTTGGGATCGCAGCCGATCTGGAGCACCCGGTGGCCGAGCTTGGAGAAGGCGGCCGAAAGGTTCGAGGAGGTGGTCGACTTGCCGATCCCGCCCTTGCCGTAGACTGCGAATACCTTGGCACCCTTGATCTTGTCGGCCGGGTCGAGCGCGACCTGCACCGACCCCTCGCCATCGGGCGGGGTGAAGGTGGAACGCGGGTTGTGCAGGTTCATTGCGGAGATCCCTCTCTCATTCCGCCGGGAACACGCCTTCAAGGCGGTCCTCCAGCTCGTCATTGGCTTCGCGCAGGGCGGCGAGCGTCGCTTCGTCGGGGGCCCAGAGGTTGCGGTCGCAGGCCTCGAGCAGGCGCCCGGCCACGCGCCCCGCACTCTTGGGGTTCAATTCGGACAGCCGGCGCCGCATTTCGGCATCGAGCACGAAGGTCTCGGAAATCTTCTGGTAGACCCAGGGCGCAACCTGGCCGGTGGTGGCGGACCATCCGAGCGTGCTGGTCACATGGCCCTCGATCTGGCGCACGCCCTCGTAGCCGTGCTCGAGCAGGCCCTCGAACCACTTGGGGTTCAAGGTGCGGGTGCGCGCTTCCAAGTCGATCTGCTCGGCGAGCGTCCTAACCTTGGTGCTGCCCCGGGTCGCATCGAGGATGTAGACCGGGGTCTCGGCACCCTTGGCGCGCGCGACCGAGCGGGTCACCCCGCCGAGGCCATCGACATATTGGTCGACGTCGTTGATGCCGAGCTCGATGCTCTCGAGGTTCTGGTAGGTGAAATCGACCGTGCCGAGCGCGCTCTGGAGCAGTTCGCGCTGCTGCACCGGCTTGCCGCTGACGCCGTAGGCAAAGCCCTTGTTGCTCTCGAAGGCGTTGGCCAGCTCGTCCGGATCGGCCCAGACGCCGCCTTCGATCATCTGGTTGACGTTGGCGCCGTAGGCTCCCTCGGCATTGGAGAAGACCCGCAGGGCAGCGGTTTCGAGGTCGCAGCCGTGCTTTTCCATCTGCGCGATCGTGTGCTTGCGAACGAAGTTGGCCTCGGGCGTCTCGTCGGCGGCGCTGGCGAGGAGCGCGGCTTCGGCGAGCATCCGGGTCTGCATCGGCAGCAGGTCGCGGAAGATGCCCGAGAGCGTTACCACCACGTCAATCCGCGGGCGGCCCAGTTCCGCGAGCGGGATCAACTCCGCGCCCGCCAGCCGCCCATAGGTGTCGCGGCGGGGGCGGGCGCCCATCAGCGTCATCGCCTGCGCGATCTGGACGCCTTCGGACTTCATGTTGTCGGTGCCCCACAGCACCATCGCGATGCTTTCGGGGAAGGGCTGGCCACCGTTGACGTGGCGTGCGATCAGCTGCTCGGCCTGCTCGCTGCCCATGCGGCAGGCGAAGGACGAGGGGATGAGGAAGGGGTCGAAGCCGTGGATGTTGCGCCCTGTCGGGAGCACATCGGGGTTGACCACCACGTCGCCGCCCGGCGCGGGGGGCACGTAACCGCCGTCGAGCGCGTGGATCAGCGCCGCCAACTCGTCCGAGGAATCGAGCTTCGCCGCCAGCCTTGCGCGATCGGGAGTGGGGCCGTCATGGCTTCCCGCTTCCATCATCGCGTCGAGCATGTCCTCGCGCTCGGCCCCTTGCGGGTTGCGGCCGAAGATGTGGAGCCCGTGCGGGATCAGCGCCTGCTCCATCTCGTAGAGCCGCGCGGGCAGTTCGCCGATATCGGCATAGGTGATGTCGAGCGCTTCGCATTGGTCCGCGATCAGCGCGGCGAGATCGGCGCGCTCGCCTGCGTGTGTCCGTCGTCAGAACATTTGGCACAGGTCGCGGCGTAAATTAGCGGAGTGCGGGCCTCGTCTGTTGTTGGGTTTTAGGCGGCGAGCTTACGGTGTTGCAAGCGCCGATGTTCAATGGTCTGTCGCTTGATCCTTTCGCGTTGTTTGATGATGGCTGGTGCCCTGCCGAAGTAGGCGTCTGCGGGCGTCACGTTGTTTAGGCTCTCGTGGTATCGGCGGTGGTTGTAGTGCTCGACGAAGGTCTCGATCTGGGCCTCAAGGTCGCCGGGCAGGAAGTAGTTCTCGAGCAGGATGCGGTTTTTAAGGGTCTGGTGCCAGCGCTCGATCTTGCCCTGGGTCTGGGGGTGCATCGGGGCGCCGCGCACGTGGCTCATCTTGTTGGCCTCGATGTATTCAGCCAGTTCGCCCGCGATGTAGCTGGGACCATTGTCGCTGAGCAGCCGGGGCTTGTGCAACACCGTGGCGCTGTCGCATCCGGATGCGACCAACGCTACATCCAGCGTGTCGGTCACATCCTCGGCCCGCATGTTGGTGCACAACTTCCAGGCGA
>OFDN01000191.1_pt1 | contig 59161 bp, 53 predicted proteins | sample 1520971 | NCBI WGS metagenome assembly OFDN01 (sample SAMEA94257418, study PRJEB24077) | hot springs metagenome | biome: Aquatic biome; feature: Geographical feature; material: Water | place: India | collected 2012-06-12 | depth 5 m
CCCCGCCAATTGGCGGTCGGACCGATGGCCAGCAGCGGCTCCGGCGGCGCGGGCAACAGGCGCGCTGCGGCGGCGCGCGCGGCCTCGTCCAGCCACAGCCGCGGGGCGGGCGGCACCGTCAGCCCGAGCACCCGGGCGAGTTCCTCGACCTTGTGGAGGCCAGGGACCGGGCGGCTGTGCACCGCCAGACGACGCGCCCACAGGAGACGGCTGACCGCGGAGTTGCGCAAGTCGACGACCAGATCCCAGCGCGTGCCCACGCAGGCGGCCCACAGACCCGCCCAGTGGCGGGCGTAGCGGCGCTTGGCCATGGGGATCAACCGTTCCAAGCCAGGCACGGCCCGGAACAGCGGTGCCGGCAGCGGGCCACAAGCCACGGTGACGCGCGCGCCGGCGTGCCGTTCCACCAGATCGGCGAGAAGCCCGGTGGAGAGCACCGCGTCGCCCAACCGGTTGGAGGTGATGAAGAGGATGCGCACGTGCCCGGTCCGTCAGCGCGCCGCGGTGACGGACCGGGGGCCCGCGGTGCGCAGCCCGTGCGCCAGCACCCACACCGCCGGTACCAGTGCCAGCAGCGGCAACGCATACATCAATGGAACGAAGGCGATCACCTTGCTGGACAGGCTGGTGAAGCCCAGCGAGGCCGACTGCACCACCATAACCAGCAGCACCGCGGCGGTGATCCGCTTCGCCTGACCGCGCCGGTTGAACTCCCCCGACAACAGGCAGGCAAGCCCGATCATCGCGAAGGCGAGCGCCAGCAGCGGCGACGACAGGCGATGGTGCAGCTCGGCGACGAGCTGGTGCGCCATCCGCTTGTCCTCGGCCGCACCGGCGGGCGGATTCATCAGCTCCGCCGTCGAGCGTTCGCGCGCATCCGGGAAGCGCTCCTGCGCCTTGTCGGTCAGCACCTTCAAATCCACGGCGTAGCGCTCGAACAGGAGTTGCGAGAGGCGGCCGGTGGTGCGGTCCATCTCCTGCCGGTTGCCGTCGAACACCACGAAGCGGGCACCCGCTCCGCCGCTGATCATCACCGCACGGTCGCCCATGATGGTGACCGGTTTCTCCCGCACCCGCGCGTCGTGGATCATCACGCCGCGCAGGTTCCCCTCCGCGTCGCGCTCGCGCACATAGACCGACATGCGGTCGCCGATCTCGTTGAACACACCCTCGCGCAGGAAGAGCTGCGTGTAGTCCTGGCGCACCGAATACTCCATGCGCACCAGCTCCTGGTGCGCGGCCGGCGTGATGTAGAGGTTGAGGGCGTAGACCGCCACCATGACGATGCCGGCCAGCAGCACCGCCGGCTTGGCGAGTGCGGCGGGGCCGACGCCGGCGGCGCGCATCACCACCAGCTCGCTGTCCATGGTCAGCTTGTTGTAGGTGAACAGGATGGCGCCCACCAGCGCGATGGGCAGCACGATGCCCAGGAACGTCGGCACGGTCAGCAGCAGCAGCCACAGGAACAGGCGCAGCGGCGCGCCCGCCTCCACCACCAGCTCGATCAACTTGAGCGACTGGCTGAGCCAGATGGTGAGCGTCAGCCCGGCCGTGGAGTAGAGCGTCGCTATGGCGAGCGAGCGGAACAGGTAGCGTTGCAGTCGGTTCATCGCGCGGCTGAATCCCGGACAGGGTGCGAGCCGCAAGCTGATCATCCCGCAGCCGCGGGTCAAGGGGCATGCGGGCCGCAAGGGGGTTCCGATCGCCGCATGCCTTCAAAATTGTATATTCTAGTCACCACTCTCTCATAACATGCTCCCGACGTCGGAATTGTCCCGCGCGACGTAGGACGGCAACGATGGCGAGTTATGAATCTTTCAAACCACCCTTTGACACGAAACAACGATCAAACAACGGGCAATCCAAACGCTTCTTGGCAAAGGAGATGACAATAACTTGTGCGTCTCTGCCGATTTTTTGATCATTCTACATTGTTTGACAACTTGCCGTGCATTCTAAGACCTTGGGGGCGGAGCGGCGCCGCGGGTGGCGCCCGCCGGCCACGCAAGGCAGGGGAACGGTAGAATGAGGATCACAGCAACGGGTCTGGCCGGGATCGCCCTGGCGGCCTTCGCCACCGCGGCCGTCACCATCGGGGCGGCGGCGCCGGCCGCCGCCGCGGAGAAGCTGATCGTCGGCAATGAGGGGACCTACCCGCCCTTCAGCATGGTGGAGCCGTCCGGCGCGCTGACCGGCATCGAGCCGGAATTGATGCGCGAGGCGTGCAAGCGCATGGGCGTGGAGTGCGAGTTCGCGGTCATGGACTTCCAGGCCCTGATCCCGTCGCTCCTGCAGGGCAAGATCGGCGCGCTCGGTTCCCAGCTCACCCCGCTGCCGGAACGCAAGGCGCGGATGAACTTCACCATCCCCATCATCTTCAACCACGACGCCTTCGTGTACAAGAAAGGCAAGAGCTACGACTTCGGCAAGGGCGGGCTGAAGGACGTGCGCGTCGGCGTGCAGAGCGGTACCCCGCAGGCGAAATACGTCGCGACCACATACCCGCACCTGCAGCCGGCACTCTACACCAACCCCGACCAGATGAAGCTGGATCTGCTGAACGGGCGGCTGGACATGGTGTTCGGCGCCAACCTGAACTGGACCAGCTCGCTGATCGACACGCCGGATGGCAAGGACTGGCAGCTCGCCAACTTCACCGTGTGGACCGGCGACCAGAGCGTGCCCGAGGCCGAGCGGGGCAGCAGCTGGGCGGTGCCGAAGGGCGACGCCGCCCTGCTGGAGAAGATGGACGGTGCGTTGAAGTCGATGATCGCCGATTGCAGCTTCACCAAAATCCGTGCCCGCTTCCTGTCGGTTCCCATCGCGCCGATGGAAGCCGCCTGCGCGGACAAGGCGAAGTGAGGGGGGCCGGGCATCGGGCCACCGGCGCCCGGTGCCCGGTGCCCGGTGCCCGGTGCCCGGTCCTCAGACGATCAGGTCGAGGAACATGCCGCGCCGGTAATTGCGCGGCAGGGTGAGCATCCCGTTCACCACGAGGGCCGCCAGTTGCCGCAAGCTGGGCATGCGCTGCCGGTGACCAGCCGCCGGGTCCGCACGCCCGCGCAGGCCGGTGGCTCCGATCGCGGGCGACCGCCCCCCCGCTCCATCGGAACGGATGGGAAGGTCGTCGCGACCGCCGGTTCGTCTTGTCTCGTCCATGGCGCAGAGTTTATGAAAAATGCCGGGGCGGGGCAACACTGCGCTGCCAGAGGACACGTGCCGCAACAGGCTTGACGCGATTTATCCACAGAAGCGTGGATAAGGTGGTGCATAAGCCTGTGGGACCGGTGGAGCCGCCTGTCCGGAAACGATGTTTCCCGCAGCGCAGCGATTCCCGCCCCGTCTCGGACGGATGATGCCCGTACGAAGGGCCGCGGTCATCCCGCCGGCACGCCGGTCGCCACCGGGGCATCCCGCCCGTCCACCGGCGGTTCCGGCCGGACACGAACGGGCGCGTCACCGTCTAACCCCGATGCCGGACTGCACGGCACGCAGCACTTCGCCGAGACTGCGCCGGTGCTCAACCGGAGGGGGACGGCTCCATGGCGCATTACCTGGTCACCGGCGGCTGCGGCTTCATCGGCTCGCATCTGGCGGACCGGCTGCTCGCGGACGGGCATCGGGTCACCATCCTCGACGACCTGTCGACCGGCCACATCGCCAACCGGCCGAAGGCGGCGCGCCTGATCGTCGGGGACGTCGCCGATTCCGAGGCGGTGCGCGACGCGGCGCAGGGCGTGGATGGCATCTTCCACCTCGCCGCGGTCGCGTCGGTGCAGAAATCCAAGGAGCAGTGGACGGCCACCCACCGCACCAACCAGACCGGGGCGGTGGTGGTGTTCGACGCGGCACGCACCGCGCGCGACGGAGGCCCGGTGCCGGTGGTCTACGCCTCCTCAGCGGCGGTCTATGGCGACAGCCCGTCGGTGCCCTTGGGCGAGGATGCGGAACTGCGCCCCCTGTCCGCCTATGGCGTGGACAAGCTCGGCTGCGAGATGCACGCTGCCGTCGCCTGGCGGATCCATGGCGTGCGCACCACCGGCTTCCGGTTCTTCAACGTCTACGGGCCGCGGCAGGATCCGCATTCGCCCTACTCCGGCGTCATCTCCATCTTCGCACGACGGCTGCTCGACGGACACGCGGTGGACATCCACGGCGACGGCGAGCAAGTGCGCGACTTCGTCTTCGTCGGTGATGTGGTGCGGTTCCTCGCCGCCGCCATGGAGCGGCCGGTGGCCGGGGCCGCGGTCTACAACCTGTGCACGGGGCGGCCGACCTCGCTGCTGATGCTGCTCGACGTGCTGGAAGAGCTGACGCGCCGCCGCGTGCCACGGCACCACCAGCCGGCGCGGGCCGGCGACATCCGTGTGTCCATCGGCGATCCGGCCAAGGCGCGGGCGGGCTTCGGCATGACCTGCCGGGTCGGGTTGCTGGACGGTTTGAGCGCCACCCTCACGGGCCGGATGCCCTGACCTCCGTCGCCACCCGCCGCACCACCTCCTCCGCCGCGGCGTCAACCGCGGGTGACAGGGCGTCGCCGAAGCCGAAGGCGGCGCCCTCGATCCCGTAGACCGTCAACCGCGGTGGCAGCCGTCCGAGCGCACGGGCGGTCTCCACCGCCTCGGCCAGCCCGAACAGATGGCTGGAGTGATGGAACAGGCCCGTCGGCAGCGGCCCCGCCGTCGCGTCGATGCGCAGCACGGTGCCGGGGGCCACACCCGACCGGCAGGCGTCCACGACGATCACCGCGTCGTGGCCCTGCCACGCGTCGATCAGGTCCGCCCCCTCCCCGCTCCGCTCCTCCGCCGGGATGTCCAGCGCGCGGAGCCGGTCGGCGACCACCGGCCCCACCCCGTCGTCCGACCGGAACCGGTTGCCGATTCCAAGCACGAGCACCCGCCGCATCGATCCTCTCCCGTGGCATCCTGCGAGCGGACAGTGAAGCATGGATCGGCGGCGGTGGCACCGCCTATGGCCGCGTCACCAACCGGATGCCGGCGGCCACCGGCACGATGCCCAGCAGGTCCCACACCTGAACCGCCTCTCCCAGGATCATCCAGCCGAACAGCAGGCCCAGCGGCGGCATCAGGAAGTGATAGGCGCTGGCCTCCGTCGCCGTCGTCCGCTGCAGGATGCGGAACCACAGAAGATGGGCACCGATCGACACCACCAGCACCAGGTAGCCCAGCGACAGGGCGAGGCCGGAGGTGAGGCGGATGTCCGGCGCGCCCTCCACCAGCAGGCTCGCCGGCACCAGCGCCAGCCCACCGGCCAACACCTGGATGCCACCACCGGCCGCCAATCCGGTCCTGGGGGCGTAGCGCTTGAACAGCAGCGTCCCGGCGGTCAGCGCCACGAGCGCGCCAAGCACCAGCCCGATTCCCGCCGGGTCGTCCGCGGCGGTGCCGAGCCGCCCGCGCACCACGATGGCGACGCCGACCACACCCAAGGTCAGTCCCAGCGCCTTGCGCGCGGTCATCGGCTCGTTCAGCGCCACGCTCGCCACCGCGGCCACCAGCACCGGCGTGCTGCTGACGATGATGGCGGTCAACCCCGACGACACCAGCGTCATGCCGCTGAAGCTGAGCCCGAGATAGAGCGCATGGTTGAGCACCCCCAACCCCGCCAGCACCGCCCAGGCCCGCGCCGACAGGCCGCGGAGTTGCCCCATGACGGCCGCCACCGCCACCAGGATCACCCCGGCCAGCAGGAAGCGGATGGCGAGCAGCAGCAGCGGCGGGCAGTCGGCCAGCCCCAGCTTGCCCACCGCAAAGGCGGAACTCCAAGTCAGGCAGAAGGGGACGACGAGGCCAAGCGGGGCCGAGGAAGGGGCCGCCGCCGGCCGGTGGATCGCGTCGATGTGCGCCATGGGAAAGCCTCCCGCCGATGTTCGTGGGGATCAGGCTACGTGGGGCTCTGGTCATTGGGAAATGGAATGCTATGATCCTTCCCATTCGCAAAATGGATGGATCGGCGATGCGCGAGATGGATCTGGGCCTGCTGCGGACCTTCGTGTCGGTGGTGGAGGCGGGCGGCTTCACCCGCGCCGGCGAGCGCGTGCACCGCACCCAATCCACGGTCAGCCAGCAGGTGCGGCGGCTGGAGGACGATCTCGGCCTCGTGCTGCTCGATCGCAACAGCCGCTCGGTGATGCTGACCGATGACGGGGAGCGGCTGCTGGGCTACGCGCGGCGCATGCTGGCGCTGAACGACGAGGCGCGCTCGATCCTCGCCGGCCGCCCGGTGGCGGAGGTGGTGCGGCTTGGCGTGCCGGAGGATTACGCGGTGGAGCGGCTGCCGCGGGTGCTCTCCGCCTTCGCCCGGCGCAACCGGTCGATCCGCCTGGACGTGCGCTGCGACCTGTCGGTGCGGCTGCGCGCCGATCTGGAAACGGGGGAGCTGGACATCGCGCTGGTCAAGCAGGAGCCCGGCCGCTCCGGCGCCCGCATGACGTGGCGCGAACCGCTCTGCTGGGTCGGTCCGGAAGAGGAGACGGTGCATTTCCAGGATCCCATCCCGCTGGTCGTCTTCCCGCAGGGCTGCCTCTACCGCAACCGCGCCATCCACGAGTTGGAGAAGTTGGGCCGCGCGTGGCGGGTCGCCTATTGCAGCCCCAACCTCGCCGGCATCCAGGCGGCCGTCTCCGGGGGACTGGGGGTCAGCGTGCTGGCGCGCAGCGCCCTGCCCAAGGACGGCTGCATCCTCGGCGAAAACGACGGGCTGCCACCTTTGCCGGAGACGGAGCTGGCCCTGCTGCTGGGCGAGGGGCTGCGCAACGACGCGGTCGAACTGGTCGCGACCACGCTGATCGAGTCGCTGCCGAAGCCGGTGTGGGGCTGACCTCCAGGGCACTCCGCCAAGGGGCCCGGCGAATGGCGAAGCTGACGGTGGGAACCTGTGTCCCGCCTGTGACGTTATGTTGCAGTTGCGAAAAACTCGCGAAAAGGGCAAGAAAGGGACATTTGGTTGGACCAGAAACAACGGGAGTGCCGAACGATGACCATCGCCGAAGGCCCGCGCACCGCAAGAATCGCATGGCGCACCGCTGAAATCCTCGAAGAGCCGGCCAACCTCACGGCGGACGTGATCGCCCGCCGCATCGTCCACGAGGGCGGTCTGAGCTGGGACCAGGACGGTGCCGGCGTGCGGACCATCGTGCAGGAGGTGATGACGGGAAGCCGCGTCGTCGACCTGCGCCGCGCCCGGTCTTTCTCCATCTGAGCGTGAACGGACCCCGGGCCGCGCCACGAGCGCCGGCCCGGCGTCACCCGCCACACCGTTCGCCCGTCACCGCTCCTGCGTCAGACGGCGGGCCGAAATCAGCGCCAGAACCGGCGCCGCCGCGAAGACCAGGAACAGCCACAGGGCCGCCGACGCGGTTCCCCCGGCCCCGCCCGGCTCCGTCAGTCCGGCCATGTTGACCACCATTCCCGCCAGCGCGGCGCCAAGCGCCGTTGCCACAAGCTGCACCGTGGTGATCGCGGCGGAGGTCAGGTCGGTCTCCCCCGCCGGTGCCGCCCGCAGCACCCCAGTCAGCAGGTGAGGCCAGCCCATGCCCACCCCGGCACCGACGGCCGTCAACGCCACACAAATCGCCGCCAGCACCGCCGCCCCGCCGGTCCCGCCGGGTATCAACGCTGCCAGCACCAGCATGCCGGTCAGCGACACCACCGGACCCAGCAGCAGCACCCGCCGCTCCGCACCGCCGTGCAGGCCGGAGCTGGCAATAGAGCCGCCGGTCCAGCCCACCGCCATCAGCGCCGCCAGATAGCCGGCCACCAGCGGCGACTGTGCGTGCAACACCTGCAGGAACAAGGGCACGAAGGTCTCGGTCGAGGTGACGGCGACCGACAGCAGGCACATGCTGCCGAACAGCCGGCCCAGCCGGGTCGTCGGCCGGTAGGAGCCGGTGGGCAACAGGCGGCTGCCCAGCCGCCCGTCGAGCACCACCAGCGCCGCGATCAGAAGTCCCGCGACTGCGACACCGCCCGCGTTCCACAGCGCGTCCGGCCGCAGGCTGCCGATGGACACGGCCAGCACCGCCAGCGACAGCAGGGCGAGCTGCGCCAGCGGTGGCGCCCGGTGTCCGCCCTCCCCCACGCTGCGGGCCGGCAGCGTCAGGAACGCCAGTGCTGCGAAGGCCAACGTCACCGGAACCACCGACCAGAAGGCCGCCCGCCACGCCCCCAGCTCGGCGAACACCCCGCCCACCGCCGGGCCGATCAGCGTCGCGACACCCCACATGGCCGACATCAGCGCGATCGCGCGCGGCCACAGCGGCTCCGCGAACACGACACGGATCATCGCGTAGGAGAGGCCGAACAGGAAACCACCGCCCAGACCCTGGACCGACCGTCCGACCAGCATCACCGGCATGGAGGGCGCCGCGGCGCAGACGGTGGTTCCGACCGCGAACAGCAGCGCCGCGACGGCGTAGGCGCCGCGTGGGCCGACTCCGTGCAGAAGCCGGGCGCACAGCGCCGCGCCGATGATGGACGCCACCACGAACAGCGTGGTGTTCCAGGCGTACAGGTCCAGCCCGCCGATGTCGGCCACGACCGACGGCAGGATGGTGGTGACGATGAACACGTTGACGGCGTGCAGCGCCACCCCGCCGGCCAGGATCACGGCGCGCGCGCCATTCCGCCCGCCGAGCAGGGCGCCCCAGCCCTCCGGCTGGCCACTCGCGGGAGGGGTGCTCACAGGACGCCGGCCGCCTTGAGGGATGCCAGGGTGTCGGCGTCCAGCCCCAGCAGCCCGCGCAGCACCTCGTCGGTGTGCTGGCCCAGCGTCGGGGGTGCTGTATCGTGCGCGATGGGCGTGCCGCTGTAGCGGATCGGGCTGGCGACGGTGGGCACCGTGCCGGCGGTCGGGTGCGGCAGGTCGCGGCGCAGCCCGCGGGCGATCACCTGCGGGTCCTCGAACACGGCGGCGAGGTCGTTGATCGGGCCACAGGGGACGCCCACAGCCTCGAGCCCGGCCAGCCAGTCGCGGCTCGAGCGGCTCTTGATGATCTCCTGAAGCTGCGGCACCAGCTCGGCGCGGTGGCGCACCCGCTCGGGGTTGGTGGCGTAGCGGGGATTGGCCGCCAACTCCGGGTGTCCGGCGACCGTGCAGAACTTGGCGAACTGCCCGTCGTTGCCGACCGCCAGGATGATGTACCCGTCCGCCGTGGCGAAGGCCTGGTAGGGCACGATGTTCGGGTGGGCGTTGCCCATGCGCACCGGCGGCGTGCCGGACACCAGATGATTCATCGCCTGGTTGGCCAGCACCGCCACCTGCACGTCGAGCAGCGCCAGATCCACCCACTGCCCCTCGCCGGTGCGGTCGCGGTGGGCCAGCGCCCCCAGCACCGCGATGGTGGCGTAGAGGCCTGTGAAGATGTCCGTCACCGCCACGCCGACCTTGACCGGGCCGCCGCCAGGCTCCCCGTCCGGCTGGCCGGTGATGCTCATCAGCCCGCCGAGCCCCTGGATCATGAAGTCGTAGCCGGCGCGCGACCGGTACGGCCCCGTCTGGCCGAAGCCGGTGATGGAACAGTAGACGAGCCGCGGGTTCACCGCCTTCAGACTGTCGTAGTCGAGCCCGTATTTGACCAGCCCGCCGACCTTGAAGTTCTCGATCACCACGTCGCTTTCGGCGGCGAGGCGGCGGACGAGGTCCTGCCCCTCCGACCGCTCGAAATCGATGGTGACGGAGCGCTTGCCCCGGTTGGCGGACAGGAAGTACGCGCTCTCCCGCGGCTCCCCGGCTTTTGGATCACCGGCCCAGGGGGGACCCCAGGCGCGGGTGTCGTCCCCCGCCCCCGGCCGCTCGACCTTGATCACCTCGGCGCCGAGGTCGGCCAGGGTCTGGGCGGCCCAGGGGCCGGCGAGCACGCGGCTGAGCTCCAGCACGCGCACGTGCGACAGGGGTCCGGCCACGATGGTCAGCCCGTGAAGGCCTGGAGGCCGGTGATGGCGCGGCCGAGGATCAGCGCGTGGATGTCGTGCGTGCCCTCGTAGGTGTTCACCGCCTCCAGGTTCATCACATGGCGGATGATGTGGTACTCGTCGGCAATGCCGTTGCCGCCGTGCATGTCGCGGGCTACCCGCGCAATGTCCAGCGCCTTGCCGCAGGAGTTGCGCTTGATCAGCGAGATGGCCTCGGGCGCGGCCTTGCCCTCGTCCATCAGGCGGCCGACGCGCAGGCAGGATTGCAGACCGATGGCGATCTCCGTCTCCATGTCCGCCATCTTCTTCTGCATGAGCTGGGTGGCGGCCAGCGGCCGGCCGAACATCTTGCGGTCCAGCGTGTATTGCCGGGCAGCGTGGAAGCAGAACTCCGCCGCACCCAGCGCACCCCAGGCGATGCCGTAGCGCGCCCGGTTGAGGCAGCCGAAGGGACCGGGCAGGCCCTTGATCTCGGGGAACCGGTTCTCCTCCGGCACGAAGACCTCGTCCATGGCGATGCCGCCGGTGATCGAGGCGCGCAAGCTGAACTTGCCTTCGATCTTCGGTGCCGTCAGGCCCTTCATGCCCTTTTCCAGGACGAAGCCGCGGATGTCACCGGCGTCGTCCTTGGCCCACACGACGAACACGTCGGCGATGGGGGAGTTGGTGATCCACTGCTTGGCACCCGACACAAGGTAGCCGCCGTCCACCTTGCGGGCGCGGGTCTTCATGCTCGACGGGTCGGAACCGGCGTCCGGCTCGGTCAGGCCGAAGCAACCCACCCACTCGCCGGTCGCCAGCTTCGGCAGATAGCGCTCGCGGGTCGCCTCGGTGCCGTAGGCGTAGATCGGGTGCATGACCAGCGAGGACTGCACCGACATGGCCGAACGGTAGCCGCTGTCGACCCGCTCGACCTCGCGCGCGATCAGGCCGTAGCTGACGTAGTTCACGCCGGCGCAGCCATAGCCGTCGATGGTGGCACCGAGGAAACCCAGCTCCCCCATCTCGTTCATGATCTCGCGGTGGAAGATCTCGTGCCGGTTGGCCTCCAGCACACGGGGGAGCAGTTTTTCCTGGCAGTAGTCGCGGGCACTGTCGCGCACCATGCGCTCCTCGTCCGTAAGCTGCTCATCGAGCAGGAACGGGTCCTCCCAGGTAAAGGTGCCGAGCTTCGCCGACGCGGCTCCGGTCTTCGCTGCCATCTCCAACGCTCCATCCATTCTCTCGGACCGGGCGCCGAACCACGGATACCCGGAAAGACGCGCAGCATACAGAAGCCGGAGCCGCCCTGGAACAGGCTCCGGTGCAGCTCTACGGAGCGTTTCCGCGCAGCCGCTCGGTCCGCCGCCGCAGCGCCTCCATCACCACAAGCAGGAGGATGGACAGCGCGGTCAGGATGACCGCCACGGCGGTGATGGTGGGGCTGATGTTCTCGCGGATGCCGGCGAACATCTCGCGCGGCAGGGTGCGCTGCTCGGGCCCGGCCAGGAACAGCACGGTCACCACCTCGTCGAAGGAGGTGGCGAAGGCGAACAGGCCGCCCGACGCCATGCCCGGCAGGATCAGCGGCAGCGTCACCCGGCGGAACGCCACCACCGGCGACGCGCCCAGCGAGGCGGCGGCGCGCACGAGGTTCATGTCGAAGCCCTGGAGCGTGGCGGAGACCGTCACCACCACGAAGGGCGTCGCCAGCGCCGTGTGCGCCAGGATCAGCCCCCAATAATTTCCGGTCAGCCCGAGCGGCGCGAAGAAGAAATACAGGCCCACACCGGTGATCACCACCGGCACCACCATGGGCGACAGCACCACCGCCAGCACCACCGACTTCCACCGGCTCTTCCAGGTCGACAGGCCCAGCGCCGCCAGCGTGCCCAGCAGCATCGCCAGCAGGGTGGAGGCAATGCCGATGATGAAACTGTTCTTCACCGACAGCATCCAGCGGTCGGACTGCAGGAAATCCTGGTACCAGCGCAGCGAGAAGCCCGGCAGCGGGTAGGTGAGGAAGGAGCCCGAGCTGAAGGACAAGGGCACGATCGCCAGGATCGGCGCCACCAGGAAGGCGAAGACCAGCGCCGACACCACCACGGTGGCGCCCCAGGCGAACCGCTGGGAGGATGTGCGGGGCGCGTGGCTGCTCATGACTTGAGCCCCCCGCTGGTGGCGCCGGCCTGCACCAGCCGGCCATAGACCACGCCGAGGACGCTGGTGGCGACCAACAGCACGGCCCCCAGGGCCGAGGCGAGACCCCAGTTCACCGTGTCGGTGGTGTAGAAGGCGATCAGCGAACTGATCATCTGGTCGCCGGCGCCGCCGACCAGCGCCGGGGTGATGTAGTAGCCGATGCCCAGGATGAAGACGAGCAGGCTGCCCGCCGCGATGCCCGGCAGCGTCTGCGGCAGATACACCCGGACGAAGGCCACCGCCGGCGGCGCGCCCAGGCTGGCGGCGGCCCGCATGTAGGCCGGCGGTATCCCCTTCATCACGCTGTAGAGCGGCAGGATCATGAAGGGCATGAGCACATGGGTCATCGCCACATACACGCCGACGCGGTTGTAGATCAGCCGCAGCGGCTCGTCGATGATGCCGACCCAGCGCAGCGCGTCGTTGACGATGCCGTTGCTCTGCAACAGCACGATCCAGGCGCAGGTGCGCACCAGCAGCGAGGTCCAGAAGGACAGCAGCACGAAGATCATCAGCAGGTTCGACTGCCGCGCCGGCAGGTTGGCCAGCAGGTAGGCCACCGGAAAGCCCAGGATCAGGCACAGCGCCGTCACCCCGGCCCCGATCGTGAAGGTGCGCAGGAAGACGTCGCGGTAGATCGACTGGTCGTCCGGGGCGGCCACGACGGCGCCGTCCAGATCGCGGCGCAGGTCGAGTGCCGCCAGGAGGTAGAAATCGGTGGCGGGACCGCGGGCACCGCGGATGGCGGCCCAGGTCGCGCGCTCCGTCCAGGCCGGGTCGATGGCGGCCAGCGCGTCGCGCGCCCCGCCCTCCGGCGGCATGGCCTTGAGCTGCCGGGCGGTGGACATCAGCAGCGTCCGGAAGCCCTGCTGCGCGTAGTTCAGCCGCTTGGCGGCCACCGCCGTGCTGCGCTCGCGGTAGGCCTGCATCAGGTCCTCCGCCAGCGCGGCGTAGACCGGCTCCGCCGGCAGCCCGGCCCCGTCCCAGCCGCCGATGGCGGCGGCGGTTCGGGGGAGCACCCGCGGAACCTCCCAGTCATCGACGCTGCGCCAGAGCATGCCGGCCAGCGGAATCAGGAAGGTGAAAGCCAGGAACAGCAGCAGCGGACCGATCAGGGCGAAGGCCCGCCACTGCCGCGCCCGCTCCGCCCGCCGCAACCGGACCTTCAGCGAAGGTCCGGCGGGGCCGGCGGCAACGGGCAGCGCCGTCACTTCGCCGCCCACTTGTTGAATCGTTCGGTCAGGCGGTCGATGTTCTCAAGCCAGAAGGTGGTGCTGATCTCGATGGCGTTCTTCATGTTGTCGGGCGCCGTCGGCAGATCGGCCAGCACCTTGGCCGGCACGAGTTCCGCCGCCTTCTTGCTGGAGGTGCCGTAGGCGATGCCCTGCGACAGCTTGGCTTGGTTCTCGGCCTTGCCGACGAAGTTGAGGAACTTGTAGGCGGCCTCGGTGTTCGGGCTGCCCTTCAGGATCACCCAGCTGTCGATGGTGAACAGCGAGCCGTTCCACACCATGCCGAAGTTCTTCTTGTCGGTCTTGTTGGCGGCGTCGATGCGGCCGTTGTAGACGGAGGTCATGGCGACTTCGCCGGAGGCCAGCAACTGCGGCGGCTGGGCGCCGGCCTTCCACCAGACGAGGTCGTTCTTGATGCTGTCGAGCTTCTTGAAGGCGCGCTCCACGCCCGCCTCGGTCGCCAGAACCTTGTAGACGTCCTTGGGCGCCACGCCGTCGCCGATCAGCGCGATCTCCAGCGTGGTCTTCGGGCCCTGGCGCAGCGCCCGCTTGCCCGGATAGGTCTTGGTGTCGAAGAAGTCTGCCCAGCCCTTGGGCGCCGTCTTCAGCTTGTCCTTGTCGTAGCCGAGCACGAAGTTGTAGATGATCGCGCCGACGCCGCAGGGGTTGACGGCCTCCGCGATGTACTGCTGCTCGCCGCCGATGCGCGCGTAGGCGAGCTGCTCGAACAGGCCCTCCTCGCAGCCCAGCGCCAGCTCCTCGCTTTCCACCTGGACCACGTCCCAGGTGGAGGCGCCGCCCTGGACCTTGGCGCGCAGCACGCCAATGCCGCCGTCCCACGACTCGTCGTTCATCGGCGTGCCGGTCGCCTTGAACGGCTCGAAATAGACCTTCTTCTGCACGTCCTGGTACGCACCGCCCCACGACACCACCGTGAGGTCGCGCGCGGCGGCGGGCGCCGCCCACACCACGCCGGCCACCAGTGTCGCCGCCAGTCCGAACGCCATCCTGTTCGTGGTCATATCCCTGATCCTTCTTCGTTGTCGTTCCGTCGGGGGTAGGGTGAGGTCCGTCAGGCCGGGTCGAGCGCCCGGCAGTCCTCCGGACGGAAGGCGACGGCGACCGCCCGTCCCGGATCCAGGCCAGCCTGGGCGCCGGCCGGCAGCTTCACCATGAACTCGTCGTTGCCGGGCACCGCCAGCACCGCCAGCGCATGGTCGCCGAGGTAGATCGTCTCCCGCACGGTGGCTGGCAGGCGGTTGAGGATCCCGCCGTCCGCGTCGGGATCGGTGAGGATCGACACGCGCTCCGGCCGCACGGACAGCGCCGTACGTGCGCCCACCGCCGCAACGCGTACGGCCTGCGCGGTGACCGCCCCGCCGGCGGCGAGCCGCACGCGGCAGACGCCCTGCTCCATCGCCTCCACCGTGCCGTCCAGCGTGTTGTTCTCGCCGATGAAGTTGGCGACGAAGCGGTTGGCCGGGGTCTCGTACAGGGCGTCGGGGCGGTCGATCTGCTGGATGATGCCGTCGTTGAACACGGCGATGCGGTCGGACATGGTCAGCGCCTCACCCTGGTCGTGGGTGACGTAGACCACGGTGATGCCGGTCGTCTCGTGGATGTGCTTGATCTCGAGCTGCATGTGCTCGCGCAGGCGCTTGTCGAGCGCCCCCAGCGGCTCGTCCATCAGCACGAGCTGCGGGTTGAAGACCAGCGCGCGGGCGAGCGCCACCCGCTGCTGCTGACCGCCGGACAATTGCCCCGGCCGGCGACCGCCGAGCTGGTCGAGCTGCACCATCGCCAGCGCCTTCGCCACGCGCTCCGCAATCTCCGCCTTCGGGACCTTGCGCACGCCGAGCGGGAAGGCGACGTTTTCCGCCACGGTCATGTGCGGGAACAGCGCGTAATTCTGGAAGACCATGCCGATGTTGCGGCGGTGGGGCGGCAGCGTGTTGATGGAGCGCCCATCAAGCACGATCTGGCCGGCCGTCGGCACTTCGAAGCCGGCCAGCATCATCAGGGTCGTCGTCTTGCCCGACCCGCTGGGTCCGAGGAGTGTCAGGAACTCGCCGCGGCGAATGTCGAGGTCCAGGTTCTTAACAACCAGATGAGTGCCATCGTAGGTCTTCTGGACCCCGATGAATCGCACCAGCGCTGCCGTCCCGTCACCGACCGCCATGCCCGCTCCCTGGCAGGGGAAGCAGGACTCCAGCCTCGCCTCCGCTGATCTTGCGGACCGTAGCACGCGTTCAACGGGGCGAACAAGACCATTGCGCCTATGCGGGATCGCAGCCCGATTCAGTCGACAGCATACAACCAAAGATTAACCATGTTTGGGCGGCCATCTTGCCAAAAATAGGCGGAATTCAACGAGATAACACATGAATGCTCGCAAAATTTGGCATTTTCCCCAAATCTGTCACACGCATAACTTGTGATAACCCGATATTTCGGATCTGACATTTGAAGCGAAACCGGTGTGGAGGAAGGCCGGCTCCCGGCAAGACTTCCGCGCACAACATGGAGGGGCAGCCCGTGACCATGATCGGCGTCTACGTCGGCAATTCACTGAGCGAGCTCAGCAAATTCGACTCCTGGCTCAAATCGCCCGCGGATGCGGTGCTTGGTTACATCGGACGTGCCGACTGGAAGGATTTCGTCGGCAGTGCGGATTGGGCGGAAAAGCTGTGGTCCAACACCGACAAGACGGTGTTGTGGTCGGTTCCGTTGGTGGTGAACGGCGCCAGCCTGGCAAAGGCGGCGACCGGTGGCTACACCGAGCATTACAAGCAGGTCGCCAAATCCCTGGCCTCGTCGCAGCCGAACGGCGACATCCACATCCGCACGGGGTGGGAATTCAACGGCCAATGGTTTCCGTGGAAGGCGGCGGGCAAGGAGGAGGCGTATGTCGGCGCCTTCCGCGAGTTCGTGGACGCCTTCCGGACCGTCTCCGACCGTTTCGTGTTCGAATGGGCGCCCAACATCGGCGACCTCGGCATGAACCCGGAGAAGGCCTATCCCGGCGACGCCTATGTCGACGTGATCGGCATGGATTTCTACTACAACACCGCCTGGGATTCGAAGAATCCCGAGAACGCCTGGTCGAAGATGGTCACGCAGAACTACGGCCTGCAGTGGCACCAGGACTTCGCCGCCGCGCACGGCAAGCCAACCGCCTATTCCGAATGGGGCATCATGAGCGACGACGCCGGCCCCTACATCGAAAAGGCGGCGGACTGGTTCGCCCGCCACGACGTCGCCTACCACACCTATTGGAACTCCTACCAGGATTTCCCCGGCAAGCTCAGCGATGGACACAATCCAGCGACCGGGGCGGAATATCGCGACGAGTTCGGCGCCGCACCCAAGAACATCCGTCTCGGCGGATCGGGGAACGATACCCTGTATGGCAGCTCCCGCGGCGACCGGATGGACGGCAAGGCCGGGGCGGACGCCATGCACGGCGGAACCGGCGACGACACCTATTACGTCGATAACGGCGGTGACCGGGTGGTCGAGAAGGCCGGCGAGGGGAAGGACGAAATCCGCTCGAAACTCGCCGTCACCACTCTGCCCGACAACGTCGAGAATCTGACCCTGCTGTCCAACGGCAACCAGACCGGCATCGGCAACGCACTCGACAACCGCATCGTCGGCGGCACCGGCAACGACACGCTGGATGGTCGCGAGGGGAACGACTGGCTGATGGGCGGCGTCGGCAACGACACCGTCATCGTGCGCCCCGGCAGCGGCCGCGACACCATCGCCGACTTCAAGGCCGGCCCGGGCACCGGCGACACGCTGCGGCTGGACAACTTCAGCATCCGCAGCTTCGACCAGGTGAAGGCGGCGCTGGAGCAGTTCGGCGACGACACCGTGCTGGCTCTTCCCGGCGGCGACATGGTGGTGTTCGCCAACCACAAGGTGGCCGACTTCGCCGCCGACGACTTCGCCTTCGGCGGCTCGCCGCCGGCCCCGGCCCCTGCCTGGCGGCCGGACGAGCCGCCGGTGGCGCCCACGCCCATCCAGTACTCCCGCTCCGGCGGCGGCGGCAACGACGTGATCAAGGGCGGGGACGTCAACGATTACATCAACGGCGGCGGCGGCACCGACACGATGACCGGCGGCAAGGGGCACGACACCTATGTGGTCGACCGCCCGCAGGACGTGATCGTCGAGAAGGCCGGCCAGGGCATCGACAGCGTCGATAGCTGGTCGAAAACCTACACGCTGCCTGCCAATGTCGAGAACCTCTCGCTGATCGGCGGCTATGCCCAGACCGTCATCGGCAATGCCCTGGACAACCGCCTGGAAAGCAACGGGTCCGGCGACACGCTGAACGGCAAGACCGGCGACGACTGGCTGGTCGGCGGCGGCGGCAAGGACACCTTCGTCTTCCAGAAGGGCACCGGTCACGACACCATCGAGGACTTCGCCCCTGGAAGCGGGGCCGGCGACGTGGCGAGGCTGGAGGATTACGGCTGGTCGTCCTTCGCCCAGGTGAAGACGGGGATGAGCCAGAAGGGCGACGACACGCTGCTGACCCTGCCCGGCGGCGACACGGTTCTGTTCCTCGGCACCCGCGTCGCGCAGTTCGCCGCCGACGACTTCCAGTTCGCCGGCGTCACCACCGGCGGCGGCACCGGATCGGGCAGCCCCACCGTGACGGTGCGGGCGTCGGCCGACTCATGGAACGGCAACCCACTGTTCCGGCTGACCGTGGACGGCGTGCAGGTCGGCAAGGACACCGCCGTCAGCACCCAGCACGACGACGGATGGCAGGAGTTCACCTTCACCGTCACCGGCAACGGCTCCCCCGGCACGTTGGACATCCGCTTCCTGAACGACGACTACGGCGGAAGCGGCGCGGCCGACCGCAACCTCTACATCGACCGTGTGGTCGTCAACGGCCGCAGCTATGACGGTGCGGCGTCCCAGTATGAGCGGGACGGCTTCACCAGCAAGCTCGGCGCGTCGGAGATGATGCCCCACAACGGCGTGCTGCATTTCGATCTGATGGACGCGTGATGACTGTGCCGGGCGCCGTCGCGCGCAGCGACGCGCCCCGGCACGCACCCTCGCCCCCGTGACTTAAAGTTTTTGCCTTTGCAACATTTCTTGGCTATCCGCTGTTCCTGTCACGGGAAACAAACCGAACGGCCTCAAGGCCGCAACGGGGCGGGCATGGACGGATGGGCGGGGAGCAGGCCGGCCGAACAGGCGCCGGAATGCGAGGGGGTTACGGGCTGGCGGCGCAAACGCGGGGAAGCGTCGCTGTCCGATGTCCACAACAGCATCGCGGTCCCGCGATCGGGCACCAACGCGCGCAAATTCATGGCGTTCCTCGGCCCCGGTTATCTGGTCGCCGTCGGCTACATGGACCCGGGCAACTGGGCGACCTCGATCGCGGGCGGTTCACGCTTCGGCTACACGCTCCTCTTCGTCGCCCTCCTCTCCAACGTCATGGCGATCGTGCTCCAGTCGCTGTGCGCGCGTCTGGCGATCGCCTCCGGGCGCGATCTCGCGCAGGCCTGCCGCGACGCCTATCCGAAGCCGGTGGTGTACGCGCTGTGGCTGCTGGCCGAGCTGGCCATCGTCGCCACCGACCTGGCGGAGGTGATCGGCACCGCCATCGGGCTGAACCTGCTGTTCGGCATGCCGCTGGAGATCGGCGTGATCGTCACGGCGCTGGACGTGTTCCTGATCCTCTATCTCCAGAAGCTCGGCTTCCGCTATGTGGAGTCGGTGATCGTGGCGCTGCTGGGGGTCATCGCCGCCTGCTTCGCCATCCAGGTCGCGCTGGCCGATCCGGACTGGGGTGGCGTGATCCGCGGCTTCGCCCCGACCACCGCCATCGTCACCGATCCCGAGATGCTCTATCTGGCGCTCGGCATTCTCGGCGCGACGGTGATGCCCCACAACCTGTACCTCCACTCCGCGATCGTGCAGACGCGCGCGTACGGCGGATCGACGGCGGAAAGGCGTCAGGCGCTCACCTTCGCCACCATCGACAGCACGGTGGCGTTGATGTTCGCGCTGCTCGTCAACGCCGCGATCCTGATCCTCGCCGCGGCGGCCTTCCATGCGACGGGCCGCAGCGAGGTGGCCGAGCTGGGGGAGGCGCACGGCCTGCTGTCCTCGCTTCTCGGCTCGGCCTTCGCACCGACGCTGTTCGGCATCGCGCTGCTGTGCTGCGGCCTCAACTCCACGGTGACGGCGACGCTGGCGGGACAGGCGGTGATGGAAGGATTTCTGGAGATCCGGCTTCCGGCCTGGGTGCGGCGGTTGGTGACCCGGCTCATCGCCATCGTTCCGGCCGCGGCGGTGACCGTCTGGTACGGGGAGAGCGGCACATCCAGCCTGCTCATCCTCAGCCAAGTGATCCTCAGCCTGCAACTTTCCTTCGCCGTCGTCCCACTGGTCGCCTTCACGGCGAGCCGGGCCAAGATGGGGCCGCTGGTGGCGCCGCGCTGGCTTGTGGTCGTGGCAAGCGTGATCGCCGTCGTGATCGCGTTGCTGAACCTGAAGCTCCTCTACGACCTCGCCTTCGGTTGACGCCGCCCTCCGGCACATCGCCGTTTTCACCGTATGAAAATGTAATTTTTCCCTTATTGACGCACTCCTGTGTGAAACATAAACTAACCCCATCGCGCCGATTTGAGCCAACAGCTTGCGGGCGCGTAAGAAATACGGCTAAGCGTATGGGTCCACCCGCCCAGTCGCACGGCTGCGGCGGGTGTTTTTTGCCCGCCTCCGGTCCACGTCAACCCGCCCATCGGTCAAAGGGCGGGAACAAAGGAGGTCACGCATGTCGTTCCAGGTTTCGCGCCGCGCCATCCTCGCCGCCGCCGCGGCTTCCCTGGCCCTGGCCCTGCCCTTCCCCGTTTCGGCCGCCGACAAGCCGTCGGAAATCCGGCTCGACTACGCCTATTACAACCCCGTCAGCCTGCTGCTCAAGGAGAAGGGCTGGCTGGAGGAGGAGCTGAAGAAGGACGGCATCGGCGTGCGCTGGGTGCTCAGCCTCGGCTCCAACAAGGCGCTGGAGTTCTTGAACGCCAGGGGCCTCGATTTCGGCTCGACCGCCGGTGCGGCGGCTCTGGTGGCGAAGATCAACGGCAACCCGATCAAGTCGGTGTACGTCTATTCCAGACCGGAATGGACGGCCCTGGTGACGCGCGAGGGTTCCGGCATCGCCAAGGTCGCGGACCTGAAGGGCAAGCGCATCGCCGTCACCCGCGGCACCGACCCGCACATCTTCCTGGTCCGCGCGCTCGCCGGGGCCGGGCTGACCGACAAGGACGCCAAGCTGGTGCTGCTCCAGCACCAGGATGGGCGCCTGGCGCTGGAGAAGGGCGACGTGGACGCCTGGGCCGGCCTCGACCCGATGATGGCGCAGGCGGAGCTGGAGAACGGCGCCAAGCTGTTCTACCGCAACCCCGACGCCAACACGTGGGGCATCCTGAACGTGCGCGAGGCCTTCGCGGCCGAGAACCCGGCGCTGGTCACGCGCGTCCTCGCCGTCTACGAGCGTGCCCGCAAGCACGCGCTGGCCAACCCAGCGGAGCTGCGCACGATCCTCGCCGCCGCGGCCAAGCAGCCGGACGCCGTCATCGCGCGCCAGCTCGAGCGCACCGACCTGAACCACGCCGCCATCGGCCCCGCCCAGGAAAGCACGATCATCGAGGCCGGGCTGGCGCTCCAGCAGGCCGGAGTGCTCGCCGCCGACGTGGACGTCAAGGCGGTCGCGGCCAGCCTGTTCGACGCGTCCTTCACCAAGGCGCTGGGGCAGTGAGCGGACGATGACCGCCACGGACCGTTTGTACGAACCGGCGGCGGGCGCCCTCCCCTCTCCCACCGGCGCCGCCCGCTGGCGTCCGACGCTGGGCCACACCGTCGGGCTGATCGTCCCGGCGGTGCTGGCGCTGGGGTGGGAGGCGGCGGTGGCCGCCGGTTGGGGCAATGGCCGCCTGCTGCCGCCGCCGAGCCGCGTGCTCGCCACCCTGTATGCGCTGTACGCATCGGGCGACCTCATCACCCATGTCCTGGCGACGCTGTGGCGGGTGGGGGCCGGCTTCCTGTTCGGGGTGCTGGCGGGCACGCTGCTGGGGGCGCTGACGGGCTACCTGACCTTTGCCCGACGGCTGCTCGACCCGACGCTCCAGGCGCTGCGCAGCATCCCGTCGATCGCGTGGGTGCCGCTGTTCATCCTGTGGTTCGGCATCTTCGAGACCTCGAAGGTGATCCTGATCGCGGTCGGCGTCTTCTTCCCGATCTATCTTGCCTTGTCCGGCGCCATCATGGGTGTCGATCGCAAGCTGGTGGAGGTCGGGCGGATGTTCCGGCTGTCCGGGCCGCAGCTCGTGTGGCGCGTGCTGCTGCCGGCCACCCTGCCCAGCTATGTGCTGGCGCTGCGTGCCGGGCTGGGGCTCGGCTGGATGTTCGTGGTGGCGGCGGAGTTCATGGGCGCCAGCGAGGGGCTGGGTTTCCTGCTGGTGGATGGGCAGATGACCGGCAACCCCGCGACCATCCTGGCCGCCATCCTCGGCTTCGCGGTGCTGGGCAAGCTCACCGACGGGCTGCTGGCCGCCGCGGCGCGACCGCTCCTGCGCTGGCAGGACGGCTTCAAGGCGGAGGCGTGAAGTGCTGTCCATCGAAGGCCTGTCGAAGCGCTACCCCAACGGCCTGCTGGCGCTGTCCGGGATCGAGCTGCGGGTGCGGCCCGGCGAGATCCTGGGCGTGGTCGGCGGGTCCGGCTGCGGCAAGAGCACGCTGCTGCGCGTGCTGTCCGGCCTTGAGCCGCCGACCGCCGGGCGCGTCACCCTGAACGGCACCGACATCGCCAGCCCGCGGGAGGAGATCGGCTTCGTCTTCCAGGAGCCGCGGCTGATGCCCTGGCTGTCCATCCGCGACAACGTCGCCTTCGGCATCCGCCACCTGCCCAAGGCCGAGCAGGCGGCGCGGGTGGACGAGGCGCTGCGGCGCGTCGGTCTCGCCGACTTCGCCCGCTGCTGGCCGCGCGAGCTGTCGGGCGGCATGGCCCAGCGCGCCGCCCTGGCGCGCGCGCTGGTCGGGCGACCGTCCGTGTTGCTGTTGGACGAGCCGTTCAGCGCGCTGGACGCCTTGACACGCTACGATCTGCAGGATCACCTGCTGGAGCTGTGGTCGTACGAACGGCCGACCATGGTGCTGGTCACCCACGACATCGAGGAGGCGCTGGTGCTGTCCGATCGCGTCGTGGTGATGCAGCCGGGACCCGGACGCATCCAGACCGTGGCGACGCCAGCACTGCCCCGGCCGCGCGACCGGACCGACCCGCTGTTCGAGGATTGGAAACACCGGCTGCTGGGGGAGCTGAGCCGCTCCTTCCGCGACCATCGGCGTGGCGAGGAGGCCTTCCCCGCCGCCGCCATCTGATAAGGGGGGAGACACAATATGGACGTTCAGCAGCTCAAGGCCATCCAGGCGCCGCTGAAGGACCAGTACAAGCAGGACCCGGACTCCGCCGTGGTGACGCTGCGCGCCAAGGGCGACCTCGCCGAAGGCATCGCCTGCAAGGTGGACACCGGCCGTGCGCTGGTGGAGGCGGGGCTTCATCCCGCCACCGGCGGCACCGGCACCCAGGCCTGCTCCGGCGACATGCTGCTGGAGGCGCTGGTGGCCTGCGCCGGCGTGACGCTGAAGGCCGTCGCCACCGCGCTGGAGTTCCGCCTGAACGGCGGCAGCGTCTCGGCCGAGGGCGACCTCGATTTCCGCGGCACGCTGGGCGTGGCGAAGGACGCGCCGGTCGGCTTCCGCACCATCCGCCTGCGCTTCGACCTCGACACCGACGAGCCGGCGGAGCGCATCGCCCTCTTGACCAAGCTGACCGAACGCTACTGCGTCGTCTACCAGACGTTGGCCAGCCCGCCGCCGCTCACCCTCGCCATCGAGACGACCGCGGCCTGAGCTTCAGGACCCAGGCTATCAGGACCCGGCCCCTCAAGAGTTGAACGCCGCGTACACCCTGTGCGCGGCGTCCTGCAGCAAGGCGCGGTCGACGTCGCCGGCGATGGCCCAGGTCACGCCGCGCTCGTGCCAGTAGAGGGCGGTCACACGCCCGACCTCGGCGATGCGGAAGGCGGTGTCGGACGACACTGGGCAGCGGCGCAGATAGACGGTCAGCCGCCGCCCGTTGCGGTCCTGATACATGAGCTGGGCCGCCGGCCCCTGCTCCACCGACAGCAGGCGCCCGCCCATCAGCTCGAACCCGAGCGGGGCCAGTTGCGGCGCCGTCAGCTTCTCCCCCAGCCGCCGCGACAGCCAAGTGACGAGGTGCGTCTCCTGGTCGGCGGCGACCTCCACCGGGTGGCGCACCTCCGCCGCGAAGACGCTGTGCGCCGTCGCCGCCTCACGCGCCACTTGTGTGTTGGCATCGACCACGGGTGCAGGGCCGCCGCCGCGCACCGCCCAGCCCGTCGCACCGCCGGCCACGAACAGCAGAAGCGCTGCGGCCACGGCTGCAACCGGTCGCCAGTTCCCCCCCCGGCGTTTGGGAGCCTCGGGTGCCGGCAGCGTCGCCAGCGGGGCATAGGCGCCGGCGATCAGATCCGCTGCACGACGGTAGCTCTCCAGCCTCGCGGCATCCTCCGGATGCTCGGCCAAATGGCGTTCCACGGCGGCGCGCCGGCCCGGAGGCAGCTCGCCGTCCATCCAGGCGTGCAGCTCCGCCTCCGTGACCGGGCCGTCGCCGCCGTCGTCGAAGTCACTGTCCGACGCAGTCATCTACCGGATCCTCCGAACCACCTGCTGCTCGCCCCCCTCCATCATCACCCGCAGCCGTTCGCGGGCACGGGCAAGGCGGGACATGACCGTTCCCATCGGTATCTCCAGCACCTCCGACAGATCGCGATAGCTCAACCCTTCCAACGCGCTGAGCAGGAGGATGCGCCGCTGGTCCTCCGGCAGTCGGGCCATCGCCCGCACCAGATCGCGCACCGCGGAGCGGTCGGTCGGCGCGGTGCTGAGCGCCAGCGCGTCCGCCAGATCCTCCACCGGCACCTCCGGGCCACGCCGACGGCGGCGCCGATGCCCGCTGGCGTGCAGGTTGTGCAGGATCGCAAGAAGCCACGCGTAGAGGCGTGACGGGTCGCGCAACGCTTCCCGGCTCGCCAGCGCGCGTTCCATCACATCCTGGACGAGGTCGTCGGCGTCCGGGATGGAGCCCACCAGCGCCACGGCGTAACGCCGCAGCCGCGGAACCATCGCCGCGATCTCACCCGCCGTCGGTGCCGCCCCATCCATGATCCGCCGCCCGTCCCCCCATCCGCATCACCAGGATACGATGGGTAGACGCCCGTTTGGGCCGCCTATTCCGCGGCTCCGGCAAAATCATGCGCGGTCAGCGCCGGTTCCAGATCGTGTGATCGACCTGCCCCTTCAGGTCCGGCATCGAGCTTGCGATGAAGACCGGGCTGCGCCCGGCGCGGCGCTGGTCGAGATAGTCGCGGGTCAAGCGCGCGACGAGCCCCGACAACGCCAGGATGGCGACCAGATTCACCGTCGCCATCAGCCCCATGGAGGCGTCCGCGGCGTTGAAGACGGTGGCCAGGGACTCATAAGCGCCCCAGACGACCATCAGCAACACGCCCAGCCGCAGCACCATCCGCCCGCCCCGACCACCGACGCCCAGGAACATCAGCGCGTTCTCCGCATAGGCGTAGTTGCCGATGATCGAGGTGAAAGCGAAGAAGAAGATGGCGAGCGCGACGAAGTAGGGCCCCGCCCAGCCAATGTGATGCTCCATCGCCGCCTGGGTGAGCTGTGTGCCGGTCAGGTCCGACGCCGGATCGAGCTGGCCCGACAGCAGGATCAGCAGCGCCGTCGCGGTGCAGATCAGGAGCGTGTCGATGAAGACGCCGAGCGACTGCACGAAGCCCTGGCTGACCGGGTGGTGCGGGTCGGGTGCCGCGACCGCGGCGATGTTGGGCGCCGAACCCATGCCGGCCTCGTTGGAGAAGAGACCACGCTTCACCCCGTTCAGCATCGCCGCGGTGACGGACCCGGCAACGCCGCCGGCCGCCGACCCTAGACCGAACGCGCTGGCGACGATCGTCGCCAGAAGCCCCGGCACCTCCGTGATGTTCATGGCGACGGCGTAGAGCGCCACGGCGAGATAGGCGACGGCCATGAAGGGCACGACGATTTCCGCCACCCGCGCGATCACCGGAATGCCGCCGAAGATGATGACTCCGGACAGCACCGCCAGGACCACGCCGGTCCACAGCTTCGACACGCCGAACGCCCCTTCCATGGCGCCGGCGATGGAGTTGGCCTGCACGGCGTTGAAGGCGAGACCGAACGTCACGATCAGGCACACCGAGAACAGCACGCCCGCCCAGCGCGCCTTCAACCCCTTCGCCATGTAGAAGGCCGGGCCACCACGGTAGCGCCCCTCCTCGTCCCGGACCTTGTAAAGCTGTGCCAGCGTGCTTTCGGCGAAGGCCGTCGCCATGCCGAGAACCGCGACCACCCACATCCAGAAGATCGCCCCCGGCCCGCCGAGATGCAGCGCCACCGCCACCCCGGCGATGTTGCCGGTGCCGACGCGCGAGGCCAGGCTGGTGCACAGCGCCTGAAATGGCGTGATGCCGGCCCGGTCTGCCACCCTGGAGCCGAGCACCGACCGGATCATCTCCGGGAAGTGGACGATCTGCAGGAGCTTCAGGCGGATCGTGAAATACACGCCGACCGCCAGCAGCCCGTAGATCAGGACGTAGCCCCAGAAGACCGTGTTCAGGAAATCGATGATCGCGTCCATTCGTCACCTCGAGCGCCTGACGGGGCGGGTGGAAGCGCCGCCACATGGGAGTCAACGCCTGGGTGGCGCCAATGGCTTCGGTCCCGCTTGAAAAAGCCTTCAGGAACGGCGGCGGGCCGCACCCTGTTGGTGGAGGACACGTCACCAGAGGAGACACCGGCATGGCCGACGACACCCGGCACGGCGATCAGCGCGACGAGCGGCTGGACATCGAAACCGCACTCGCCGACAAGGACATCGACGAAGAGATCGGTGGCTTCCAGAACGTCGAAGGCCCCGGCGCCCGACCCGCGGAACGCGCCATCGGCAGCCGCCCCGGCAGCGAGGAGGCCCGAGCGCTCGACCGCGGAGAAGAAGTCGAGGACCCGGACGCCGAACCCGGTGTGGATCGCCGCACCGGCAATCAGACCCGTGGGAGTTGATCCACCGGTCAGGCGCCGCCGATCCGCCCGAACCAGACCCTTACCAGCGCGCTGAGCGCCACCAGGATCAGGAAGCCATTCGCGACGATCAGCAGCACTGGCTTGATCCGCGATGGGTCGGGTTTCGCCTCGACGGAGTCACGCAGGCTCATGGGAGTCTGTGTCCGGCTGGGGATGATCGGCGCGAAACCGACAAACAGACCTGGACCCCTTTTGGTTCAACCCTGATGGCCCGGATCCGCCCTCTCCCCCTGTGGCATCCTGCGATGGACGCCTATCGCAAGATGCCAACGCTCCGCTCCGGAATCGGCGGCGCCGAGGGGTGCAGAACCACCCCGGACTGGTCCACCTCGACCCGCGCCTGCTCGTAGACCATGGTCGCCATCTTCAAGGCTTCGATGAAGCGCGGCTTGAAGTGGAAGACGTTCTTGTAGGCAAAGCCGAACTGCTGGTGCAGCGACAGCCAGGACACAGCCGTCGGCTTCTGAAGCACATGCAGGCGGTAGGCGAGCCAGATGTAGACGTCGAGAGACAGTGACTGGTTGGAGATCAGCTTGATCGCCGCTTCCGAGACCGGGACCGGGTGTTCGCGCAAGGCCTTGAAGAACCGGTCGCTGAGCCGCACGGTGTCGACCCACAGACGGAGCTGTTGGTCGTCATCGGTTTCATAGAGCTGGATGCCGCCATCGACGATGCTGTCCTTGGCGAATTTGGTCTGCTTTTCCGAATCCCACAGGAAGGTTAGATGGCAGGCGGAGATGCGGTTGGCCTGGTCGCGCACCTCGCGGTAGCTGGTGCCGCCGATGGGCACGCCCATGCGGCTCATCCATTCCCGCATGGACCGGCCGAGTTCGACCTCGGGGCTGCCGGACTGCACCGCGCGGGTCTGCAGATAAAGCAGGATCAGGCGGGCCCGGGAGCCGTAGGGGACGCCGTAGAGCTTGGTCTTGCCGTCCTGGTCGCGCAATCGCCCTGGCTCGACCAGCAGGGTCACCTTGGGTCCCGGCCGTTCCCAATGCTGGTCGTCGGGAAGCTTCTTGTGTGGCAGACAGGTCAGGCAGAAGCCGGAATAGGTAATACCCAGCCCCTGGTTCTCGTTGGCAAGCCATTCCGCCGCAAGGTCGACGTAGCGGCGTTCATCGGCACCGACCATGTCTCGGGCCTGCCGGTGTCCGTGCTGCACGATCAGCTGGTGGATGTTTGCCATCGCTGCGATCTCCCATCGTCGCGGCGATGGTGTCGGAAGATGACGGGGGCGTCCACTTGGAATCTTGCGAGGGTGCTAATGGTTGGTTAGTTGGATTCTCTCTAGTTGCTTGCTCGCCAGATGCCACGGGGAAAGCGGCTCCGACTCGTCCGCAGCATCGCAGGATACCAAGGATCCATCGCCAGATGCCACGTCTGGCCTTGTGGGCATTGGCCGGGGCGGGGGCGCTATCGCAAGACTCCACGCGAATCGGCGTGGGACTCGGGATGGCGTGGAGTCTTGCGATGGGTTCCCCTCGGCGATCAGTCGCGGTCCGGCGCGCCGCCGGGAAACAGCGTGCGATGCGGCCGGGCCTCCTCCACCACGCGGGCGAAGGACGGCCGCTCCAGCAGGTGTTGGCGATAGCCGCGCAGGCGTTCGAAACAGGGGTCGATCGGATGGACCCAGTCGGCGTAGAACAGCGACGGTGCCGCCGCGCAGTCGGCGAGGCTGAAATCCTCTCCCGCCGCCCAGTGTCGGCCGTCGAGCGTGTCGTCGAGCCACGCGTAAGCGGTGTCGAGCTGGCGGCGTGCCTGGGCCACGCCGTAGGGATCGCGATCACCCTCCCCGCGCAGCCGATCGAAGACGATCGCCTGCATCGGCGTCATCACGTAGTTGTCGAAGATCCGGTCCATGGTCCGCACCGCCAGCGCTTCTTGCGGATCGATTGGAAGGAGAGCGCGGGCGCCCGGTCGTGTCAGCGCCAGATGTTCGATGATCACGGTGGATTCCAGGATTTTGCGGCCGTCCTCGACCAGAATCGGCATGCGTTGGACCGGCCACAGCGACCTGAACTCCGCCGCCGCCTCCGGATCGGTCAGGACCCGAAAGCGGAAGGGCGCATCGGCCTCGTAGAGTGCGATCAGCACCTTCTGGCAATAGGCTGCGAATGGATGGCCGAAAAGCGTGGGTTCCAAGCTCGTTCCTCCCCCTGTCGTCATACCGCTTGTTCATTGCAAGCGGTTGAAGCCTGCATCATCCGACTCTAGTTTGCAACCGGTCTAACGAGGAACGGCACTGGCATGGAAAACGCGCACCGTTCCGGGTGTCCGATCAACCTGACCCTGGAAACCCTTGGCGACCGGTGGAGCTTGATCGTCATCCGCGACGTGATGTTCGGCAACCGACGCCATTACCGCGAGCTGCTGACCCGGTCGGAGGAGCGGATCGCGTCCAACATCCTGGCGGACCGGCTGAAGCGCCTTCTCGGTGCCGGGCTCCTGTCGCGCCGCGACGACCCCACTCACCAGCAGAAGGCGATCTACAGCCTGACCGCGCCGGCCATCGAACTGGTGCCTCTGCTCGTGCAGATGGCCGCCTGGGGCCGCCGCCACACACCGGTGACGCCGGAACTGTCCATCCGAGCGATGTTGCTGGAGGAGGGTGGCCGGGCCCTGTGGAACCGGTTGATGGCGGAACTGCGCGGCATACACCTCGGCGAACCCTTCTCCGGCCCTTCCGTTCTGGCCGAGCTTCAGCGCGCTTACGAGGCGGTCGTAGCGGAGGCCGGAAGGGGTGCCGACCGCGGCGGTGTGGAGTCTTGCGATGGAGCTCTTTAGGCACCGGAGCTTCACCCCGCCCCGTCCCCGCGTCACGGCACCGCGGTAGATGCCCGTTGCGGCGGTCGTATCGACTTGATAGCGTGTCCCCTACTCATGAACCGTGGAGGGGGCGGTGACCGGCGAGGAGTTGCGAATGCTGCGCGAACGGCGCGGCCTGACCCAGAGCCAGATGGCGGCTCTGGTCAACGAGATGACCGGGCGGAAGTACGACAAGCAGCGACTGAGCAAATGGGAGACCGGCAAGGAGGTCATCCCGCGCGAGATTTTGGGCCGGCTGCTGCTGCTGTCCATCGAGCAGACGCCGACCGAGGCGCCGCGACGCGGCGTGACCGTGGCGGTGGGGCTGCAGAAGGGCGGCACCGCCAAGACGGCAACCAGCATCAACATCGCCTTTGTTCTCGCCCGCACCGGCAGCCGTGTGCTTCTGGTGGACGCCGACCCGCAAGGCAACGCCACCACCCATGTCGGGGTCGGGCAGGCGGAGGTGGTCGAGCTGACCAACAGCGGTCGCGTCCTCTATCACGCGCTGATGGGCAAGGCGGCCCTCGCCGACGTGATCCGGACCACCAGCGTCGATGGGTTGGATCTCGTCCCATCGAGCATCGCCCTGGCAAGCGCCGACACCGAACTGCCCGGCAATCTTACCAACGCGCAGACGGCCCTGGCGGAGATGCTGGACCCGGTGCGCGCGGGCTACGACTTCATCGTTATCGACTGCGCCCCCAATCTGGGCGCCGTCACCATCAACGCGCTGACCGCGGCGGATTATGTCCTGGTGCCGTGTCAGACGGAGCCGCATGCGATCCTTGGCGTGTCTGCCTTTCTCGACACGGTGGCAAAGATCCGCCGGCGCCTCAACCCGCGGCTGGAGGTGCTGGGCATCCTTCCCACGATGTTCAACGGCCGCCTGTCGCAGGACCGGTCGTCCATGGACGACATCACGCGGCTGTGGGGTGCGGAGAACACGGTCTTCCCGCCGGTGCCGCGCGCCACCATCTACGCCCAGGCTGCCGGCGCCAACGTGATCACGCTCGACGCCGACATCGGGGCGCCGGGTGCCGAGAGCTACGCCGCCATCGCCGCGGCCCTGCTGAAGGCCACGGGCCGACTGACGGAGACCGTCCATGCCGCCTAGGAAGCTGACCCGCAGCACCGTCGCCAACGTCCTCCAGGCCAAGGAAACCGGCGGTGGCAGCGAGACGGACCGCATGTTCGGCCTGTCGGGCGTGCTGCCGCGGCTCGTAGAGGTGGATTTGGACGCCATCGCCGTCAACCCGGACCAGCCACGCACGGTGTTCGACGAGGAGGCGTTGCGCTCCTTGGCGTCATCGATCGATACCCATGGGCTCCAGCAGCCCATCCTGGTGCAGGTCACGGAGGAGAAGGGACGGTACCGGCTGGTGGCTGGGGAACGGCGGTTGCGCGCGCACCAGATGCTCGGCCATCGCACCATCGCCGCGATCATCACCAAGGGGCGCGCCGACGAGATCGCGCTGATCGAGAATGTGCAGCGTGTGGACCTCGACGCCATCGACCTGGCGCGCGGGCTGGAGCGCCTTATCCAGGCGCACGGCTACACGCAGGCGGAAGCGGGCGCCGTGGTCGGCTTGTCGGACACGGACACCTCGCGCCGTCTCAGCGTGCTCAACTTGCCGGCCGACGTGATCGAGCAGTATCAGCGTGAGCCCGGAACCGTCAGCAAGTCGGTCCTGTATGAGATCGCGTCGGTGGAAGGGCCGGCGGCGCAGCGCGATCTCTGGGCGAAGGCGCGGCAGGGTATGACGGTGAAGGAGGTGCGCGCCTCCAAACCCAGGTTGCGGCCCACGGTGGAACCGATGCGCTTGCTGGGCATCAGCCTCGCCCGCATCGGCAAGGATGTCGCGGCCATGCGGCAGCTCAAGGGCAACATGGCGGAGGAGCACCGCGAGCGCCTGCGCGCCCTCCGCCGGGAAATCGACGATCTGCTGGGGTGATCAACTGGATTGCGACGTCGGGAGAAACCTAAAATTGAAGATCGTGCATTGTTCTCTCGACAAAGCTGCTCCCGATGTCGCAAGCCGTTATCCCGCCGACACGCCGTATCGCTTCGGCATCCCTCTCAAGATGCCACACCGGCAACCCGCGCCGACGCCATGATCGCCCCGACGATCTCGTAGGATCGCAGCCGGGCGTCGTGGTCGTAGATCATGGCGTTGATCATCAGTTCATTGGCATCGGTTTCGGCCAGCAGCGCCTCCAGCCCGGCACGCACCGTGTCGGGGCTGCCGACGATGGAGCCCGCCAGTCGGCTCGCCACCTCCCGCTTCTCGCGCTCCGACCACACGGCGTCCATGCTGTCCACCGGCGGCGGCAGCCGGCTGGGGCGACCACGGGCGAGATTGAGGAAGCTCTGCTGATGCGTGGTGAAGAGGCGCCACGCCTCGGCGTCCGTGTCCGCGGCCACCACATTGATCCCGACCATGGCGTAGGGTGTCGTGAGCGTTTCCGACGGACGGAAGGCCCGGCGGTAGAGATCGAGCGCCGGCAGCGTGTTGCCCGGTGAGAATTGGCGCGCGAAGGAGAAGGGAAGGCCGAGGTCGCCGGCGAGCTGCGCGCTGAACCCGCCGGAGCCTAGCAGCCAGATGGGAATATCCAGCCCTGCGCCGGGGATGGCGACGACGCCCTGCCCGGCCGCTGCCGGTCGCAGGAAACCTCGAAGCTCCGTCAACAGATCCGGAAACTCGTCCCCCGTGGTGCCGAGGTCGCGGCGCAGCGCGTAGGCGGTCACCTGATCGGTGCCGGGTGCCCGGCCCAGCCCCAAATCGATGCGTCCCGGAAACAGCGACTCCAATGTGCCGAACTGCTCCGCCACGATCAATGGCGCGTGGTTCGGCAGCATCACCCCGCCCGACCCCACCCGGATGCGGGTGGTGGCACCCGCGACATGGCCGATCAGCACAGCGGTGGCGGAACTCGCCACACCCGGCAGGTTGTGATGTTCGGCCAGCCAGTAGCGATTGAAACCCCAGCGCTCCGCATGCTGCGCCAGGTCCCGCGTGTTGCGGTAGGAGTCCGCGGGCGTGCCGCCTTCCACCAGCGGCGACAGGTCGAGAACCGAGACGGGTGTGGCGGCGAGGCTGCTCATTGGCTTTGTATCCCCTATGGCGGTCTTGGGGCCAGGATCGGACCGTGCATATGTGTCTGGCGAGCCTGCGGCGCAGGTCCATGCCGGCGCATGGCACCTGCCAGCATTTCGGGACCCGAATGGAGACCAGCGGTATGGAACAGCGTCAATTGGGCCGATCCGGCCTGAGGGTGGCACCCCTCTGCTTCGGCGGCAATGTGTTCGGCTGGACCGTCGATGAGGCCACCTCCCACCGGCTGCTCGACGCCTTCGTCGATGAAGGGTTCAATTTCATCGACACCGCCGACGTCTATTCGCGCTGGGCACCGGGCAACCAGGGCGGAGAGTCGGAGACGATCCTCGGCAACTGGCTGAGACGGCCGGGCAACCGCGACAGGGTGGTCATTGCCACCAAGGTGGGATCGGAGATGGGGCCCGGCCGCAAGGGGCTCTCCCCCGCGTACATCCGCCAAGCGGTGGAGGAATCGCTGCGCCGACTGCGGACGGACGTGATCGACCTGTATCAGTCCCATTGGGATGATCCCGGCACCCCCTTCGAGGACACGCTGGGCGCCTACAAGGACCTGATGGACCAGGGCAAGGTGCGCGCCATTGGCGCCTCCAACCTGACGCCGGAGCGGCTGCGGGAAGCGCTCGACACGAGTGCCCGCACCGGCCTTCCACGGTACGAAAGCCTGCAGCCCGAGTACAATCTCTATGACCGGCAGGACTATGAGGCGGAGCTGGAACCGCTGTGCCGGGAGGAGGGGATCGGTGTCATCAGCTACTACTCTCTGGCGAGCGGCTTTCTCACCGGCAAGTACCGATCGGCTAACGATGCGGGAAAGAGCGCCCGGGGCGGCGGTGTGGTGGACAAATATCTGAACGAGCGCGGTCGCACCCTCCTGGCGGCCCTCGATGAGGTGGCTGACCGCTACCAGGCCACGCCGGCGCAGGTTGCGCTGGCCTGGCTGATCAACCGCCCCGGCCTGACCGCACCGATCGCCAGCGCCACCAGCGTCGAGCAGTTGCGCGACCTGATGGCGGCGGCGCGCTTGCGGCTCGTCCCCGACGCGGTCGGCAGGCTGGAGCGGGGCGGTGCTTAGAGCCGGCATCGGGGCGATGACCATGAAGCATCGGTGCGGCACACCGCTCCGCCGCGCCGCTGCAACTGCCAGACGAAGCACTGAAAAAAACACGCGCCGTGGCAGCGGACTGCGGACAAAAAGTAACAGTCCGGGAAATTAACAAGCGAGAATGTTCTAATAAAAGCGGACCTAACTTTGCCATTGATATTTTTATGTCTTGAGAAAGTAATAAAATGGCAGTGAATTTGCGTGGCGTGTTAGGAAAAGATAAAGAGTCGCAACGTTAACCTTTCGGCAGCGAGTGTCGGGAAACAATGAGCGGCAGACATGTTCGGGCTTGCTAAGCGGAAAAGCGGGGAAGTGGCGCGGCTTGCGGCGCTTGATGCGTTGCGGACGAACGTGATGATCGCCGACGAGAACCTCGTCATCACCTATATCAATCCGTCCACCGTCGCCCTGATGAAGGAGGCGGAGGCCGAGCTCCGCAAAGAACTGCCCCGCTTCAGCGTCGCCACACTGATCGGCAGCAGCATTGACGTGTTCCACAAGAATCCGTCGCACCAGCGCGCCATGCTTGCGGCGCTGGACCGGCCGCACAGCGCGACCATCCGGGTTGGCAGCCGCGTTTTCGATCTGCTGGTCACGCCACTGAAGGATGGCCAGCGCCGCACCGGTTTCGTTGTGGAGTGGGCCGATGCCCGCGAGCGCCTGCTCAACCATGACTACGCTGCCCAATTCCTTGCCATCGGCCGCTCGCAGGCGGTGATCGAGTTCGCGCCCGATGGGACGATCCTGACCGCCAACGAGAATTTCCTGAACTCGATGGGCTACTCGCTGGCCGAGGTCCAGGGTCGCAACCACAGCATGTTCGTGGAGCCGGGCTACCAGGAGAGCCGCGAATACGCGGAGTTCTGGGACCGGTTGCGCCGTGGCGAATACCAGGCGGCACAATTCAAGCGCATCGGCAAGAACGGCCGGACGGTCTGGATCGAAGGTTCCTACAACCCGATCTTTGACGAGCATGGCAAGATCGCGAAGGTGGTCAAATACGCGTCGGACGTGACGGACCAGATGCGCCTGCTGGGCGATTTGAAGACCCTCATCGACCGGAACTTCGGAGAGATCGACGGATCGATCCACCGGTCGGTGGACGAGGCGCGTTCAGCGGCGGCGGCTGCTGACGAAACCTCGAGCAACGTCCAGACGGTCGCGGCCAGCGCCGAGGAGCTGGCGGCCTCCATCAGTGAAATTTCGCAGAGCATGGTGAAATCGCGCTCCGCTGCCGAGAACGCCTTTGATCAAGCGATTTCCGGGGGCAGCAGCACCGAGAAGCTGACGGTCGCCGCGCAGGCGATGAATGGTATCGTCGGGCTGATCCAGAACATCGCCGGGCAGATCAACCTTCTGGCATTGAATGCCACGATCGAGGCCGCCCGCGCCGGGGAGGCTGGCAAGGGTTTTGCCGTCGTCGCATCGGAGGTCAAGAACCTTGCCAATCAGGCGGCTCGCGCCACGGAGCAGATCACTCGGGAGATCGACGGGATCCAAGCCACGTCGTCGGAGGTCGCCAACGCCCTGAATGGCATCCGCGACGCCATTCAGAACGTGCGCGAATATGTCACCCTGACCGCGTCCGCGGTCGAGGAGCAGAGTTCCGTGACCCGCAGCATGTCGTCCAACATGCAGAACGCGTCGATGGCGGTGTCCACGGTGTCGTCCAGCATCGCCGGCATCACCGAGGCGGTGAACGCCGTGGCTGGTGCCGTCGCAAAGACCAAGGATGCCGCCCAGATCCTCGTCCGCTGACGCAGGTGCCGCGGTCCGGAGTATCCGCATCGCCGAGGCATGGGACCGGTGCAAGGAATTGGGACTCTTGCGATGGCTTCGGTCCGGTGGATTGGGCTTCATTCCCCGTTGCCCCGGCGCCATGATGGCGTCCGGTTCGGGCGGGTGAGGCGAGGGGGATGATGACGGACGTTGCCGCGGTGGGTTTCATCCGGATCGGCGGCTCGACACTGGAGTACCGTCGCATTCCCGCCGCCCGCCCCGGCTTGCCGACCCTGGTGTTCCTGCACGAGGGTCTCGGCTGCATCGACCTGTGGCGGGACTTCCCGGATCGTGTTGCGGCGGACACCGGTTGCGGAGCCCTGCTCTACAGTCGTGCCGGCTATGGCCGCTCGTCGCCCGTGCCGCTGCCGCGTCCGCTGACCTACCACGACCACGAGGCGTTGTCGGTGCTGCCGCGTGTGCTGGACGCCTTCGGGTTGGATCGTGTGGTGCTGGTCGGCCACAGCGACGGCGGCACCATCGCCTTGATACACGCCGCCGCCGATCCCGGCCCGCGCCTTCTCGGGGCCGTGTCCATAGCCGCCCACGTGTTCAACGAGGACCGTGCCATCGACGGCATCCGCGAGGCGGTCGCCGCTTTCGAGGCTGGCCCGCTGCGCGCGCGGCTCGAACGGTTGCATGGAGCCAATACCGGCGTTGCCTTCCATGGCTGGCACGGCGCGTGGCTCGATCCTGGCTTCCGTGATTGGTCCATCGTGCGATGCCTCCCCCGCATCCGCGTGCCGTTTCTCATCATCCAGGGCACGGGGGACGAGTACGGCACCGCCGACCAGTACGACACCATCGCCGCGCAGTCCGGTGGCCCGGTGACGTTGGCGGTCTTCGAGGCTTGCGGCCATTCTCCGCACCGCGACCAGCCCGACCTCACCGCCGCGTCGATCGCGGATTTCGTGCGGGCGTTGACCGACAAATGATGTAAGCTCGGATGTTATGCTCTTTCGGAGAGAATTCATGCGTCTCGCCGTACTTGCGGACATTCATGGAAACTTGGCCGCTCTGGACGCGGTGCTTGCCGATCTGGCCGGGCGCGGTGTGGATCGCGTTGTCAATCTGGGCGACTGCCTGTCCGGCCCGCTGTGGCCGGCCGGGACGGCCGATCGCCTCATGCGGGTGCAGGCCCTCACCATCCGCGGCAACCACGACCGCCAAGTGCTCGAGGATCCGGAAGAGCGCATCGGACCGTCGGACCGCTTCACCCGCGACCGGCTGGGCGAGGCGCACCGGGCGTGGCTGCGCTCCCTGCCGCCGACCGCGGTCGTGGGCGACGACGTGCTCCTGTGCCATGGCACGCCGGACGACGATCTCACCTACCTTCTCGAAGAGGTGGCGGGCCGCTCGGTGCGTCTGGCGGGGCCGGAGCTGCTCGCGCAGCGGCTGGGCACGGTTTCGCAGGGCCTCGTCCTGTGCGGGCACAGCCATGTTCCGCGGCTGGTGTCGATCCCCGGCGGACCGTTCGTCGTCAATCCCGGAAGCGTCGGATTGCAGGCCTACAGTGACGCCGATCCTCACCCGCACCGCGTCGAGGTCGGGAGTCCGCACGCGCGCTACGCCATCGTCGAGTCGTCCGAAACGGGCTGGCAGGCGACCTTCGTGACCGTCGCCTACGACTGGAACGCCGCCGCGGCGACCGCGGCGGCGGCCGGTCGGGAGGATTGGGCGTACGCCCTGGCGACCGGTTACGCGTCCCCCCAGTTTTGAGCGGGTCCCCCATGCGTTTTTGCACTGCACCATAGTCAGCACCAGAGATTGCCATGCTGTGCAGCAATGCCTAGACTGGTTGCTCCCGATCGTTTCGGGATGGCCAACCGTGAAGGTCCTGCACGTGCGTCCTGGTGTTCCGCGTCCTTCCCGATCCCCGGCGGCAGCCGGCGGCGCTACCCCGTAGGGCGGAGCGCCATTGATGCTCGCCGCCGTTCTGGACGAGGAGGAGGGGGCCCGCCGCGTGTCCGTACGCGAGGTGCCGGAGCCCGTACGCGTCGCTGGTGACGTGACGGTTGCCGTGCGCGCCGCGACGCTCAACCGTGTCGATCTCTACATGCGCGGCGGCGGGGCGGGCATCACGCACATGCTGCCGATGGTGGTCGGGCTTGACTGCGCCGGCGTGGTCGCTGACGTGGGGTCGGAGGAGGCGCTGCTGAAACCCGGCGACCGGGTGCTGGCCTATCCGTCGCTGTGGTGCGGGCGCTGCGAGTTCTGTCTGGCGGGCGAGCCGGTGCTGTGCGCACGCGTGCGCATCCGCGGCGAGCACATCGACGGCATCCTGGCGGAACGGGTGACCTTCCCCGGTGCCAACCTCTTCCGGATTCCGGACGCTCTGTCTTTCGAGGAGGCTGCGGCGCTGCCCACCGCCTACCTGACGGCGTGGCGGATGGTCTCGACCAAGGGGCGCGTGCGCCCGACCGACACGGTCCTGATCTTCGGCATCGGGGGCGGCGTGTCGCTGGCGGCCATGCAGATGTGCAAGGCGCTGGGCGCGCGGACGATCGTGACGTCGGGCAGCGACGACAAGCTGGAGCGGGCGAGGGCGCTTGGCGCCGACGTCACCATCAACCACCGTATCGACGACGTGGTGCGCGCGGTGATGGCCGCCACTGGTGGTCGTGGTGCCGATGTGGTGATCGAGAATGTCGGCAAGGCGACATGGGGCTGGGCCATGCGCTCGGTGGTGCGCGGCGGGCGCATCGTGGTGTGCGGGGCGACCAGCGGCTCCGGCCCGGCCATGGACCTGCAGCGCCTCTTCATCCGCCAAATCCAGGTGATCGGCTCCACCCTCGCCAACCCCGGCGAGCTGGCGGAGCTGCTGGCCTTCATCGAGCGCACCGGGCTGCGCCCGGTGATCGACCGCCGCTTCGCGCTGGCGGAGACCCCCGCCGCCCTCGACCATCTGGACGCGGGCAACCAGTTCGGCAAAGTCGCCATCACGGTTTCGCAATGACCCCCATCGCATCCCCCCGCCCGCGGCCGGAACCGGTCCGCCTGGATTTCCCGCACAGCGAGCCGCCGGTCATCGGCCGGCCCATGGAGGTGGCGCCGGGCATCCTCTGGCTGCGGCTGGCGCTGCCCTACGCGCTCGACCATGTGAACCTCTACCTGTTCGAGGATGAGGGCGGCTGGACGCTGTTCGACACCGGCCTGGGCGACGACCGCACCCGCGCCGCCTGGGACGAGCTGTGCGGCAGCCTGCTGAAGGGCCGCCCGATCACCCGCCTGATCGTCAGCCACGCGCACCCCGACCACGTCGGCATGGCCGGCTGGCTGCACGAGCGCTTCGCGCCGCCGCTCCTCATGCCACGGTCGGAGTACCTGCTGTCCCAGCTCCTGCAACGGCAGCGCACGCCGGCCGTGGAAGCGGGGGAGGCCGCCCATTATCGCGCCTGCGGGGTGGGGGAGGAGGAGGTCGGGCATCTCCTGGTCCGCGGGCTGAACTACCTCACCCGCACCACGGGGCTGGCCCATTCCAACCGACGTCTTGCCTCGGGGGACCGGCTGACCATCGGCGGGCGCGACTGGCGCGTGGTCACCGGCGGCGGTCACTCGCTGGAGCAGGCCATGCTGTGGTGCGAGGCCGATCGCATCTTCCTGTCCGCCGATCAGGTGCTCGCGCGCATCTCCCCCAACGTCAGCGTCTATTCCATGGAGCCGCAGGCCGACCCGCTCGGCGGCTATCTGGAGTCGCTGGCCGAACTCGGCGGGATGGTGGGTGAGGACGCGCTGGTCCTGCCCGGCCACAATCTGCCGTTCCGCGGTTTGCCGCGGCGCACGGCGGAGCTGACCGAGCACCACGCGCTGCGTTGCGAGCGCCTTGCCATCGCCTGCCGGGAAACACCGCGGAGCTGCGCCGAGCTGGTGCCGGTCCTCTTCCCCCGCCGTCTCGACCCCCACCAGCTCGGCTTCGCCATCGGCGAGGCGCTGGCCCACCTCAACCACATGGTCAGCACCGGCGCGCTGGCGGTGGAGCCTGGGGATGACGGGATCTTGCGCTACCGCACCCTTTGATCGGCCGCATCCCCATGATAGTCTCCGCGACCGAAGTGCCGGGTTGGCTCAGTTGGTAGAGCAACCGCCTTGTAAGCGGTAGGTCGTCGGTTCGAGTCCGACACCCGGCACCACCCAATTCCGCTGAAAAATCAGCCGCTTGGCCCCGCTTCGGCGGGGCTTGCTGCTGGCAGAACGTGTTGCGTCGCCGCCGACCCCAACCTTCCCCGTTGACCGGAGCGGCCGCCAAGCATTCAATTGTCGTTCCGCACCCTCGGACGAGGAGACCCACGGGCGATGACGGTGGTACCAGCCGCAATGGTCGGACGCTGGCAGCGCATCGTCGATCTGCTGGCCGAGCTTCTGCGGGTGCCCGCCGGTCTCGTGATGGAAGCCGATCCGCCGGTGCACCGGGTTCTGGTGACCAGCGACACGCCGGAGAACCCCTACCGGCCGGGCGACGGGTTCCTCATCCGCAAGGGGCTCTACTGCGACACCGTCATGACGACGAAGGCGGAGCTTCTCGTCCGCGACGCCGGCGCCACGGCGGAGTGGCGGGACAATCCGGACCTGGAGTTCGGCATGTCCTTCTATCTGGGCTTGCCGCTGCTGTGGCCGGACGGGCGTGTCTTCGGGACCATCTGCGTGCTCGACCGGTCCGACAACGAGCGTGCCGCCCGTTACCGGGAGCTGCTGGCGGAATTCCGGGGCACGATCGAGAACGATCTGGCCCTGATCGCCACGCTCGAGGAGAACCGGCGGCTTGCCAGGGACTTGCGGGAGAGCCTGGATCGGCTGGAGGAGCGGGTCGCCGAACGCACGGCGGAGCTTGGCGAGGCCAACGCCGCGCTGCGCGTCTTGCTGCGGCGCCTGGAGGAATCGCGGCACGAGATCGAGCAGCGGGTGATGGACGGCCTGTGCGAACGCGTGCTTCCCCATCTTCCCGCCATTCGGGCGGCGGCGCCGGGACCGGGCCGGGCCTATGTGGATCTGCTCGAATCCGGGCTGCGCGGCATCACGTCGACCTTTTCGAAACGCCTGTCGGCGACGCTGGCGCAACTGACTCCGGCGGAGAGCGAGGTCGCCCAGCTCATCGCCGAGGGGCATTCGACCAAGGACATCGCGCGGATCATCGGACGCGCGGTCAGCACGGTGGAGTTCCACCGCAACAACGTGCGCCGGAAGCTCGGCTTGGAGTCCCAGAGGGTCAGCCTTCGCGGTTACCTCAGCTCCATGGAGCGGTGAGGGCGGCGCCGGTCACGCCGCCCTTCCTGTGCAGCGCCTTACGTGGTGGCGACGTGGCTGCCGAAGTGGAACACCTCCCGGTCCAGGCTGGCGATGTCCTTGGCGGTCAGGCTGGCGCTGTGGCCATCGACCATCTTGTAGGACCGCTTGCCCTTCACCCACTCGTCGGCCGGCTGCAGGGTGGACAGGGTGTAGGTCGTCGCCTCGTTCAGGTAATGGGTGGGGATCACGATCTTCGGCTTCAGCCGGTCGATGATGGCGTCGGCCTGGGCGTAGGACAGGATGTGCTGGGAACCGTCCACCGGGATGGTCAGCACGTCCACCCGACCGACCGAGGCCCAGAACGCGTCCGCCGGGTCCGGCCGGTTGTCGCCCCAGATGAGGGTGCGGATGCCGCCGGTTTCCACCAGATAGGTCACCATGTCCATGTGGCCGACATTGTTGGGCGGGCAGGCCTCGGCCCCGAACTCCTTCAGCGCGTTGGTCCATTTGTACCAGCCGGGGGCCAGGCAGGCGTGCTTGTCGGCGAACCCCGTGATCTTCAGGTCGGCGAACTCGAAGCGCCCCACCATGCGGTCCAGCACCATGGTCGACACGGGCCGGTCGATGGCGTCGTGGTCGAAATGGGTGTGGGTGGACATGGTGATGTCGACCGGCGTCTCCGGGAACTTCATTTTGAACCAGAGGCCCCAGGCACCCGACGGATCGTCCCGCCAGGGATCGAAGAGCACCGTGGCGCCGCCCGGCGAGGTGATCTTGAAGGCGCAATGCCCGTAATAGTCGATCTTGGTGGCGCCGTCGGCGAAGGCCCTGGTGCCCTGGAGGTCGATGACGTGGTTGTTGTTGCCGGGCTGCGTCCAGTCGGTGGACTGCGCCGCCGCGCCGCGGGTGCCCGCCATGGCGGCGGCGGCCCCGATGCCGGCGGCACCCGCCGCCTTGAAGACGGTGCGGCGCGACAAGCCGGCGCCCATCACGGTCTTGCGGTTGTCGATGACCAGCGGTTCCAGTTCCTTCGTCATCCCCATGCCCCCTGTGCGGTGCGTTGACCTTTGGCTGCCGGACCGCCTTGCGACGGTCGGCTGCAGGAAGGTTACGCCCGCCGGTTCCGGCCGGTGGACGGGGGAACATCGGGGTGGAACCATGGGGAAAAACCCCATGCTCCGCCTGACGCCATCCGTCAGGCCGGAGCCTGGGGCACTCCTGCCATCGAAAGCGGGGCGTGTGCTCGCGCCTTGGCCCGCCGTTCCGCCGCCATCGAGGTCAGGCCGAAGTCATCCAGGATGCCGTAGAAGGCCGGCACCACCAGCGTGATCAGCACCGTGGCCGACAGCAGACCGAAGGAGATGCTGGTGATCAGCGGGATCAGGGTCTGGGCCTGGAGGCTGGTTTCGAACAGCAGCGGGAACAGCCCGGCGAGCGTGGTGGTGGTGGTCAGGAGGATGGCGCGGAACCGCGAGGCGGCGGCCCTGGCGGCGGCCGTCGCCACGTCCGGGTTGTCGGGGTCGTGGTTGTCCTTGAGGAACTCGATGATCAGGATCGAGCCGTTGACGACGATGCCGGCCAGGGACACGACCCCGAGCAGGCTCGGCATCGCGAAGTTGATTCCCATCGCAAGATGCCCGAGCACCGCCCCGGTCAGCGCGAAGGGGATCACGACCATGACCGCCAGAGGCTCGGCGTAGCTGCGGAATTGGAAGCTCAGCAGCAGGAACACGGCGACCAGCCCGGCCATCAGTCCGCGCAGCATGGAGGCCTGGGTCTCGGCCGCGTTGGCGGTCGCACCCTCGACCGAGACCTCCAGTCCCGGATGACGGGCGCGCAGCTCCGGCAGGAAGCGTGTGACGGTGTCCTGCACGATGTCCGCCGCGTTCGCCCGGCGGGCGTCCACGTCGCCATCCACGATCACCGTCGGCAGCCGGTCGATGCGGTTGATGCGGACATAGCCGCGCGCCTCCGTGATCTCCGCCACCGCGGTCAGGGGCACCTGACCGCCGGCGGGGGTGGTCACGACGAAGCGGTCGACATCGTCGAGACCGTCGCGGTCACCGGCCGCGGCGCGCACCTCGATCTCGAAGGATTCGGCGCCCACCTGGATTTCATCGGCGATCGTGCCCTGATAGGCGGCCCGCAGTTGGCTCGCCACCGCCTGCGAGTCCAGGCCAAGGGCGCCAGCCCCGTCGCGCAGGCGGATGCGCAGTTCCTTCTTTCCGGGGTTCAGGTCGTCGCCCACACCGACGACGCCGACATAGCGGCCGAGCCACGCTTTCAGCTCGTCCGCCGCCCGGTCGAGCCCGTCCAGGTCGGTGCCGGACAGCCGGAACTCCAACGGCCGGCCGGCCGGCCCCAGCACCGCCTCGGTCAGGTTGATGCGCACCGCCGGGATGTCCTTCGGCAGCGCCTCGCGCCAGCGGGCCAGGATCGTCGCGTTGTCGACCGTCCGGACCTCGGCGTTCAGCAGGTCCACCGCGACGGTGGCAAGGTTCGGCCCGGTGGTGCCGGCGTCCGCGTTCTCGTTGTATGTCACCAGCACGCTGCGCACCACCTCGGCACCGCCCGGCTGCTTGGCCTTCCAACCCTCGGCCAGCGTGCGCAGCGGGGCCACGACGCGGGCGACCGCGGCTTCCGTGTCGGCGAGGGTGGCGCTCGGCGGCAACTGGAGGCGCGCCTCCAGCACGTCGCCGTCGAGGTCCGGGAACGCCTCGAACTTCACCACGCCGCCCGCCATCACCGCCAGTGTGGCGAGGAACATGAAGGTGCCGAGACCGACCGTCAGATAGCGCCAGCGCACCGCGGCGAGCGTCGTCGGCGCCACCACGCGGTCGCGCAGCCACACCACCGCATCCTCCGCCACCTTGCGCGGACCGCGCATGGCCGGGGGCGCCCCGCCGTGGCTGAGATGGTTCGGCAGGATCAGGAAGGCCTCGACGATGGAGAAGGCCAGCACGATGATCATCACCACCGGAATGACGCGCAGCAGCTCGCCCAGATCGCCCTGCAGGAAGGCCAGCGGCACGAAGATCGCCGCGGTGGTCATGAAGGAGTAGATCACCCCGGTCCCGACCTCCGCGGCGCCGTCCACCGCGGCCTGGATCGGCGGTTTGCCGAGCGCCCGATGGCTGGCGATGTTCTCCGACAGGACGATGGCGTCGTCCATCACGATGCCGATCACGATCAGCAGCCCGACCATGGTCAACATGTTGATCGAATAGCCGAGCAGCGCCATCACGGCGATCGCGCCGAGGAAGGAGGTCGGCAGCCCCATGGCGATCCAGAAGGCCTGCCGCATGCCGAAGAACAGCCACATGGTGACGAAGACCAGAAGCAGGCCCTGCCACGCGTTGGTGACCAGCAGGTCGAGCCGGTCGGCGATGATCGAGGTGACGTCGCGGGAGATGGACAGCGAAACCGTGGGCGGAAGCTGCTGCCGCTCCTTGGCGAGGAAGTCCTGGATGGCGCCCATCACCGTGAGGGAATCGTCCTCCGGCGTCTTGCTGACGTTCAGCACGGCGGCCGGCCGGCCGTCCAGCTCGGTCTTGACCTCGGCGTCCTCGAACAGATCGGTGATGGTGGCGATGTCGCCCAGCCGGATCTGCGATCCGCGTTCGCTGGAGGCGACGACGATGTCGCGGTAGGCGTCCACCGACAGGCGCTGGTCGGTGACGCGCATGCGCACGATGCCGTCGCCAGCCTTGATCTCCCCGACCGGCAGATCGATGTTCTGGCGCTCCACGGCGCCCGCGATGTCGGCGAGGCTCAGGCCCAGCGTGCGGGCCAGCACCTCCGGCACCTCGATGCGGATCTGGCGGTCGGAGAAGCCGACAATATCGACCTTGGGTATGCCGCCATGGCGCAGCATGCGGGTCTTCACGTCCTGCGCCAGGGCCTTCAGTGTGGTCGCGCGGTCGGGTCCGGTGATGACGATGGCGGCGACGAATTCGGTGCGTCCGAGCTGGGTGACGACCGGCTCCTCCGCGCTGTCGGGGAAGTCGTCGATCCCGTCGATGGCGGTGCGGATGTCGGAGAAGAAGAGATCGAAGTCGCGGCCAGCCACCATCTCGACCTTGGCGATGGCGAGATGATCGCGGCTATCGCAGGCGATCTCCGCCACATTGTCGATTCCCTCGATCGCGTCCTCGATTCGTCGGCAGACGCTGCGCTCCACATCCTCCGGGCTGGCACCGGGGTAGCGGACGCGCACCTCCACCTCGCGCGGCTCGATCCGCGGGAAGGTCTCGCGCAGCAGGGTCGGCACCGCCATCAGCCCGAGCGCGAAGAAGGTCAGCATCAGGACGTTGGCGGCGGTCGGGTGCCCGGCGAAATAGCGGATCATGGGGTCGCACCCGCGCCGGCGGACAGGGCGCGCAGCCGCTGCGCGCGCTCGTCGTCGCGCACCGCGGCGAGTCTCTGGCCCGGCAGGGCAGGGGTCAGCTCGCTGACCACCACCCGCTCGCCGGGCGTGAGACCCTCGGCGATCACCGCCATGTCGCGGTGGGTGTAGGCGACCCGCACCTTGCGCGTCGCCAGACGGTCGTCCGCGCCGATCACGTTGACCATGCCGTCGCTGATCGCGGCGCGCGGCACGACGATGCTGCCGGGAACCGGCACCCCGCGCACCTCGACCTCGACGAACAACCCTTTGAACAGCGGCGGCCGCTCGCCCGGCGACACCCCCTTGTAGGGGTCATCGACCGACACGATGATGCCTACGGTGCGCGTCTTCGGATCGACCATGTCGCTGATCCGGCGGACGCGACCCGACCATTCCAGAACGCGGTCCCCGACGCGCAGGCGCAGCGTCGCCGGCAGCTCGACCTGCCGGATGAGCTGTCCGGCATCGACGGTGACGGGTGCACCGCCGCCCACGCTGCGCGCGAGCATGGCGGAGAAATCCCGCATGTCCGTCTGCGGGATCTGCACGTCCACCTCCGACGCGCCGGTGCCGTCGATGGTGCCGAGCACGGTGCCTCCCGGTACGAACTGCGTCTCCTGCACGTTCACGGCGGCGACCCGTCCGTCGAACGGCGCGCGCAGCACCGTGCGCTCAAGGTTGAGTTCGGCGATGCGGCGGTTGGATTCGCTCAGCGCCTTCTGCTGTTGCAGGGCGCGCAGCTTGGCCGGCACCAGCTTCAGGCTGTTCTCGAGTTCCTGCACCTTCGCCTTCTGGCGGAGCACATCGGTCTGGCGCTGTTCCACCGTGGCGGCCGACGCCGTGCCGCGGCCGAGCAGGGCGCGCTGGCGCTCCAGCTCGAGCGTTTCCAGGGCCAGGGTCTGGCGCTCGATCTCCAACGAGTCGCGGGTCGCGTCGGCCTGGGCCAGCAGCTCCTCGATGTTCGCCTCGGTGGCACCGATGTTCGCGTCGGCCTGGGCGATGGCGATCCGGTAATCGTCGGGCGCGATGCGCGCGATCTCGGTGCCCTTGGCGATGAAGGCGCCGCGCAGGAAGTCGGGGTTCAACACGTCCAGCCGGCCGCCCACCTGGGCGACGGCGTTCCATGTGCGGGCCGGCTCCACGGTTCCGTAACCGACGATGCGCGGGATGAAGGGGACCGGCTCCACCTCCACATAGCGGGCCACCACGCTCCGCTCGGCGCCGGCGGTCTGGGCGGGTGCCGGCCGGTTGGCGGCGGAAAAGGCGACGAGTGCCACCCCGGCGGCGACCGGCAGCAGGATGAGCAACAATCGAAGAAAACGCATCGCCGATCCAACCTTTCCGGAGCCCGCCGCGTTCGACCACGCGACGGCAACCGCTATGACGGAACGGCCACAACTTGTCCATAGTGGTGCTGACGATCGGACCCGCCACGCGTCATCGCCTATCCCCGCAGCACCACATACACGGCCGGGATCACAAGCACCGTCAGCAGGGTGGAGCTGGCCAGCCCGAACAGCAGGGAGATGGCGAGGCCCTGGAAGATCGGATCGGTCAGAATGAAGGCCGCCCCGATCATCGCGGCCAGCGCCGTCAGCAGGATCGGTTTGAAGCGGATGGCGCCGGCCTCCAGCACCACCGCGCGCAGCGGCCGGCCGCTTGCCTGAAGGTGGCGGATGAAGTCCACCAGCAGGATCGAATTGCGCACGATGATACCCGCCAGAGCGATGAATCCTATCATCGAGGTGGCGGTGAAGGGGGCGGCGAACAGCCAGTGGCCCAGCACGATGCCGATCAGCGTCAGCGGCACCGGCACCAGGATCACCAAGGGGAGGCGGAAGCTGCCGAACTGCGCCACCACCAGCAGATAGATGCCGAGGATGGCGACGGCGAAGGCCGCCCCCATGTCGCGGAAGGTGACGTAGGTGATCTCCCACTCCCCGTCCCACAGCGCGCTGATGCGGGACTCGTCGTCGGGCTGGCCGTGCAGCCGCAGTTCCGGCGGGTTGTCGAGACCGGCCGCGCGCCAGTCCAGCGCCGCCAGCCGCTCCCGCACCGCCAGCATACCGTAGACAGGCGCTTCGAAGGCCCCGGCCAGCTCGGCCTGCACCATCTCGGCGAAGCGCCCGTTCCGGCGGAACACGGCGTGGGAGGCAGGCTCGCGAGTCATCGTCACGAGATCGCCCAGCTCCGGCGTGCCCCGGCGCCCCTCGACCGGCGTCGTCAGCAGACGCTCGGACAGGTACAGGTCGGATTTGGGCAGGCGTACGGCGATCTCCACCGGCAGTCGGCCGGCGCCGCGGTGCGAGTAGCCGACGGGCACGCCGCCCAGCAGCGATTGCAGCGTGTCGTAGACGGCCTGTTCCTCCACCCCGAAATATTCGAGGTTCCCGTGATCGAGCGCGAAACGCAGCCGCTCACCCGGCCGACGGACGGTGTCGTCCACATCCACCACGAAATCCACGGCCTCGAACGCCCGCCGCACCAGCGCCGCGGCCCGGCGCCGGGTGTCCGCGTCGGGGCCGTACACCTCGGCCAGCAAGGTGGCGAGCACGGGCGGCCCCGGCGGCACCTCCACCACCTTCACCACCGTGCCGGCGGGGGCCGGGAGCCCGGCAAGGCGCCGGCGCAGCTCCAGCGCCACCGCGTGGCTGGCGCGCGACCGCGCCGCCTTCGGCGTCAGGTTCACCTGGAGATCGCCCTGCGCCGGCTGGTTGCGCAGATAGGAATGGCGGACCAGACCGTTGAAATTGAAGGGGGAAGCCGTGCCGGCGTACGCCTGTACGCTGGTCAGCTCGGGCAGCCCGGCGATGCGGTCGGCGGCGGCGAACAGCACCCGCTCGGTGTCCTCCAGGGACGTCCCGTCGGGAAGGTCGATGACCACTTGGAGCTCCGACTTGTTGTCGAAGGGCAGCAGCTTGACGGTCACATCCTGGCTGTAAAAGGGCGCCATCGACGCCAGGGTGGCGACGGCGACCGCCAGCAGGAACAGCCAGGCCCGGCCCTTGCCGCGCAGGATCGGTTCCGCCACACCGCGGTACAGCCGGCCGAGCCGACCGCCGCCGGTGTCATGACCGTTCCCGGCCGGCGAACCCTCGCCGGGCCGCAGCTTCACCATCAGCCAGGGCGTCAGCACCATGGCGACGAAGAAGCTGAACAGCATGGCGGCCGACGCGTTGGCCGGGATCGGGCTCATGTAGGGGCCCATCAGGCCCGACACGGCCATCATCGGCAGCAGGGCCGCGACCACCGTCAGGGTGGCGACGATGGTGGGGTTGCCCACCTCCGCCACCGCCTCGATGGCGGCCTGCATCCTGGGACGGCCGTCGCCCATCGACCAGTGGCGGTCGATGTTCTCCACCACCACGATGGCGTCGTCCACCAGGATGCCGATCGAGAAGATCAGCGCGAACAGGCTGACGCGGTTGATGGTGTAGCCCATCAGCCAGGAGGCGGCCATGGTCAGCAGGATGGTCGTGGGGATCACCACGAACACCACCGCCCCCTCCCGCCAGCCGATGGCGATGGTCACCAGCGCCACGATGGACAGTGTGGCGAGGGCGAGGTGGAACAGCAGCTCGTTCACTTTCTCGTCCGCCGTTTCCCCGTAGTTGCGGGTGACGGTGACCTGCAGGTCCTTGGGCAGCCGCGTGGCCTCCACCGCGTGCAGCCGCTCCAGCACGCCTTCGGCGATGACCACGGCGTTGGCCCCGGCCCGCTTGGCGATGGCGATGGTGACCGCCGGCACGCGGGTCAGCCCGCCGCGGCCGTCGCGCACCATCGTCCAGACGCGCGCGTCGTCGGGGCGCGAGCCCACCACCACGTCGGCAACGTCCTTCACATAGACCGGGCGGCCGTCCCTGGTGGTCAGCAGGAGCAGCCCGGCGTCGGGAATGCCCTGGAGCGTCTGGCCCGCCACCGCCGTCCGGTCGCCGCCGGCCGAGCGCAGCCGCCCGGCGACGAAGGAGCGGTTGGCGTTGCGGACCTTCTCGACGAGCTGGTTGAGCGTGACCCCGGCGAGCGCCAGCCGTTCCGGGTCCGGCTCCACCCGGATCTGGTCGGGGCGGCCTCCGACCATGTAGGTCAGCCCGACATCGTCGGTCTTCACCAGCTCCCCCAGAAGCCGGTCGGCGACCGTTCTTAGCGCGGCATCGGTCCAGCGATCCGCCGCTTCGGGCCGCGGCGAGAGCGTCAGGGTCAGGATCGCCACATCGTCGATGCCGCGACCGACGATCAGCGGCTCCGGGATGCCCAGCGGCATGCGGTCGTAATTGGCGCGGACCTTCTCGTGCACCCGCAGGATCGCCTCGTCCGACGAAGTGCCGACGACGAAGCGCGCGGTGACGATAGCGCCGTCGTCCACCGTCTGGCTGTAGACATGCTCGACGCCGTTGATCGCCTTGACGATCTCTTCCAACGGCTTGGTCACCAGTTCCACCGCGTCGTCGGCCTTCAGCCCGTCGGCGCGCACGTGGATATCGACCATGGGCACGCTGATCTGCGGCTCCTCCTCCCGCGGCAGGGACAGCAGCGCCACAGTGCCCAGCACCAGCGAGGCGAGCAGCAGCAGCGGCGTCAGCGGCGAGCGGATGAAGGCCCGCGTCAGCCAGCCGGACAGGCCAAGGGGCGGGGGAGCGCCGGTCATGGCGCGTCACCCGGACGGAGGATGCGGTCACCGGGCTTCAAACCCGAGAGGATCTCCACCCCGCCGGATCCGCCGTCCAGGGCGGGCAGTGGGCGGCCGGTCTGCACCGGCACCTCCCGTCCGTCGGCCAGGCGCAGGACATCGACGCCCAGCCGCCGGATCAGGAAATCGCCGGGCACCACCAGCGCCTCGCGGGTGCCGGTGGCGACCAGCACGCGCACCCGCTCGCCGACGAAATAGTCGCCGAGCCCCGCCACCTCGGCGTCCGCGACCACCTGTCCCTGCTCAAGCTCGGGATAGACGTGGCGGATGGTGCCGCGCGCCGGCGGTTGATCCGTCTCCGCGAGCGCCAGCCCGCGCGCGCCGACCAGCACAGGATCACCGTTGCGCATGAAGCGGGCGTGCCGCTCGGGCAGGCGCAGGCGCAGCACATAGCGTTCCGCCGCGATGGTCGCCACCGCCTCCCCGGCCATCACGACCACCCCGTCCAACAGCGGCACCTGCAGGACGCGGCCGTCGGCGGGCGACAGCACGTCGCCCTCGCGCGCCTGCTGCTCGACCACGGCCCGGTCGGCCCGCATGGCGGCAGCCTGGGCGCGCAGCACGTCCAGCGCCGACACGGCGTCGTCCAGCCGCTGCTGGCTGCCGGTCCCGCTGGCGCGCAGTTGTCGGGCGCGGCCCAGCTCCGCCTCCGCCAGCGTCTCCTGCGCCTGGAGCGAGCGCAGCCGCGCGTCGAGTGCGGCGATCTGAAGCGCCAGCTTCGGGTCGCCCACCGTGGCGATCACCTGCCCCTCCGCCACCCGTTCGCCCTCGCGGACGGAAAGCCCGATCAGGGTGCCGCCGATGCGCGTGCGCGCCTTGATCTGGCGGACGCTTTCCACGGTGGCGAACACCGCCTTCAGGTCCTCCACCGGCCGGCTGGCGACGGTGAGCGGCTCTTCGGCGGCGGCCGGCCGGACGGCGGCGGTCGGCAACGTGGCGGCGAGAAGGGCGATGGCGGCGGCGTATCGGATCATGGGACGGGCTCGGAGGGATGCGCTTGACCAGACAATAAGCATGATCTAAATTAGCGTCAATGAATATACAGACGCTCACCTCCGGCCTCGTGCCAGCCGTAAGGCTTCTGAAGGCGCTCGCCAACGAGCGACGCCTGATGATCCTCTGCGCGCTGGGGGAGGGGGAGCGGAGCGTCGGTGATCTGGCCGCCTGCGTCGGGTTGGGCCAGTCGGCCCTGTCGCAGCATCTGGCCAAGCTGCGGGAGGACGGGCTGGTGGTCACCCGCCGCTGCGCGCAAACGATCTTCTATTCCCTGGCGAGCCGGGAGGCCGCCGAGGTCATCGCCGTGCTGGCCGGGCTCTACTGCCCGGCCGACACCCACACAATCGATGGAGACATCACGCCATGAACGTCGACCGCATCGTCCTGGCCTTCGCCGGGACCGTCATCCTTGTCGGTCTGCTGCTGTCCGTCTACCACAACCCGCTCTGGCTGTGGCTGCCCGCCTTCGTCGGCGCCAACATGCTGCAGGCCGCCTTCACCGGCTTCTGCCCGCTGGCGATCATCCTGAAGAAGCTGGGCGCCACCCCCGGCCCCGCGTTCTCCTGATCCGCCCCCGCATTTCCAAATCGAGGACACCACGATGCACAAGAACTGGCCGGCGATGACCGGCGAGCTGTCGGGCGCCATCCGCGAACTGCGCGGGGGCGCGCCGGAGGTGATGAAGGCCTTTTCCGGCATGGCCCAGGCGGCGCTGAAGGCGAACGCGCTGGACACCAAGACCAAGGAGCTGGTCGCCCTGGCGATCGCCGTCGCCATCCGCTGCGACGGCTGCGTCGCCTTCCACGCCGAAGCCGCGGTGAAGCAGGGCGCCACGCGGGAGGAGATCATGGAGACCATGGGCATGGCCGTCTACATGGGCGCCGGCCCGTCCGTCATGTACGCCGCCCAGGCGGTCGAGGCGTACGACCAGTTCCGGGAGGGGAAAGCCGCGGCTGCGTGAGCGGACGATCTGGCGATGGCCGGAGTCGGGATCCCGTTCCTTGATCGGGCCTAAGCCCGCACTCCCCCCGGTCGGGTCGAACGCGGTGCGGACCCGGCATCGACCACCTCGCATCCACATCCCCCGGCTCCGGTCGGGGGAAGGTGGGTGGCAAGGAAGTCGAGGACCGCGCGCATCACCGCGTCCAGCCCGTCCAGCGTGTCATGCCCGACGCCAGGGATGACCGCGAGGGTGGCGAGGCCGGGCGGGACGGCGGCGGCGATCGCGGCGGAATCCGCGGGCGGGGTGGTGGTGTCGGCGGCCCCGTGCAGCAGCAGGACGGGGCAGCGCAGCTCGGCGGCGGCGGTTGTGGGAGCGATGCGGTCGAAGCGGTGGCCGATGACCCGTTCCACATGGCGGCAGACCAGCCAGCCGAGCGGCCGGTAGGGGATGCCGCGCTGCTCCAGGAAGCGCAGCGTCACCGTCTCCGGATGGCGGAAGCTGGCGAGTGCGGCGACCGCCGGGGTACGGCACAGGCGGGCCGCGGCCAGGATCGCCGCCGCGGCACCGACCGAATGGCCGAGCAGGGCGGTGCGGCCGGTCAGCGCCTCCGGCCGGCCCTCGATCCAGAGGTGGGCGTGGGCCAGATCCTCGGCGAAGCGGGGCATGGAGGACACGCCGTCGCGGTCGCTGCGGCCGTGGTTCCGGGCGGCGACCAGCAGAACGCCGTAGCCGGCCCGGTGCAAGGGCACGGCCAGCGGCAGCATGTCCTCGGTGTTGGCGCCCCAGCCGTGCATCACCACCACATGGGGCGCCGGGCCGCCGCCGAGCGGCGGGATGTGCCAGCCGGCCAGCCGCCGCCCGCGCGCGGTCGGGATCAGCACTGTGCGATGGGGCAGGGCGTGGTCGGCGGGTGATCCCGTCTCCGGCCGGTCGGGGATCCGGAACCCCCGGCGGACGGCCAGATCGAAGGCTGCCGCCGCGAGCGCGGTCAGCGCCGCGGCGGTCCACAGCGTCACCGCGGCTCCGTCATGCCGTGCCCGCGATCCGGTGCCACCAGCCCCTGGACGGCGTAGGCGAGGATGGTGGTTCCCACCAGCCCGGTGCCCCAGATGATACCGACCAGCAGCCAGTCCACCGGCCCGCCGGCGTCGGAGAAGCCGGACAGCGTGACCCACGCCATCAGCGCCAAAGCCGCGAAGCCGCCGAACACCCCGACGATCTCCGACCGCACCAGCCGCCGGCTGACCAGCCGGCCCTCCCGCAGCAGCACGACGGCGAAGGCGACCAGCCCGCCCACCGCCAGGGCCACCAGCATCCACATGAGCGGCCCCATCATTTCCTGGAACACCGCCACGAACACCATCGGATCCAGTTCCTTCATCGTCCCCTCCCTCAGGCGTTGCCGCGCAGCATGGCGAGATAGGTCGGCTTCAGCGCCATCGTCTTCATGACCCAGGTGATCCACAGCTCCTCCAACGGCGCGATGACGCCGGGGAAGGACGGGACCAGATTGTCCTCGTAATCGAACTCCACCAGCATGGCGCGGCCGAGCTGGGTGATCAGCGGGCAGGAGGTGTAGCCGTTGTAGACGCTCGCCGCCCTCGTTCCGGCGATGTCGGCGACCAGATGGTCGACCGCGACCGGCACCTGCCATTTGACGCTGGCCGCCGTCTTGCCCTTGGGCACGCCGGCCACGTCGCCGACACCGAAGACGTTCGGGAAGCGCTTGTGCCGCAGGGTCGCCTTGTCCACCTCCATCCAGCCGTCGGCGGCCCAGGGGCCGGTCTGCCAGCCGAGCGGGCTGCGCCGCACGGCGGCCGGGGCACGCATGGGCGGGATCACGTTGATGAAGTCGTACTTGATTTCCTGGGTGCCGCCCGGTGTCTTGTAGGTGGCGATTTTGCGGCCGGGATCGATGGCGGTGATCACATGCTCGTAGGCGACCTTGACGCCGCGGTCGCGGAACAGCATGCGAACCTTTTCCGACACGATGGGGACGCTGAACAGGCCCTTGTTCTGGGCGCAGTAGATCAGCTCCGACTTGCCGCGGTTGCCGTGGCGGCGCAGGTAGTCGTCGGTTATGAAGGTGTATTTCAGCGGCGCTCCGGCGCATTTCATCTCGGTCGCCGGGCGGCCGAACAGGCCGACGCCGCCGGTCTCGGCGAAGCGGGCCATCTCCTTCCAGGTGGCGACGGCGGCGTCGGGGCCAGCGTAGACGCTGCCCAGCCCGTCCTTGCCGATGAGCGCCGTGTCCATGCCCTCGACCGCAGCGTAGTCGAGATGCAGCCCGGTCGCGACGATCAGGAAGTCGTAGGCGATGCGGCGGCCGGTGTCGGTCACCACGCTGTTGCCAGCCGGATCGAACTCCGCCACCTGCTCCTCGACCAGCGCCACGTCGCGCGGCAGATACTGCGTGGTGGTGGATACGACATAGTCCCGCGGCTTCAGCCCGGCGGCGACCAGCGTGAAGCCGGGCTGGTAATAGTGATCCTTCCGGCGGTCGATCACGGTGATGGACGCCCCGTCCAGCCGCTCGGCCAGCCGCGATGCGGCGGCCAGTCCGGCGGCACCGCCGCCGGCGATGACGATGCGCGCCTTGCTGGCGATCTTCGGTGGGGTTGGTGCCGCTGCGACCGGCGAGGCGGCGAGCAGGGCCGCCCCGGCCCCGGACAGTGCGAACAAGGTTCGGCGGCTGAGTGGTCCGGTGAGACCGGTCATGCGTTTCCTCCTGGCGTCGTGATGACGTCCGGCCGGGATCGTGATGGCGGCCCGGCTCATTTATGAGGAAAATCTTATATAAAAAGGTCAGCGGACACCAGTGCCGCGTGACGCCTGCGGCAGAACAGCACAGGGACTGGCGGTTCAGCGGCCCCGCGGACGACCCGTCCCGCACCACGAGGCGATGATGCCCGCGGTGACGGTCACGCAGCGGATGTAATCGTCCACATCCACCCACTCGTCATGGCCGCCGGTCTGGGTGAGGTCGCCGCACAGCGGCCCCAGCCCGACCGTGGGTATGCCCTTCTGCACCATAGGATTGCGGATGTCGCTGGAGGTGTGCATGGGGTTGACGTGCGGCGGCCGGCCGGTCACCGCCTGCATCACCCCCGCCACCGTCCGCCAGAGCGCGTGGTCCTCCGGCACCTCGGCCCCGGTGACGCCGGCGTCCCACTGGATCGCCGGCGGGTGTTCCGCCAGCCAGGGATCGCCGGCGGCGGCCTCCGCCACCGCGGCGGCGATGGCCGCCTGCACGTCGCTCAGCCGCTCCGGCGGCGGGAAGGAGACGGCACCGCCCAGCACGCAGCGATCGGGGACGCGCGACGGCCACGCCGGGTCGCCGCAGGCCATGTGCGTGACCATCAGGTTGGTCGAGCGCCCGACCGCGGCCTGAAGCCGCGGGTGCCGCACCGACAGGCCCCGCCGCTCGTCCAGGTCGCGCAGCGCCTTCCACACCAGCATCGCCTTGTCCACCGGGTTGACCGCCTGATGGGCGAAGCCGGTCTGGTGCGGCTCCGTCGTGGCGGGCGGGCGGCCCTCGATGGTGATGCGGAAGTCGAGTTGGCCGGCGGCGAAGGCCTTCACCTCCGACAGGCCCGCCCCGGACTCGGCGGGGTGCAGGTAGAGGGCGGCGTCGGCGGTGAGACCGCCATGCAGCAGGGCGGAGACGCCGCGGGCGTGGCGCTTGCTGGGCGTGCTGGCGATGATCACGTCGCCGGCCGGCTGGATGCCCGCCTCCAGCAACAGCCGCAGCCCTTCCACCATGGCGGCGACACCGGCGAGGTCGTCGGCGACGCCCCAGCCGTAGAGGCGGCCACCGTCCATCACCCCGATGAAGGGATCGCGCTCCCAACGCTGCGTGTCGGCCGGCGGCTCGCCGTCGGGATGGGCGAAGAGGACGAGGCTGCGCCCACCGGCTCCGCTCCCGGGCAAACGGCCGACAACGCTGACCCGCTCGCCGGCGTCGATGGCGTGGTCGGACGCGAACTCCTCGACCATCGGCACGTCGGCGGGACGGTAGCGCACGCTCTCCACCGTGCAGCCGAGCGCCCGCAGCTCCGCCGCCACCCGCTCCTGTACCGCCGCCTCGCCCAGGGAGGTTGCCGCGATCAACCCGCGCAGCAGGCCGATGGCGCTGTCCCGTGCGTCGGCGCTGCGCGCCAGGATTCGCCGCATCGTCAAGGCCATGGCCGTTCTCCTTCCGGTCGGGCCGGTGTCAGTGGTGCAGGATCTTGCTGAGGAACTGCTCGGCGCGCGGGCTGCGCTGGTTGCCGAAGAACTGCTCCGGAGGACGGTCGTCGACGATCTCGCCGCGGTCGATGAAGATGACGCGGCTGGCGACCTGCCGGGCGAAGCCCATCTCGTGGGTCACGCACATCATGGTCATGCCCTCGCGCGCCAGCGTGACCATCACGTCCAGCACCTCCGATACCATCTCGGGGTCGAGCGCCGAGGTGGGCTCGTCGAACAGCATGGCGATCGGGTCCATGGCCAGCGCCCGCGCGATGGCGACGCGCTGCTGCTGGCCGCCGCTGAGCTGGAGCGGGTATTTCTTCGCGTGCGCCGACAGCCCGACGCGTTCCAGAAGCTGTCCGGCCTTCTTCACCGCGGCGTCGCGCTTGCGGCCGAGAACCTTTTCCTGCGCGATGGTCAAATTGTCGAGAATCGACAGGTGGGGGAACAGCTCGAAGTTCTGGAACACCATGCCGACACGGGCGCGCAGCTCCGGCAGGTCGGTCTTCGGATCACCGACCGAGGTGCCGTCCACCGTGATGCTGCCCTGCTGGAACTCCTCAAGCGCGTTGACGCATTTGATCAGCGTCGATTTGCCGGAGCCGGACGGGCCGCAGATCACCACCACCTCGCCCTTGGCGACCGACGTGGTGCAGTCCTTCAGCACCTGGAAGTTCCCGTACCATTTGCTGACGTTGACGATCTCGATCATGGGCGGGCAGCCTCCGGTGCGGTCTTGAAGCGCGCGATGGAAAAGGGGGCGAGGTCGCGGCCGGCCTCGCCGTGCAGGATCAGGTCGGCGGTGATCCGCCCGACGATGGGGCCCAGCGTGTAGCCGTTGGACGTCACGGCGTTGAAGAAGCCGGACACGGCCGGATGCTCGCCCAGGATGGGGGCGCCGTCGATGTTGATGTTCATGGCGGCCCAGGTCCGCAGCACCGTCAGCTTGCGCAGCGCCGGCACCACATGCTGCGCCACCCACAGGTTTCCCTCGATGCTGGAGCGCAGGGGACGGGGGTGGTGGTGCACGGGGTCGAGCCCGGCGGTCCAGGCGCCGCCGATGATCAGGTTGCCGTTGGCCGCCTGCTTCAAGGTCAGATGGCGGTCGGCGTGGGCGACGAGACAGGTGACCAGCGGCTCCACCGCCTCCGTCACCACCATCTGGAGCGGCGCGCCGAAGACCGGCACCTCCACCCCCAGCATGCGCCCCACCCGCGACGCGAAGCCGCCGGCCGCGTTCACCACCCGCCCTGCACGGATCACGCCGCGCTGGGTGTGCACGGCGAAGCCGGAGGCTACACGTTCGATGGCCGTCACGTCGGTCAGCGGGAAGACCCTGGCCCCCGCCGCCTTGGCCGCGTCCAGCACCGCTTGGGTGGCGACCAGCGGGTTGATCTTGCCCTCCTGCGGGCAATAGGCGGCACCGACGAAGCGCTCGTCCAGCGCCGGCTCCAGCGCCCGCAGCTCGGCGGCGCCGATCACATGGCACTCGATGCCCTGGGCCCGTTCCACCCGCGTCTTGTCGCCGAGCCAGGCGAGCGCCCGCTCGTCCTCCGCCACCATCAGGCCGCCGGTGAGCTTGATCTCCAGGTCGCGGCCGGTCTCCCGTTCGAGGGCCATCCACAGGTCGATGGACTCGCGCTGGAGGGGCAAGGTGCGGGCGGCGGCCCCGCCGTCGCCCTCCGCCTTGGCGCCATGGTCGAAGGAGAGGAGCTGGCCGTGCAGGCTGCCGGCGTTGCCGCCCGACGCGCGGCCGTTGGGATGGCCGCGGTCGAGCACCACCACCTCCATCCCGGCGCGGGCCAGGAACAGCGCGGTGGACAGTCCGGCGATGCCGGCACCGACCACCACCACCGGCGCCTCCGCGATGCCGAGCGGCGTGGTGTCGGCCAGAGGCGGAAAGGGCGGCAGCAGGGCGCGCTTGTGCCCACCCCATTCCGGCTTCTCCACCGCCAGCGACGCCACCGGCACCGGGCGCAGCGGCACCTGCGGTGTGGGGAAGTCGGCCTCGACAGCCGGGCGGCCGACCAACGTCGCCAGCCGCGGCATGCAGTAGCGGCCCTGGCAGCGGCCCATGCCGGCGCGGGTAAGCCGCTTCAGGGTGGGCAGGTCGGCCACCCCCTCCGTGGCGATGGTCCGCCGCAGGACACCGAGCGCGACGCCTTCGCAGCGGCAGACGGGCGTGTCGTCATCGGCGCGCGACAGGCCCGGATCGTCGGCCGCGAACACCCGCCACAGGACAGCCTGGAACCGCCGGTGCCGGGCCAGAAGGCGGCGAGCGTCCGCGTCCTCCGGCACGGTGTGGCCGAGGCGGCGCGCCGCTTCCGCCCCCGCCAGCCGGCCTTGCGCCATGGCGATGTGGGCGCCGCCGAAGCCGCCGGCCTCGCCGACCACGAACACATCCGGCTGCGACGTGCCGCCGGCGTCGTCGCGCACCACCTCCAGCCGCGCCGTGGCCCCGTCGCCGCGCACCCGGTGCTCGCAGCCCAGGAGACGGGCGATCTCGTTGACCGGGGAAAAGCCCTCGCCGACGCACACGGCGTCGATGGCGAAGCGCCGCTCGGCGCCGCTGGGGCTGGTGAGCACCGCGTCGGTCGCCCGGTCGGTTCCATCCACCCGCGCCAGCCGTTGCCCCCACAGCACCGGCACGCCCTTGGCGGCGAGAACCGCGAGCTGGCGCATCCCGGCGGCGGCCAGGGCCGGTTCCGCCGCCATCATCGCGGCCCCGGCACTCGCGCGCGTCCAGGGGGCCGGGGCCGCCTCTGCCACCGCGACCACCTCCGCGCCCGCGCGCTGCAGTTCCACCGCCACCTGGAGGTTCAGCGGTCCGTTCCCGGCGACCAGCACCCGTCGTCCCGGCGTCACGCCGTAGCTGCGCAGCAGCGTCTGCGCGGCACCGGTGGTCATCACGCCGGGCAGCGTCCAGCCGGGGAAGACGCCCGGCTGCTCGTAGGCGCCGGTCGCCACGACCAGGGCGCGCGGGCGGATGTAGCCGGCGACGCCCTGGCGGTGAACGCCGACCACCAGCCCCGCCTCCTCCCGGAAGGCGCCCCAGACCAGCGTGTCGTCACGCAGCGCGACGCCGGCCCCGCGCGCCTCGGCGATCAGCTTGGCACCTTGAAGGGCCTGCCCGTCGGCGGTGAGATCTTCGGTCGCCGGTTGCTTGAAATACTGGCCGCCGGGCGCCGGGCGTTCGTCGGTGACCAGCACCGTCAGGCCAGCGCGACGGGCGGCGAGCGCCGCGGCCAGACCGCCGGGGCCAGCCCCGACCACCGCCGTCCCCGTCTGCCCCTAGATCGGAAGAGC
>OFDN01000192.1_pt1 | contig 59133 bp, 46 predicted proteins | sample 1520971 | NCBI WGS metagenome assembly OFDN01 (sample SAMEA94257418, study PRJEB24077) | hot springs metagenome | biome: Aquatic biome; feature: Geographical feature; material: Water | place: India | collected 2012-06-12 | depth 5 m
GGTCACACTTCTGCGACAGCATTGTCCGTGCTACCCATAAATGCGACGCTCAATAATCTGCGTCATCTGCGAAATCTGCGGATTAAATCAGCGTTTCCCCAAAACGACGAACCATGGGGGCCGTGCCGGTGGCCAAACCGGTTCACGGCCGCTCCACCACGCCGCCGCTGGTTTCGGTGATGGGACAGTCCGTGATCGTGGTAAGCGCCGGCACCTGCACCCGGCCTTCATCGGCGGCCCTGATGCTGGCGGTGAAGGGCGTGGGCGAACCCGTTACCCGGGCCAATAATGGAGCGGTGAGGACGCTCTGGGCGCCGCCGGCGTGCAGTTGCACCCGGCCGTCCAGCGCAGTGAGGGCAGGCAATTCCAGCCGGCCCCCATCCTGAGCCTCCAAGAGGAGCGTCGGTGCGCCACGCACATTCCAGTCCACCGGTCCGGCCGCCGTGATCATGCCCGAAAGCGTCAACTTGCTGCCGCTTCCCAGCGCCTGGATGCGCGTGCCCACGGGGAACAAGGGCGTGAAATCGCCCAGTCCCTGATACGCTGCCAGTCCGGGCAGTTCAATGACGGCACCGTCGCGCACGGTGAAGGTGAAGTTCGCCCCCGCCACTCCACCGGTCGCGGCGAATTGAGCCTCCGTGCCGCTCAACGTGAGGTCGGCGCCCGCTTCGAGGGTGAGCAGCCCCCTCGTTTCCAGTCGTTGGGAGACAGTCAGGGAGCTACCCCGCAGCGTCAGCGTGCGCTCGAACAACGCCTGTCCGCCCACGGTCACGTTTCCGGAGGTCAGCGAAACCGGCTCCGTGGCATTCAGGTCGCGGTGAATGGTCAGTCCGACATTCCGGCCGGCGACCAAGGGCAGGGCAAGGCGGAGACTCTTGATCACGGCAGAGACATCCAGCGTGACGATGGGCCGGGCTCCGAACCGCATCAGGATTACTTCATCGTCCTGCGACGGCACCCGGCCATGGAGCCAGTTCGCAGGGTCGCTCCACACTCCATTGGCATCGGATACCCACACGGCGGCATTCGGGCTGGCCGCCAGGAGGTCGAACGTGAAGACCAGTGGCTGAGCGGAAGCATTGCCCGAGGAATCCGTCGCAAAACCCGCCCCGAGCGTGAGTTGGCAGCGGCCGGCCTTGAGGGTGTCTGGCAAGCGCAGGCTCAGCGTGCTTCCCCGGGCCGTCGCCTCGGTCGGCGCAAATTCAACATCGTCACCGCCACCCACGGCGGCATCGGCTCCCAGATGCACCAGCCGGATGGAGGCGGGATTGGGGGAAGTTGCCTCCAGTGGTTCATTGAAGGTGAACACCATCGGTGCCCCCACAAATGCAGCCCCGTGCGCGTCCGGCAGCGAAGACATCAGGATGGGTGCCTCCGTGTCGGCCAGCAGGTGCACCGGGACCGGTTCGGAGGTGCCCACATTTCCCGCTCCGTCTGTGGCGCGGAACTGCACCGTCACGCTGTCGCCCGGGCGGGCCGGCAGAAAAAGGTCAAACCGCGCGGGATAAGTGCTCACCGATTGCACCGGGGCGCCATCCACCAATAGTTCCACCCGGGCCAGTTGCACGTCGTCCCGGAGGACGGGCAGCAGTTCGGCAGTGGAACCGGCCCTGGCCTGCACGCCGGGCGCGGAGGCATCCATGTCCAACGCCGACGCGTCGAAGGTGATGAGCGGGGCAAGGCGGTTCAGGTCGGGATCGGCAAAGTTCACGATCGCCAGGCCACGGGTGCCGTCCGCGACTGCTGCGAAACCCCGGTGTGGAACGACGTCACGCACCTGGCCCGGTGTAGTGATGCCGAAAAGGAAAGCCGTCGTGTTGGTCGGATTGGTGGCGTCATACACGGACAACGAACCCGCGGAGCTGGGATTCCCCTCGGGTGTTCCCAAGGACAGCTCCAGCAGGCGTGACCCGCCGGTCAATGCCAGCGAACGCACTGCGCCGGTATTGGCCGGCGGCACACCCACAAACTGCGGCGCGGCGGGATTCGTGACATCCACCACCGCCACTCCGCGCCGTTTGGAGACGTAAAGCGTCGTGCCCTCCAGAATCAGATGTGCCCGGCCCAAGGTCTCGGGTGTAAAATCTCCGGCCAGCCGGCCGAGCCGGTTGGGCGTGGTCGAGCGGACGTCGAAGATTTCCAGCCCGGACAGTGTGGCCACATAGGCGCGACCGCCCACAACCGCCAAACCGGTCGCATAATCCTGCGTGGTGAAACCAGTCCGCTCCAACCCCGAGGTCGCCTCGTAAATCCGCACCTGCTTGAGGGCAAACTTCCCCAGCGCCACGTAGAAAAAGCCGTTCCAGTGGTCAATGGCCACCGCGGGCAGCGATTGGCTTTGCCGGAGCCGCGGGGCGGTTGGGTCGGAGACATCCACAAAATGCAGCACTCCGCGTTCGCCGGGGATGAACTGCTCGGGCGACCCCACGAGCCCGGCCACCTGCGCTCCCGGCGAGTAGGCCACGTCCACGCTCTCGCCCGGAAGATCCAGTTCACCGAGCCATACCGGCCCGAGGGGGTTGGCCCCGTCCACCACGGCCAGGCCGCGTTTGCCGTTGGCCACGAACAGCAGATCGCCGTCGGCGCAGACAGCCTGTGCGGATGCGTCGGACGAAATTCCGGTGGTGGAACCGCCCAGCGGCAGACTGGCCACGACCGTCTGGGGCAGCGCCAGGCCGTCGAGCGGATTGTCGCCGCGGCGGATTTCATCCGCGTCGGTAGCGCCGTCGCCATCGGTGTCCGCCACATCCGGACGCGTGCCGGCGATTTCCTCCGCCACATCAAAAAGGCCGTCCAGATCGGTGTCTGCCCCGGATGCCCGCACGAGCAGTCCCAGCGGCAGGGTGTAGCGCTCACCCGCACCGCCCGAGCGGAAGTGAGTTGTGCCGAGTTCCTGGGTGAGCGGATCCAGGTAGGTCAGGAAATACGGGGTGTCCACCGCGGTGATGAGGCCGTCGAGTGAACCGTTGGCGGCGGTTCGTCCTCGGCGCGTGAAACCGGTCCGCAAATCCACCAGATGATAGAGCAGTTCATGCGTGCGCAACGGTCCATAGCCGCCGGCCGCGGCCGCCCGGACTGCCGCCACCCGGACTGCCGCTGCCGCGGTCCCTCCGGCAGCGGAGGAGCGGAACCCTTCATCGTTCGTTTGGGTGATGTTCTCGAACTCCGCCAGCACGCCCTCCAACATCGTGGTCCAGCCGGCTGCGGTCGCGGCATTGGCCGCGGCCGTCAGCGCCGCCGCGGCTTCCTCGATGGCTGCCTGTTCCGCGGAGGTCATGCCGCCCCGGGAGAAGCGGTCGAGCCGGTCCACCAGCGCGGCAACTTGGGCCGGTGCCAGCCCGTTCGGAGCCGGCAGAGCGAGCAGAGCGGACCGTTCGGATGGCGAAATCCGCGCCGCTTCGGGGCCCGCGGTATCCAGCGCTGCCAGCAGTTGGTTGCCGAAGCTGATGAACGACAGGTGATCGGCCGCGGCGGCTTCGAGCCAGGCCAATTCGCCGGATACGGACAAGACCAGTGCCCGTTGGGCGTCCAGCAACGCCGTCTGCAATGCCTGGGTGTCATCGTCCGTAGCCCGACGAATCCGGCTGGCGGAGGCGATTCCGGCCGGTTGGGCCGCCTGACAGGCCGCCATGTTGTCCATCGCGGTTTTCAGCTCATACGCGCATTGGGCATAGCCGGCCACGGTGCCGACCCCGGGGATGCAGCCCAGGCCGCCGAACAGCGCGTTGTAGGCCAGCGATCCACCGCAGCTCTTGGTCGGGTCGCTGCAATCCTGGATGCTCGAAACGGCGGCCTGGCCAAGGCTCACGGCGCAGCCCAGACCGGGCGACAGTTCCAGCAGTTCCAGAAACGCTCCCTGCATGCAGCCCATGAACGCATCCTGAACTTCAGCGGCCTCGGCCTGGCAGGGGCCGGGTGAGCCTCCGCCTCCGCCGCCACCCGTGCCGCCGGGAGAGGAGCCGTGCCAGCCGGGCTGCCGGATGCCGACGCCAGGATCGGTCTCCACCCATTGGCCATCCGCGCTGACCGTCATGCTGCCCTGAACTTCCCAGCGGCCAGTGTCGTGGTTGAAGCTCCACAACGCGGACTTGGCCCCGGGCGCAAGCCTCTGACCGTTGACCGGATCGGGCAGGTTTGGAAAGCGGGCGGCGACGGGTTCGCTGAAGTTCGACGGACCGTCAGTCTGGACCGTGATGACCAGCGGCAGTGCCAATCCCGGGGGCAGTGGCGAAGGAATGCGGTCGGGCTCCACCGGCGCAATGCCCACCCGACCGCCCCTGGCCCCGTTGTCGGCGAACAGCGCGTTGGCCGGCACCGTCAGGCTGACCCCGGCCAGCTCCGGATGCTCCGCGAGCACAGCGGATGGAAAATTCACCGTCGTGGGCTGGGTCGGGCTGACGCTCCGCAATGTTCCCGCCCGGATGAGCGGCAGGAAAAGTTCGCCCGTCTCGCCCGCGAGGTTGTTCGTGCGGCCGGGCACCGCCACGAAGGGTTTTCCAATGACCGGATAATAGTCACCCCCGGGCCAGGCGCTGTCCCAGGCGGTGCGTCCATCCACATGGACAAAGAAGCGTCCCGCCGGACTGCGCAGGCTAAAGTAACCGTCCGCATCGGTCATGGTGAGCAGCCGTTCCTCGGCACCGTCCACTGACACCGTCACTCCGCCCAGAGGACGGTTCGTGATGCCACCCCCGGGCACCGCCACCGGCTCCGACGCAAACACCCGGCCGACGACCCGCGTGCCGGGAGCCTCCGCGAGCGGAGCCGTGACAAAGTCCAGCTGCCGGGTGCCCCCGGGGACTCCGTCCCCGTCGCCATCCAGCCCTTTGCCGGCGGCGTCCAACAGTCCATCACTGACAAAGGTCACGCGGATGCGCGCCGCTCCGGCCAGCGGCTCCAGGTAGAAAAGCGTCGCCTGTCGGCGGTCTCCCGAAAGCTCGACCCGCGAAAGCAGGCGTCGCGACCCGAACTCGGCGAAGAGGCGTTCGTTGCCGATCGTGGTTCCGGCAGCCAGCGGTTCCGAAAAGCGGAGGATGGTTTCCCGGTTTACGGAGACTCCTGCTTCGCCCGCAAATGGCGACGTCTCGGCGACTTGGGTCAACCGCGGGAGCGGCTCGGCAAACAGCGGGTCCGTGGCCGCAAGCAATTCGTCCACGTCGTTGCGCCCGTCGCCATCCGAGTCCAGCGCGGCGGCACGGGGAATTTGCTGCAGCCGGAAAAACCCCGCCACGGTCGGGGTCGGCACGGTCATCGGCCCGGAAAGCGCCACCGCCACCGCTGCATTGATGCCCGTGACCGAGTCTCCCCGCAGCAGGCGGAAGTAGCTGTCTGCCATCGGCGCAAACCGCAATTCAAGCCGGTCTCCCGTGGTCAGGCTGACTTCTTCGATCCGGAACTCAGCCGCCCCGGCGGAATGGACCGCCCACATGAACAGGGCGCAAGACAGGAGGCGGCTTGGGCTGTAGCGATGGTTCATAGACGGTGCCCGTCATACCCGCGGAAGCGAACCGTGGCACTTCTGAAAATGGGGTGCCGGGGCTGGGAGTGAATCACCTTGTTTTGGCCGTCCCGGAAGGTCTATGCCCCGCAGCGAACCGAAGCGCCGGCCGGGCAACATTGCTGGCGATAAGGGGCCGGGCCGGGCGGGCAGTTCGGCCATGAAGTTCCCGCTTGCGGTGCCGCCCGCCGGCCCCAACCTCCGCGCCGTTTCGTTATGAACTATCACATCGCGCAGCGCGCTGCCTCGTTGTCCCCGTCCCTCACCCTCGCCATCGATTCCAAGGCGAAGGCGATGAAAGCCGCCGGCGAGGATGTGGTCGGATTCGGTGCGGGTGAACCCGACTTCGACACGCCCCAGCACATCAAAGACGCCGCAGCGAAGGCGCTCGCGGGCGGGTTCACGAAATACACCCCGAGCAGCGGCATACCCGAGCTGCGCGAAGCGATCGCCGCCAAGTTCAAGGCGGAGAACGGCCTGACCTACAAGCCGTCCCAGATCATCGTCAGCAATGGCGGCAAGCATTCCTGCTACAACGTCATCCTCGCCACCTGCCAGGAAGGCGACGAGGTGATCATCCCGTCGCCCTACTGGCTCAGCTATCCCGAGATGGCCAAGCTCGCCGGGGCCAAGCCCGTGATCCTCGAGACCACCGACAAGACCGAGTTCAAAGTCACGCCCGCGCAACTCCGCGCCGCCATCACGCCCAACACGCGGCTGTTCATCCTCAATTCCCCGAGCAACCCGACCGGCAGCGTTTACACGCCCGACGAGATCAAGGCCCTCGGCGACATCTGCGTGGAGAAGGGTGTGCTCATCATGAGCGACGAGATCTACGAGCACCTCACCTATGACGGCGCCGTAGTGAAGAGCGTCGCCAGCTTCAGCCAGGCGCATTACGACCACACGATCATCGTCCACGGCTTCGCCAAGGCGTGGAGCATGACCGGTTGGCGCCTCGGCTTCCTGGCCGCGCCCGAGCCCATCGCCAAGGCCATCGACGCCGTGCAAAGCCACAGCACCAGCAATCCGTGCTCTTTCGCCCAGAAGGGCGGCGTGGCCGCGCTCACCGGACCGCAGGATCATCTGCCGGGCTGGCTGTCCGAATACGCCAAGCGCCGCACGCGCGCGTGGCAGATGCTGAACGCCATGCCCGGCGTCACCTGCGTGAACAGTAAGGGCGCGTTCTACCTCTTCCCGAACATCAGCGGCACCGGGCTGAAATCCGCCGACTTCTGCGCGCGGCTGCTGGAACAGGAAAAGGTCGCCGCCGTCCCTGGCATCGCCTTCGGGGCCGACGACTACATCCGCATCAGCTACGCCACCAGCCTCGCCAACATCGAGAAGGGGCTGGAGCGTATGGACCGTTTCGTCCGCGCATTGAAGAAGTGACCTGATCTAAGCGATGCCCGCGGAACCCAAACACGGCGTCTATGCGGGCACGTTCGATCCGTTGACCATCGGCCATCTGTGGATGATCGAGCAGGGCGTCCGGCTCTTCGACCGGTTCACGGTGGCCATCGGCATCAACCCGAATAAAAAGCCTACCTTCAGCGAGCCCGAACGGTTGGAGCTGTTGCGCGAATCGATCGCGCACCTTCCCGGCGTCGAGGTCACCAGCTTCGGCGCGCAGTTCCTCATCCACTACGCGAAGTCGATTGGCGGAACGCACATCCTGCGCGGCATCCGATCGCCGAGCGACTTCGAGTATGAGCGCACGATGAGAAACCTGAACGGCGATCTGGAACCGAAAGTCACCAGCGTCTTCCTGATGCCGCCGCGCGACATTGCCGAGGTCAGCTCCAGCATGGTGAAGGGGCTGATCGGTCCGGAAGGTTGGGAACGCATCGTCGAGAAATACGTGCCGCCGGCGGTCTATGGGCGGCTGCTGAGGAAATTCCGTGGCGGCACCGACGCTTGAGCAATGGCTCGCGCTGTGGTCGCGGATCGGCGCAACCGGAGACGGCCGCTCGGTCTGGAACGAGCTGGAGCATCGCTACCGAGAGCCTCATCGCGCCTACCATAACTTCGACCATATCGGCCATTGCTTGGCTGAGTTCGAAGCCGTGCGGTCGTTGGCTGAATCTCCCGATGCTGTGGAGCTCGCCATCTGGTTCCACGACGCGATCTACGACACGCACGCGAGGGACAACGAGGAGCAGAGCGCCCGTCTTGCCGCGCAGTTTCTCGATGAAGCCGGAGTCGGTCCAACGCTCGTATCCTTGGTCGTGTCGTTGATCCTCGCCACGAAGCACGTTGCCTCGCCGGCATCGGCCGAAGCCGGGCTTATAGCGGACATCGACCTGGCGATCCTCGGGCAGCCCCGCGAGCGCTACGCCCGTTTCGAGGACGAAATCCGCCGCGAGTATGCGTGGGTGGCGCCGGCTGATTTTGCGGCCGGCAGGTCGGCGATTCTCCGCCGATTCCTTGCCCGTCATTCCATCTTTAGCACGCCATCATTCCGAAACCGATACGAAGCGCAGGCGCGGAGCAACTTGGAATGGGCATTGAGCCGGTTGGCAAACGTGTGACGGTGGCAGGGGAGTTTGCGGGCTTGGGAACGGAAGCAATCGAAGTGTCGGAGTAGGGCTCGGCCAAGTGTAGCGCCGGGGGAACGATGGGCGCGGAAACACGGGAGGCACCGCGGCCGGTTGAAGGCGTCAAACCCGCAGCGAACCGCGAAACCCGCGCACGGCGTAATACGACTCCGCGCCGTTGCAGCCGATGAAGACGCGGCCGTAGCTGCGACCGCCCCAGAGCGCGCCGCCCTGCTTGCGAAAGTCCGCCGGTGTCGCGAGCCAGCTGGAGCGCTTCGCATCGAACTCGCCCAGCTTCTGCAACGCGAGGTATTCCTCCTCGGTCAGCAGCTCGATGCCCATCGCCGCGGCCAGGCCCACGGCGCTGCCCTTCGGCTTGTGTTCCTTGCGCGCGGCCAGCGCGTCGTCGTCGTAGCAGAGGCTGACGCGGCCGGACGGCGTTTGCTCGGAGCAATCGAAGAAAATGAACTCACCCGACTTTTTATCCTGACCCACGACATCCGGTTCGCCGCCGGTGCGTTCCATTTCCGCGAGCGACCACAGCTTGTCCGGCCTGGCCTCCAACCGCGCCTGCACCTTGGCCCACACCAAACCTGGGTGACGGGCCTTGTTCGCGTCAAACCGGGCTTTCAACGCGGCCAGCAATTCGTCGCGTTGATTGGGCGAGAATTCCATTTCAGTGCTTTTCGTGATGCGCCCGGCCCTCGCGGTGGTTGAGGCGGGCGCGGGTCATGCGTTCGCGGAGGCCGCCTTTTTCGACGAAGTCCTTTTCCAAGCGACGAACCAGCTGGTCGAGGAGGTAGTTGGTCTGGTGGATCAGACAGATGGCAATGTTCGCGAGCACTTCCGGCGGGCGGGTGTGCATGAAGGGCCGGTAGGTCTCAAAGGATTCATCCGGCTGAGAACCCAGTTTGCGGGCATAGAGAGCCTCCTTGGAGTCCTTTCCCCATTGGGGAAAATCGCGCACGCGGAGGAAGTCCTGATAGTCGAGCAGCAGTTCCTCAAGGCTTGCTCGCGCAACGTTCATGAGCTTGATCTCGGTCTCGGTGGAGGTGACGGAGGCCTTGCTGCCTTCGGCGATGTTCTGTTTGCCGGAGCGCGCGGCCTGGATCATCTGGTCGCGCGTGCGGTCGCCGGTCGCGAGGAACTTTTCGCAGAAGCGAAAGGTGTAGTCGTAAAGCACCTCGGCCTTGCGGTAGGCGTGGAGGGCGCGGTAGTTGCCAGTCTTCTGAAGGAATTTTTCAGAGGAGTCCGGCATGGTGTGAGTGGGATAAGACCTATTGGACGAATTGGCCTTATGCCTTCGCGTAAACCTCCGCGCCCTTCTCCACGAACTCCTTCGACTTCTCTTCCATCCCCTTCTTCAGCGCCTCTTCCTCGGCGATGCCTTGTTCGGCGGCGTATTTGCGGACGTCTTCGGTGATCTTCATCGAGCAGAAGTGCGGGCCGCACATGGAGCAGAAGTGCGCGGTCTTTGCGCCTTCCTGCGGCAGGGTTTCATCGTGGAATTCGCGCGCGGTGACGGGGTCGAGGCTGAGGTTGAATTGATCTTCCCAGCGGAATTCAAAGCGCGCCTTGCTCAACGCGTTGTCGCGATATTGCGCGCCGGGATGGCCTTTGGCGAGGTCGGCGGCGTGCGCGGCGATCTTGTAGGCGATGACGCCGTCTTTCACGTCTTTCTTGTTCGGCAGGCCGAGGTGTTCCTTGGGCGTGACGTAGCAGAGCATCGCGCAGCCATACCAACCGATCATCGCCGCGCCGATGCCGCTGGTGATGTGGTCGTAGCCGGGCGCGATGTCGGTGGTGAGCGGCCCAAGCGTGTAGAACGGCGCTTCGCCGCACCACTCGAGTTGCTTGGCCATGTTTTCCTCGATCATGTGCATGGGCACGTGGCCCGGGCCTTCGTTCATCACTTGCACGCCCTTGGCCCATGCACGCCGGGTGAGTTCGCCCTGCACCTGGAGTTCGCCGAATTGCGCCTGGTCGTTGGCGTCGGTAATCGAGCCGGGACGCAGGCCGTCGCGTTGGTGACGATAACGAGATTCAACTGGGACAATTGTATGCAACGTGACCTTGATGAAAGGATCGTGCATAATGTCACCAGCAAATGCAATGACAGCGCTCACCGTCAGGACGGCAAAGCGCTTTGCATTCATTGAATGCCAAGAGAGACCTCTTCAGCTCCGCAGAGGGCCATTAAAAAATCCAACTCGCTCGCAGACTACTTCTGCTGCTAGTCACAACCGTTGGCGCGCACCAAATCTATGAGTCCACCGGCATTGACATGGAAATCGTTGAAGAGAACGCGGCCGTCCGGACCGATGAGGATGAACCAAGGCGTGCCTCCGCTACGGTATGCCCGCATGACCAGCGAGCCGTCGCCTTCGCGTCCATTGGCGGGATCGTGTGCGAATGGAACGGAGAGGTCGTAGCGTTGGCGGGTTTTGGCGAGTGCTTCGAAGGTGTTCTCTTCGAAGCCTTCAAAGACGGTTTGGATCACGGCGACGCTCAGGTCGCAGGGACGTTCCGCGAATGCTGCCACGATTTGGGCCAGGGTCGGAAAACCAACTTGGTGGCAACCCGGACACCAGCTCTGAAAGCAGTAAAGGAGTTTGTGGCGTCCGGTGAGGCTCGCCAGAGTCAGGGGAACAGCGGACGCCTTCCCGTCAGGGGTGAGCGTCTGTGCAAGACTGAAGTCAGGTGCGGGGCGGCCTTCGATGCCGGGGAGGATTGCTTGTGGCATGGCGTCAGGTGGGTGATGTGTTTCCATTTGCCGTTGGCGTGATGAGGTGCGCGAACTTCTCGCGGAAGCGGGCGAGTTTCGGTTCGATGACGGCGTCGCAGTAGCCTTCGCCCTGGTTGCGGCGGTAGTAGTTCTGATGGCTCGCTTCGGCGCGGTAAAACTGCACGAAGGGTTTGATTTCCGTGAAGACGCGTTTACCGATGCGCTCACGAAGCTCCACTACGAGGCGTTCGGCGGTGGCCTTCTCGCTCGCGTCGCGGAAGAAGATGATGCTTCGGTATTGCGTGCCGTGATCCGCGCCCTGTTGATTCAGCGTGGTCGGGTTGTGCGTGCTGAGATGGACCCCAACGATTTCCTCGTAGCTGATTTGGTTGGGGTCGTAAGTGATCTCGATGACTTCGGCGTGGCCAGTCTCGCCAGAGCAAACCTCGCGGTAGGTAGGATTGGCGACGTCGCCACCGCTATAACCGCTCTCGACTTTGCTCACGCCTTTGAGGTGCTGGAAAATGGCTTCAGTGCACCAGAAGCAGCCACCGCCAAAGGTCACCTTGCGTTCCGAGGACGCAATCTTCATCAGGGACACCGCGTTGATGCAGTAGCGCAGGCCGCTGGGTTCTGGGCCGTCTTGGAAAACATGGCCGAGGTGCGCGTCGCAGGTGTTGCAGTTCACTTCCACGCGAACCATGCCGTGCGAATCATCTTTCCGATAGGAGATGGCGTTCTCCTGAATGGGCTGGGTGAACGAGGGCCAACCCGTGCCGCTGTTGAACTTTTCTCCGGCGTCAAACAGGAGGGAATCACAACAGACACAAGCGTATTTGCCCGGCTCGAAAAGCGTGCACATGGCGGAGCTATGGGCGCGTTCCGTGCCGGCCTGCCGGGTGATACGGTATTGTTCCGGCGTGAGTTGGGCACGCCATTCGGCGCCGGTTTTTGCGACCCGACGGCCAGGCTTGGGGTTTCCGGTAGTGGCGAATTTGATGACGTCTATCCAGCGCAGCATAGTTCGATTCCGGCTTAATGTTTCACGTTCATTTTCAAAACTCATGCAAGCGATTCTAGCTCCCAGTTTGCCACGAAAATATGACTGCAGTCATGCGCGGTGGCAGCGTTGCATCACGACGCGGAGGCCGGGAGTTCGCTTGTGGGACGGCCGATTCAAAAACCTGGTATGCGTATCCGGGACTTACCCGCCGCAACAGGAGTGGGATTTACAAGAGTCCGATTCGCGTTGAGGCACGCTGCCACTGGCACTGGACACCTGATGCGAGCGAATCGTCCAGACAGCCTTCTCGAATTGGGCCAACAGGCCGGTGAGGAGGTCCGTGGTTGTCGGATCGTCCAGATCTCCGCTGGCGCGAATGTCGTGTCGCAACCCAACTACGAGGGTTTCGTAGTCGGCGAGCAACTCGTTCAGGAGGACGCCAGATGCCTCAAGTGAGCCTGGACGCTCTTTCAAGGTCGCCGTGGCGATGAGTTCTCCCAGATGGCCCGGCGCGGGTGAACCGAGCGCGCGGATGCGTTCAGCCACTTCGTCAACGTCGCGTTCAATTACCTCGTAGAGGGTCTCGAAAAAGGCGTGCATCGAATGAAAGTCCGGCCCGGTAACATTCCAGTGGGCATTGCGGATCTTCATGGACAGCACTACTAGGTTCGCCATGACTCTGGCGAGGCGATAAACGGAATCTTGTTGTGTGGTCATTGCAGCGATTTGTTACGGAGAGGGCAGTCGGTCAAGGTAGAGCCAGTCTGTTTTCTTGGCGGGCAAATGGCAGGTGCGGCAATCCGACCGGTAACTTTCCGAAACCTGTTTGGTGCGATCCTTTCCGTCGAACAAGGCCCATCCCCACCCGTCGCCCCAAAGTTCATTGTCCGGGAAACGGTTGGTGGTGTCCTTCACCATCACGAACCAGACTTTGATTTTCGACGCCCACGACGAGCGTCCCGTCGTGAGGTCGGCTGAAGATGCTTCATACACGTCTTTCACGACAATTGCGCCGTCGGGCCATTTGCCATCGCGTTTGTAGGCGGCCCAATCTTCCTTGCGGGTGTAAACGTTGTGCAACTCGGCGGCTTCCTTCTCCTTGGTTGAGGCGACGCTGAACGTTCCAAGATGCAGGAACGTGGTGCGATAATCCTGTGGCAACGAGATGTTGCCCTTGGCGTCCACATACGGGGAGAAAGCCGCAGCGGGTTTTTCTGCGTTTGAAACTTTGGCGGGCGATTCCTGCGCCAGAAGATGGTGACCAAGGAAGCCGCCGCCGAGTATTCCTCCCAGCACGGCAACGAGCACGAGGCTGTTTGCGAGTGTTTTCATTAAATGGGGAGTCCGGAGAGGGATACCCCCTCTCCGGACTTTGAAGGTTGGAGATGAGCCGATGTGTTCATTATTTGTTTGCCGCCGCCGAGAGCCATTCCCATTGGCGTCGGCACAGAGTAAGCGCCCGCCTTCCGGATGCTTATGATTGCAATCATACGGTCGCGCCAATCCGGCGACTGCTCCGCGCAGGCTTCCCACGACTCACAAACCAACCACGCGAATGACGCCGTTCTGCCGTGTGATGAACTTGCGCTTCTCCAAGCGCGCCAGTGACCGATACACCGATTCCCGCGTCAGCCCCAAATCCTCACCCAAACTGCCCATGCGACCTTCTAAGTTGAACTCCCGCTCTCCCATGCTCACCTGCCACTCGAACCACATGCGCAACCGCTCATCCGCCGACCGCACACCCGAAAGCTCGCGAGACACGAGCGCTTCGGTGTAGCGCCACGCCATACAGAAGAAGAACTGCTCCACAAACTTCCAATCGCGGCGGGCATGTTCGAGCAAGCGGTCCTTTCGCACCATGGCCAACCTTGATTCCACCGTGGCGATGGCCGTGTAAGGATGTTTCTCCACAAACAATCCCACTTCACTCAGCGCAGAACCGCTCTTGGCGCGGAAGAACACCAGTGGCTGGCCGTTCTCCAAATACCGTTCCACGCGAACTTCCCCCTCAAGAACAAAATACAGATGCGCGGCGGCGTCCCGTTCCCGGAAAATGACATCCCCCGCCTCGAATTCTTTTTGGATCAAGTCGCTCTTATCGAACCGTGCGAGCAGGATGTTGATGTTGTATGTGGACATGATCAGCGCGCAATGCCGATGCTATGCTTTAGCGTAAACCTCCGCGCCTTTTTCCACAAACTCCTTCGACTTCTCTTCCATTCCCTTCGTCAGCGCGTCTTGTTCGGTGACGCCATGTTCCGCCGCAAACTTCCGCACGTCTTCCGTTATCTTCATGCTGCAAAAATGCGGCCCACACATTGAACAGAAGTGAGCCGTCTTCGCTCCTTCTTGGGGCAACGTCTCGTCGTGAAATTCTCTGGCCGTCACCGGGTCAAGGGACAGATTGAACTGATCTTCCCATCTGAACTCGAATCGGGCTTTGGAGAGGGCGTTGTCGCGGTATTGCGCGCCCGGATGTCCTTTCGCCAAGTCCGCCGCGTGGGCCGCGATTTTGTAGGCAATCACTCCGTCCTTCACATCTTTTTTGTTGGGCAATCCCAAATGTTCTTTCGGGGTCACGTAACACAACATGGCGCAGCCATACCAGCCGATCATCGCCGCGCCGATGCCGCTGGTGATGTGGTCGTAGCCGGGCGCGATGTCGGTGGTGAGCGGCCCAAGCGTGTAGAACGGCGCTTCGCCGCACCACTCGAGTTGCTTGGCCATGTTTTCCTCGATCATGTGCATGGGCACGTGGCCCGGACCTTCGTTCATCACTTGCACGCCTTTGGCCCACGCGCGCCGGGTGAGTTCGCCCTGCACCTGGAGTTCGCCGAATTGCGCCTGGTCATTGGCGTCGGCAATCGAACCGGGACGCAAACCGTCGCCGATGCTGAAACTCACGTCATACGCGGCCATGATGTCGCAGATGTCGTCCCAGTGGGTGTAGAGGAAATTTTCCTGGTGATGCGCGAGACACCATTTGGCCATGATGCTGCCGCCGCGCGACACGATGCCGGTCATGCGGTTCGCGGTGAGCGGCACGAAGCGCAGCAACACGCCGGCGTGAATGGTGAAGTAATCCACGCCTTGCTCGGCTTGTTCGATGAGGGTGTCGCGGAAGAGTTCCCACGTGAGGTCCTCGGCTTTGCCGCCGACTTTTTCGAGCGCCTGATAAATCGGCACTGTGCCGATGGGCACGGGCGAGTTGCGCAGAATCCATTCGCGCGTGGCGTGGATGTTCTTGCCGGTGGAAAGGTCCATGACGGTGTCCGCGCCCCACTTGGTGGCCCAGCGCATCTTCTCGACTTCCTCCTCGATGCTCGACGCGACGGCGCTGTTGCCGATGTTGGCGTTGATCTTCACGAGGAAGTTGCGCCCGATGATCATCGGCTCGGACTCGGGGTGATTGATGTTGTTCGGGATGATGGCGCGGCCGGCGGCGACTTCCTGGCGGACGAACTCGGGAGTGATTTCCTTCGGGATGCGCTGGGGGAAACGGCGGAAGATGGAGGGGGAGTAATCAGTAATCAGTGGGTCAGTGGTCAGTGAAAGCTGCGCGCTGCCGGCGTGCTGTTTGTTGAGGTTGTTGCGGACGTTGTCGCTCCGCAAATCTGAACACTGATTACTGATTACTGAATACTGCTCCCGCCCCATGTTCTCGCGGATGGCGATGAACTCCATCTCGGGAGTGATGATGCCGGCGCGGGCGTAGGCGAGTTGTGTGACGACGTTGCCGGCCTTGGCGCGGAGCGGACGGCGGCGTTGGCTAGTCAGCCCGGGAAATTCCACGAGCCGATTCTTCTCCGCCTTGCTGGCGTATTCGGCGTGCTTGCCGGAGAGGTAGCCATTGTCCTGCGGCTTCACTTCGCGGCCATCAATCTCCTCCACGTCGCCGCGGTCGCGAATCCAGTTGGCACGCAACGCCGGCAACCCTTGCTCGGACGTGCCGGTGAACGCCGGATCGCCCCACGGGCCGGAGCAATCATAGACGCGCACGGGATCATTCGGCGTGACCGCGCCGGTGTAAGACTTCGTCGGCGTGACCTCGATCTCGCGCATAGGAACGCGGACGCTGGGGTGCAACACGCCGGGCACGTAAATGCGGCGGCTGCTGGGGAGCGGGTCGCCGGAATGGGGAGCGGGAGGTTCAGAGCGGAGGTTCATGGGAGAGCGGTCGGGGTAGCTGGACGCGGCCGGGAAGTCCCGGCTGCCAGAGCGAGGCTAACTGGACGCGCGTCATGCGGTGGCGCCCCGGGCCGGGAAGGTTTCCCTTCGCCGGCATGACCCGGGGCAGGTTCAACGGGTCTTCCGGACTGCCGGAACTCTCAGCCCGCTTCCCGGGCTCCCCGAACAACGCCTGAGGATGGACTTCGCCGGGGCGGGGTCAAGACGGCGGGCTGGGGTGCATCGTTTCAATGCGGCCGAAAGCCGCGCACTGGCTCCCCCAAAGGCTGGAGCGGCGGCTTTCGAGCCGCCGGGCCTGGATGCCCATGGAATCAAGGCGGCTGGAAAGCCGCCTCTTCGGGCTGCGGTTCGCCCGCTGCGAAGAAGTCCTCCCAAGTAGCCACGATGAAAAGGGGCGCCCGCGGGCTGGGGCGGCGACCGGAGGCGTTGACACCCGGCGAGGGGATTCGGACTCTCCGCCCTCGCATTTTATGGCCGAACCGAAAGAAAACGTGCTGATGGAGAAGATCGTCTCCCTCTGCAAACGCCGCGGGTTTGTCTTCCAGTCCTCCGAGATCTACGGCGGCATCAACGGCTTTTGGGACTACGGTCCGCTGGGCGCGGAGCTGAAGCGCAACGTGAAGGAGCTGTGGTGGAACTCCATGACCCGCCTCCGCGACGACGTGGTGGGCCTCGAAGCCACCATCATCATGGCCCCGCAGATCTGGAAGGCGTCCGGCCATGTGGACACGTTCAGCGATCCGATGTGCGACTGCTTGGTCACCGGAAAGCGGTTTCGAGCGGACCAAATCGACCCGCAATCGGGCGTCATTTACTCCTATACAGCTGCTGAAGACCGCAGCTACGAGGAGCTTAATGAACAGAATGCGAAGTCTTGGGAGTCATTTAAGGGCAATCCCAATTCAGGTTTTGACCCCTTCCGGTTCGGAGCTGCCGCCAAAGCTGTTCGGGAAATCGAAAGAAAGTCTGGCCAGAACAAGCCGCTATTGGACTTGCTCGACAAACTTAACGAAGAGCAATCGCCTAGCTCTGAAGTCTTTGTTCAATTGCGACAACTGCTGGAGGCGGCAGGTCAGCCCTTCGCTAGGCTTGAGCAGGGCTTCTCAGTGCTCCTTCCCGCAGGCAAGCCGCCAGAGAGTGCGAGGAAGGTTGCGATCGAGTTTTACCGGAAGCGCGGCGTTCTCACTCCGAGATTGATTGGCGAGCAGACCGAAAAGGTCGAGAACTCCACCCGCTTCAACCCCGAGAACGGAGCCCAGCTCACCGAGCCGCGCCCGTTCAACCTGATGCTCCAGACCTACGTGGGGCCGATCCAGTCGGAGGAAAACATCGCCTACCTGCGGCCCGAGACCGCGCAGGCGATCTTCGCGCAGTTCAAGAACGTCCACGAGACCTCGCGCCAGAAGGTGCCGTTCGGCATCGCGCAAGTCGGCAAGGCGTTCCGCAACGAGGTCACGCCGCGCAACTTCACCTTCCGCTCCCGCGAGTTCGAGCAGATGGAGCTGGAGTTCTTCATCAAGCCCGACGAGGCGGTCGAGGCCATCCACGGCAGCGTGGCCGTGCCGACCGGTCCGGGCCATCCGGGCGAGCCGCAGCCGAACTGGGGCTGGCAGATGTGGCACCAATATTGGGTCGAGGAGCGCGTGCGCTTCTACGAGGGCATCGGCCTTTCGCGTGCCACGCTGGGCTTCCACATCCAAACGCCCGAGGAACTGGCGCACTACGCCCGCGCGACGACGGACATCCTGTTCAAGTTCCCGTTCAGCAAGGTGGACGAGCAGGGCGAGGTGAAGGGTGACGAGCTGGAGGGCATTGCGGCCCGCAGCGACTTCGACCTGAGCCAGCACGAGCGGCATTCCGGCAAGGCCATGGGCGTCTTCGACGAGGACCTGCGCACGGCGTGGGGCAAGCTCGCGCCGGAGAAGCAGAAGGAGCTTTCGGACCGCTATTACCACGCCCGGCTGAAGTATCTCACCAAGACCGGCGTGCCGGAGGAAAAGGCCAAGGCCGAGGCGAAGGAGGACGCGGACGGCCTGGCCAAGGGACAATACATCCCGCACGTCATCGAGCCGTCGGCCGGCGTGGACCGCCTGATCCTGGCGCTGCTCGCGAACGCGTTCACCGAGACGACCAGCACGGACGAGAAGGGCAAGACCGAGGTCCGCACGGTGATGAAGTTTCATCCGCGCGTGGCGCCGGTGAAGGTGGGCGTCTTCCCGCTGCTGAAGAACAAGCCCGAGCTGGTGGCGAAGGCGAAGGAAGTCTTCCAACTGCTGCGCGGCCACATGCTGGCGTTCTACGACGAGACGGGCGCCATCGGCCGCCGTTACGCGCGGCAGGACGAGGCTGGCACGCCCTTCGGCGTGACGATCGACTTCGACACGCTGGGCGAGAAGCCCGAGCTGCTGAACACTGTGACCGTCCGCCACCGCGACGATGGCGCGCAGCAACGCGTCCCCATCAGCGAGCTGCTGGGCTGGCTGCTGGCGCGGGTGAAGTAGGTTGCCGCCGGCGTCCCGCCGGTGGTGCTGTTCACGGCAGCTGCATCCACTGGCGGACAGCTGCGACGGAGCCGGCGGCATCCGTGGCCAGCACGACATGGTCGGCGCCGGCGCGCACGGCGGTTCTCCGGTATCCGGGGCAATTCCCGCGCAGCCACCGGCGCACGGACCACCACGGGACGATTAGGTCCCAGCGGCCGGTGAGTTGCCAGATGGGCACGCGGAGCTGGCGCACTGTTTCGCGGAAATCGGCGGCTTCGATGAGCCGCAGGCGATGGATCAACGCCCGATGGTCGGCGGGTTGCTGGCGCCGGGCGACGAACTCCGGCAACGCCGTTACGACCTCGGGGGCATTCCGGTAGGCCAGCCTCGCCCAGAGCGGATAGATCCGGAAGAACGCCCGGATCGCTCCCGGAGTCATCCGGCTGAGCACCAAGCGGGTGAGGCGGACCGCCCACGGCCACGGATGGCGGACAAATCCGCCCGCCAGGATGACACCCCGCACCTCCCGGAGCGGCGTCTGGCTCAGCATCGCCCACGCGACCTGGGAGCCGAACGATTCCGCGAGCAGCCAGGCAGGGCCATCAGTGACGCGCGCGGCGGCCTGCCAGACGGCCGCGGCCAACTCGGTCAGTGTGCCCGAAGCCGTGACGGGATAGATCACCTCCAGCAGATGGACATCGTCGCCGAGCCGGGCCCGGAACGAGCCGAGCAACGTATTGTCGCCGTGCACGCCCGGCAGATACAGCAGCGTCGGCCCGGTGATCGCGCCGTGCGCTTCGAGGCGGAGCTCCGACGGGTTCATTCCAGGGCCACGGCCCGTTCAGTGACGGTCGGAGCCGGCGCGACTCGGGCCACCACCGTGGCGAGCAGCAGCATCGGCCACTGCCACACGGGAATGAAAATGAACGCCAGCGAGTCAGTGGCATTGGGCACCTTTGGCACCAGGCCGGCGAAGTGTCCGAGGAATCCCAGCGCGGCGGCGATTAAGGTCAGCGCCACCGCCAGCCCCCGAGAGAACGGCCGGCGGGCGATCCGGGCCGCCACCGGGGGCAGCACAAACGGCAGCACGCCCCACAGCACCAGCATCATCAGGGCCGCGCCGGACCGCTGGGAACCGCCCGCGCCGCGCGCCAGGGCGAGCAGCGGTTGGGCCGCGCCAAAGACCGACAGCCCCACACACAGGCGGAACACGCCGGGCGAACCCAGCGGCGAAGCGGACCCGGACTCAGAACTCATGCGCCGGAACATGGAGGCCAGTGCCGGCCCCCGCCAGCGGACAGTTGGTGTGCCTCACCGGAAGAGGGACCGGCCAGCGCATCTGTGACGGCACTGCCTTCTGCTGGCTTGGTTCCCGGCGATTTCCCCAGTAAAGCGGGCGGCACGCGATGCTCACGAAGGACACGATTGCGGCGGTGGCCACCCCCCTCGGTGAAGGTGGCTTGGCGGTCATCCGGATTTCCGGGCCGGCGGCGCTGGCGGTCGCGGCGGCCGTGTTCCGGCCGGCTGGGCGGGGAGCGGCGCCACCCACCGAAGCGCCGTCGCACACGGTTCACTACGGTCACATTGTCCGCGAGGGCCAACGGCTCGACGAAGTGCTGCTGACGGTGCTGCGGGCGCCCCGCACGTTCACCCGCGAGGACACGGCGGAGATTTCCTGTCACGGGGGCGTGCTCGTGACGCGGATGGTCCTCGCCGCGGTCCTGGCGGCGGGAGCTCGCTTGGCTGAGCCCGGCGAGTTCACCCAACGGGCTTTCCTCAATGGCCGTCTGGACCTGACCCAGGCGGAGGCTGTGGCGGACCTGATCCATGCGCGCACCGAGCTCGCGGTGGATGCCGCCCACGAACAGCTCGCCGGCAAGCTTGCCGGGCGGATTCGCACGGTGCGCGACGACCTGATGAACGCCCTGGCCCACATCGAGGCGCACATCGACTTCCCGGACGAGGACATCGCGCCCGACACCCAAGCCGCACTCCTCGACCGCTTGGACCGGGCCGGTGACTTGATGCGCGAACTGCTGCGAACCGCCCGCGAGGGGCAGATCCTCCGCCGCGGGTTGCGGGCCGCCATCGTGGGCCGGCCGAATGCGGGGAAATCGTCCCTGCTCAACCAGCTCCTCGGGCGCGAGCGGGCGATCGTCTCGCCCGTCGCCGGCACGACCCGCGACACCGTGGAGGAAACCGCCAACATTCGCGGCATCCCCGTCGTCTTCGTGGACACGGCGGGCTTGCGCGAGACGGCCGATGCGGTCGAGGCCGAAGGCGTCAAGCGAAGCCGGGCCGCGCTGGAATCGGCGGAATTGATCCTGCATGTGCTCGACCAGTCCACGCCGCTCGGGCCGGACGAAGCCGCCCTGGCCGACGAGCTGGCCGGACGTCCGCGGCTGATGGTGCTCAACAAGCATGATCTGGAGGCCCGCCTGCAGCTTCCCGTCGGCTGGGAGGGAATTCCGGTCAGTTGCGCGACGGGGGCGGGCATCGAGCAGTTGAAGGATGCGATCGAGCGGCTGGTGTGGTCCGGGGCGATCGCCGGCGAGCCGCATCAGCTCACCGTGAATGCGCGTCACGCGGAGTCCCTGCGCCGGGCCGAATCGGCCGTGGGCCGGGCCCGGGACACCCTGGCGACGGGAGAGTCGCTGGAACTCGTCGCGTTCGAGCTTCGTGCGGGCGTGCAGGCGGTGGGAGAAATCGTCGGGGCCACCGCCACGGAAGATCTGCTCGATTCGATCTTCCGCCAGTTCTGCCTTGGGAAGTGATCTGCCGGCGTCCGGCCGGTCATTTGACCGGCAACCGCTTCAACCGCGGCGCCAGCAGCGTTTCCGTGCGGGCGAATATCTCCGGTGCGACGCCCAGGGCCTGCTTCAGTTCCACGTCGCGATCCCACGGGTTCGCGATTTCCGCGAGCCGGGCCATTTCGGCGCGTTCCAGCCGCAGGTGGAAGAGCCAGGGCGAAACCAGCGCCGTGTTGATGAGCGGGAAGTCGGAGCCGTAGGCGAGCCGGCCGGCGAACTCGGGCCGGGTGAGCGCTTCCCGGAGGTAGCCGGGCTTGTTCGCCTGGGTGAGCGAGGAGACTTCCGAGTGCAGGTTGGGGAATTCCTCCATCAGCCGCGCCAGGCGGTCCGTATCGCGTTCGCCGCCGTTCTCGCCGGTCGAGGCGGTATGGGCGGCAATGACGGTTACACCGAGCCGCAGCGGCAGTCGCAGTCGCTCGGGATCGGCCAGCCGGTCGTCCGCATGGGTGAAGGATCGTTCCTGGCCGGCGTGCGTGAGCAGAGGAAGTTCGTGAAACTTGAGCCGCTCGTAGAACGGGATGAGCCGTTCGTCGGCCGGATCGATGTGCATGATGCTGGGAATCCACTTCACGAGCACCGCGCCGTTGGTCGCGCACCAGTCGAGGCGCGCGAGGGCGTCCTTGCGGTAAGGATTCACCGAGGCGCCGAAGAGGAGATTGGTGTGCCGGGCGGTCTCGCGGGCGACGAACTCGTTGGGCACATGAACTTCGGTGGCGGCGCGGTCGAGTTCGCCGGCCGCGTTCACCGCGCCGTCCATCGCCAGGATCACGGCGTGGCTGACATGGCGGCTGGCGGCGACCTGGGCGGCGATGCGGTCCACGAGCGAGGCGTCGCCCTGCGCGGTGAGTTCGCCGCGGCTGGTGCCGAAGGACTTCAGGTAAATGCCGAACTTCCAGCTCTGCTCCAGTTCACGCGAGATGAAGCACCCGCTGCCGCCCGCGCCGATGCCTGCGGTGTGGACGTGGAGATCAATGATGCGGGTTCTGGGAAGCGGTGTGGGTGGCCGATAGGGCCCGGAGAAAAACAGTGCGCGGACGGTGACCAGTCCAAACGCAAACATGGCGATGATGCCGCCGAGCCAACGGAGCACGGGCCGCCGGCGTGAGGGGCGCGGACAGTCATGTCCACCGGGAGGCCGAGAATGGGGCGGGGGATTGTCGGACGGCATCGACATTTCTGCCAAGGTTGAGGCATGAGGTGTTGACGCGGACGCAGCCGTCCGCGCTCCAGTGCGTTCGCGGAATCGCCACGCGGCAAAGGCGACCAGGGCGAGCGAGGCGAAGTGATAACCTGACAGCCCGAGCGCGATCCGTGGCGTGTCGCGCCAGAATTCGTGACCGAACCGAAACGCGCCGTAGCCCATCAGGTAGAGGTGGAAGTGCTGGCCGGACAACAGGCGACGCGCGCGGAGCACGGCAAACACGGCGAGAGCGGCGACGTTGAACGCGATTTCGGCCGGCACCGCGGGCCAACGCGGGTGTCCGTGGCGGTCGGCGAGCGTCCACCAAGCCGGCTGTTCGCAGACGGCACCGAGGCAGCATCCCTGAAGGAGGCAGCCAATGCGGCCGAGGATGATACCCACCGGCGCCACGCTGGCGAACAGGTCACCGGTCGCCTGCGGGTAGCCGACCCAGCGCTTGGCCAGTTCCACGCCGCCGTAACCGCCGGCGAGCGCGCCCAGCACCGTCTTGCCTGCGGCCCAGCGCAGCCATTGGTCGGGTTGACCGTAGTCGAGCCAGCCTTCCGCGAGCAGGTAGAGCAGCTTGGCCCCGATGGCCGCGCCGAAGAGGCCGCCGAGGTAAATGGGCGCCAGCCGCGCATCGCGCCGGGCGAGGCGATACCAGAGGAACAGGCTGACACCGATGCCGGCGAGCATGAGCCAGGCGTAGGGGCGGGGCTCGGAGTTCATAGACCAGTCGCTAGCTCGTGATGCAAGGCAACTGCGAAGACGGCTCCCAGATTGATCACAAAGAACACGGCCGACAGAAACATTCCTAGCACACTGTGAACGGCCGCATTGCCAGATCTTGCTACCAATCCGAAGCCGCCGATCAAGCTGCAGCTCATCGTGAGAACCATGAGTAGCAACCCGAGGATGACCTCGATTCCTGGTGGAAGTCGCTCGATCTGCAACCCAATCACAAGAACTGGGGAGGGAGCCAATCCCAAGAGGATAAGTCGGAACGGCCGAGTGGTGCGTGTTGATTGACCGACCGTCCGTTTGCACTTGGGGCAGGCGGCGTTTTGGTCTGTTTTCCCTAGAATGTTCGCGCCGCAGGCCGGGCAGGTCCAAGGCTTTGGCAGCGGGTCATTCATGGCCGGAAGCCGCGGAGCGGCGGAACAAGGCAGCCCACGGCGTGAGCCGTGGGTTTAGCGGCGGAACGGTCAAGCCCCGGCAGGGGCGAAAGATTTTGTCGTTGCGGGCACTGGTCACGTTTCTGTCGCCCCTCCCGGGGCTCAGCGGCGGTCCCGCGTTTACCCACGGCTCACGCCGTGGGCTACTTCCTGCCGCGCCTCCGGCGCTGAAGCAGCCCCGCGCATTCGCTGCCGGACATTTCGGGATTGGCCTGTCCGCACTGGCTGCGGGAATAGAACAAGCGATCGGTCGGGATTCTTTCATGGCCGATTCACTCAGCGTGGTTTGCATCGGCGAATCCCGAGTAATACCGGCAGAACGAATCCAGCTTCCCGTCCGGGCGGATGACGTGGGTGCAGCAGCGGTCGATGCGGTCCTGGTCCCAGGTCCACGCGTCCATGAACGGCTTTACCATGATCCGGAAGGCGACGTTGCCCTTGAGTTCGAGGTCCTTGAGCAGCGCGCCGAGCGGTTCGGTTTCGCAGCCGCAGCGGGCGAGGTCGGCGACCGTGTATTGGATCTTGTTCTGGAGGAAGCCCTGCAACCGGGCGAAGTCGAGGAACTCGCTCACGGAATGCACCTGGCCGTTCAGGCGCAGCAGGTAGCCGATGATCGCGCAGTTGGGATCGCCGCAGGGCAGGGGCGTGAAGTCGTCGCGCTTGAGCCGGCCGGAACTCTGCGCCAGCGCGGCGAGCAGTATGTCGGCGGCGTTGAGGCGTTCGCTGGCTTCGCTGGGAATTGCCAACGTGCGTGGACTCGTGACTCCCTCTCCGCCATCGGATGGGGGAGAGGGCAGGGGAGAGGTGGTGCTCTGGACGGTCGGTGGATTCGAGGGCAGCCCCTCTCCCCGGCCTTCTCCCCGCTCGTGCCTCGCAGGGCGAGGGAGAAGTGACGCGCTGGGGCCCGGTCGGCGGCCGCTGCGGAACATCGGCTGGAAGGTGATGCCGTGGACGATGGGGCGGGCGAGGCCGAAGTCGATGGCCTCCCAGACGTGCGGCAGGTTCTCGGGCGTGACGGTCATCGCGAGCGTCACCGGCAGGTCGATTTCGGCGCAGACGGCGAGGGCACGTTCGCGGGTGGCGCGAAGATCGGCGCCGCGGAGAAAGTGCTGGGCCGCGGCCTGCACGCCGTCGAACTGGAGGTAGAGCTGGAGCTTGCGGCGTTTGGCAGCGACGGCGAGTTGGGCGGCGAATTCTGTGTCGTGGGCGATCCGGACGCCGTTGGTGTTGATCAGCGCGTAGTCGATGTGCGGATGGCTCTGGACCCACTCCAGCAGTTCGAAGAATTCCGGGTGCAGCGTCGGTTCGCCGCCGGAGAGCTGGAGGATCTCGATCTTCCCCTTGCGGGCGATGACGCCCTCGATGCGTGACCTGAGTTCGGGCAACGGCACGGCGTCCACCTTGCCGCCGGCACCGAGCGGCGAATCGGCGTAACAGGTCGGGCAGCTCAGGTTGCACGAGCGGACGATCTCGATCAGCGCCAGGCAGGTGGAGAGCGTTTCGAAGGGCTGCTCGCCGTGCCCGGCGGCGTTGCGCCCGAGTGAAGCCGGCGCCGAGCCGTCGGCGGAACAACACGACGAACCTGGCGAACAGCATCCGGAGTTCTCGGGATTGCCCCGGGCGAGCCAATAGAAACGCGCGTCGGTCGCAATGCGCGCCGACGAGTCGCCGTGCTGCGGACAGGTGCGCCGCAGCATGACCCTGCCCGGTGCGACGCCTTCCTTCCAGACTTCGCCGGGAATGGCGGCATGGCAGACGGGGCAGCGGGTTTGGGTGCGCTTGAGTAGCTGGCGCGTGGGTTGGAGAGAGATTGGGATAGGGTTCATGGCCGATTCACGCTGAAGCCGGTCAACTCACAACCAGCCCCTTGGAGAACCAGTGAGCAGGCGAGACTTCCGGCGGTCCAAAGAACGCCATGCAGAACCTGTCCCCGGGTTGTGGAGCCGGTTTGCGCACCAAGGTTGATTCCGGCAATTAGAGATAAAAACGGCGAGGCGAAGAATGCCAACGCCACCATCACGCTGAAATGTGGAATTCCGCCGATGAGCGATCCGATAGCGGGCGCGAAGGTGAGAATCACAGGCCACTTGATGGAGGGCTGGCGGCGAGGCAGAGGCATTCGAGTCAGAAGCGATAGTTGACCGCATTGCAACCCATGAACTGGAGCCCGAGGGAAACTCCCAGCGCGCCCATCGCCCAAAGCAGGCTGTGCAACACCTTGGCCCCTGCCGAATCGCCGGTGCGGAGGCCAAGCAGGATTCCCGATGCAAGGGCGAGTGCGGGCGAGAGCACCAGATTTACGACTGTGAATGATTCCGCATTGAGCATGGTTCCGAAGAGGGCCCCGGCGCCCGGCGCGAGGATCAGCAGCAGCGCGATGACTACGAGGCGGGTGCCGGAGCGGGAATGGGTGGGGCTCATGCGGGCTCGCTCAAGGGTTTTGGCGCTTCATCGCCTCGGCATACTTCACGCCGTCGAGGTAAACCTCGCGGATGATGCCCTGGCCGGAACTGGGAATGGCGACCTCCACGGTGAGTTTGCCGCGGGGATTGCCCGTGCCTTCGCGGACGTAGAAGCGCTCGAGGCCGTATTCGACCCGGAGGTTGGGCGGATTGTCCGTGGACCATGCCCAGGTGGTTTCCGATTTGCCGCGGAGCACCGGGTGGTCCGGATCGGCGGGCAATTCGGTGAAGGCCGCCTCAATGGCCCGGTGGAATTCGCCCTGCTGTTCGAGCTTCACGAAGACCGGCGTGCCTGCGGGAGGGCGGTTGGTGAGGCCGCCGGCGAAGAGCTTCGTGTCGAGGGTGCTCAGGTCGTAGTTGAGGATCACGTAGTCGCCGCGCAGGAGGTCGCGCGGGTCCACGGGACGGGTTTCGAGCCGCACGATGGTTCCCTGGCTGAGCCTGGTTTCCTGGATGATGATGGTGCCGATCACCCAGAGCACTTGCAGGCCGACAACCAGGCTTAGGAGTTTCGCTTTCATGGTGGTTCAGGCGGGAATTGGTTCGGAGGCGGCGAAGCGACGGAGCAGGGACCGCCGTTTGCGTTCCAGATACACCGCGAGGCCAATCAGGAAGATGCCGGTGACGACAAACATCATTCCCGTGGTCTGCATCGAGCCGAAGAGCTGGAAGTAGGCGGTGACGATGTGCAGGCCGATGAAGACCATCGCCAGGTTGACGAGCCACTTGCTGCGGCGGATCAGCCCGACCTGGGCCTGGAGCAGGCAGAAGCAGAATAGCGCGGGCACCGCGATCCAGTGCGGGCCGACCAACCGGTGCGTTTCCCAGCTTTCGTAGCGGCCCCTGAGCGTCAGACCGAACCATGTCAGGCCGACCAATCCAATCTGGGCGGCGGTCCATACCCAGCGCCATTGCCGGTCCGGGATTGCGCCCAACCTCGGTCCGGCGAACACCCAAAGTCCCAGGGTCACGGCGGTCAACGTCCCGGTGATCGCCCAAGCCGCCGGTGCGATCTCGGCGGAGCCATAAAAGACTCCGAGGGTGAGCGGGTAGGAGGCGATGTGCGTGGCGAGCAGCCCGAACTTTTCCGTAGGCGGGCCGAATTCCGGGAACTTCGACTGCCCCAGCAGCAGTCCGAGGGCGGCGAAGAGGGTTCCCAGCAGCGCATAGACCATGAACTGGCGGCCTTCGCCGGCGAAGTAGAGCCAGCTGTCCCGCTGGTTCAGTTCCAGGCCCAGCCAGACACCGAAGATGGTGAGGGCGAGGATGTGCTGGGCCTTGGACCGGAGAATCCACGCCAGGGGCGCCACGCCGGCCAACCAGAGAAGGATCGCGTTCGGCGGCCGGGACGACAGGTTGTAGATCTGACCGACAAGCGCGATGTTGGCGAGGAACAGGCCCGATCCGATTAGGTGCAGCACTTCGGCCACGACGGGATGCTGTCCCGAACGCCCCAGCGCCCAGCCCCCGCCGTGGCACCCGAGGAGCAGGGCGAGCCCGACGCCGAGCTTCAGCATCCGGGGGATGTCGTTCCAGTTCGACGCGATCAGGAGGATGATCCCCGCACTGACGAGGATGGCGCCGATGATGCCGACGATGGTGAGGAAACGGTTGCTCTCCTGGTCGAGCCGGAAGTGCTCGACGATGGCGTGCTCCTGCGCCTCATTGATGAAGCCGGCCTCCCGCAGCTTCCTGATGTCAGTTGCCTTCACGCCGGCAGAATGCGCCGGGGAGTGGCCGGGACGTGAATTGATTATTCCGATGATGGCATTGCTGCCGGGAAGAAGGGCCGAGGATTGCCGGCACCGAGCTCGAGGCAGCGGGTTGAGGCCCGAAATCTCGTGTCGAACGGAGAGACCAAACCGGTCTTCGGACACCGAGCGGGCGGCATTGGGGGGCAAGCCGGGTTCCGGCATACGCTTCGGCAAACGGGCTGGCAGCGCCGTTCGTCCGCTCAGACCGGCTGGTTCCGCTTGGTCGCCAGCCGCGCAGCCAGCGCCTTGAGGTCGTGTTTTTTCAGCACGCCTTCGATCAGCTCCGGCAGCTTGTTCGGGGTGCAGCCAAAGCACGGGACACCGTCTTCGGCCAGCTTCTTGGCGACGCGTTCGTCGAAGGTCGGAATGCCGCTGTCGGACAAGGCCAGAAGGCAGATCACGCGCACCCCGGAAGCCACCATCTCGTGCATCCGCCGAATCATCTGCGCCTGATTGCCGCCTTCGATCAGGTCGCTGATGAGGAAGAAGATCGTCTGCGCGGGATCGGTGACGAACTGCTCGCAGTAGGCCACGGCCTTGTTGATGTCCGTCCCGCCGCCGAGCTGCACGCCGAAGATCATGTCCACCGGATCGTTGCCGCACTGTTCGGTCAGGTCCACGACCTCGGTGTCGAAGGCCACCACCCGCGTCTTCATGGCCGGCAGCGAGGCGAAGATCGCGCCCGTGACCGAGCCATAGACGACCGATTCGGCCATGGAACCGCTCTGATCCATGCAGACGATGACGTTCCACTTGTTCGTCCGCTGCGAACGCGCGTGAAAATAGACCCTTTCCGGCACGATGGTCCCGAGCGACGGCTGGTAGTTCTTCAAGTTGCGGCCGACGGTCCATTTCCAGTCGATGTTGGCCGAATTGGGGATGGGCGAATGTTCCTTGCGGTTCAACGCCCCCAGCACGGCCTGCCGGATGCCCTGTTCGAGCAGCCGCTTGATCTGATCGACGACGGCCTGGACCACTTGCCGCGCCGTCTCCTTGGTCCGTTCCGGGATGCGTCCCTTCAGCGACATTAGGGTGCCGACCAACTGCGGATTCGGCTCCACGCTCTTGAGCATCTCGGGCTCGAAGAGCAGCTGCGTGAGGCCCTTCTTCTCGATCGCGTCGTTCTGGATGACGGTGACGACGTCCTCCTTGAAGTAGCCGCGAATGTCGCCGAGCCACTTCGCGAGATTCGGCGCGGAAGGCCCGAGTCCGGCGCTGCGACGGCCGCCTCGCTTCTGCTCCGCTTCCTCGCCGGTGGATTCGTCGTAAATGGCGGCCAAGGCCTCGTCCATGCCGCGTTGTTCGTCGGACAAGTCGCAGGCGCCCATCCGGCCAAGGTCTTCCTGCGCCGAGGCGCCGAGGATCAGCCTCCAGCGCTTCAGTTGTTCGGGATCGACGGGTGTGGGCATCACAGATCCTCCCGTTCTTTTTTCACGACGAGAATCCCAACGGGATTCCGCCCTCTAGCCCAAGGTTGGCGCGAAGCGACTACCTTGGGTGAAAGAATGAAACCGGAGCCAACCCTGAAAGGGTTGTGGCATCGGGCGACGATCCGGGAGGCGTGAATGGACACAACCCCTTCAGGGTTGAAACCTCTTGATGATCGAGTTCCCAGGGTAGCTCGTGCCTCGCAACCCTGGGCTAGCAGGCACAATCCCGTTGGGATTGATCTGAAGGCAGCGGTGGGCGGGCAAATGTTTCGTTGGGCAACGGTCAGCATCACAGATCCTCGAAGTTGAAGTCGGAGAGTTCGGCGAGTTTCGCCTTCTCCTTTTCGTTCAGTTCGCCGCCCAGCACTTCGCTGACGTTGTCCGGGTTCACGCCCCAGATCTCGCCCAGGTTCTCGGCGATGCTGTGTTTCTCCGCCGGGGAAAACTCGCCGAAGGCGCGACGGAGGAAGACTAGGGCGCGCTTGAACTGGTCGTCGTCCAGCGACGCGACGTAGCGCGCGAGCTGTTCCCACAGCGCGAGCCGGGTCAGCAGCGCGTAGCGGTTGCGCTGGGACAACCCCTCGAACCAGCCCGCGCCCAGATCGGCTGGAATGCCGGGCGACAAGCGGCGCGAAACCTCACGGGCCAGTTCGTCGTTGGCGACCATTCCACGCTCCATCAACACGGCGCAGGCGTAGCCGGAGAGCAGCGGATTGAGATGATCGGCCGCCGCCAGCTTCTGGAGTTCGGCCAACCAGAGCGGTTCGTCGATCAAGCTGGTGTGGTCGAGCGCGACGCGGTTCAGCTCGTTCAGGCCCACGACCATTTTGCGCGCCGCCGCCGCGTCGCAGGTGGACGCGCCGACGAGCGAGAGCGCCGCCTCCAGGAAGAGCTGCTCCAAGAGCGGCAGCAACGGCGCGGGATCAAACTGCCGGACATCGCCGTAGCGGATGACCAGGGACAATTCGCGCGCTGCGGCGGCCAGCGCGACGAAGTCCGACGAATCGTTGGCCAGCCGCTGCAAGGTCTGCCGCGCCAGTTCGATCGAGCCCGGCAGCCCACATTCGCAGGCTTGGCGGATGATCGCCGCCGCTTCGGCGATCGAGGCGCAGGTTTCCAGTCGCTGCTTCAGTTTGAAAGCGACGGCCAGCTCTATGGTTTCACCGAGCAACACGGCCTCGACCACCGCGATCTCCGCTTCGGGCGTCCATTGCAGCGCCCAACGCTCTGCCCAGCTCGTGCCGTCCTGCCGCACCGCCTGCTTCTGGGCGAACGGGATCTCCAGCACGGCGAGGCGATGGAGGAAGCCAGACCGGTGCAGATCGAGGAACGAGGCTTCGGCCGACTTCACCCGGCGGTTCTCGCGCAGGTCGAGTTCGAGGTCGCGCTTCACCAAGGTCTTGAAGGGCTCCAGCTTCAGCCGGTCGAGTTCGCGATGGAAGTCGTCCTGGATCGAAGTCTGGCTGACGCCCTTGGCCAGCGAGCCGATGGCGGTGCCGATCTCGACCCGCAGCAACGATTCCCGCACCACCGCCGGATCGCCCTGGCCGAGCAAAGTCACCGCCGCGTCGCGCAGTTCGCGGAGGGTGGGACGCGAATTCCGCATCGCCGCCATGGCCTCCGCCAGGCGCACCGCCTCAATCACCTCCGCCGTGGAGCGGAAGGTGCCGGACGCGCGCAGCTCACGCGCGGCGTGAGTGAGGAACAGCGTTGGCAACTGGGCCGCGCGGTCGGCGTTGAAGGCGTTCCAGACCAGCTCGAAGTAGGCCGGGGCATGGTTGCCCGCGCCGTAGCCCGACTGCGACGACAGCTTGAAGAACGAATACGGCATCAAGGTCATCTTGGCCGGACGCTTCCGCAGCCGGGCCAGTTCCTCGTCCGTCATTGCCGGCTGTTCGAGATCCAGCACCGGGGCATGGAACGCACCGGTGACGACGACGATCTGCTCGGGCTTGAAGCCTTCGGCGACCGCCTGCCGGATCTTCCGCCGCATGTAGGCTTCGCGAACCAGGTTCTCGGCGGCCCGGCGGGTGGAGAAATCCTCCAGCGCGCGCAGCTCGGCGCCGTAGGCGAAGGCTGCTGCGACATAGCTGCCGTCTCGGTCGAGCTGCTCGAAGTGCCGTTCCCAATAGGTCTCGTAGTCCGGTTCCCCGGCCAACTCGGCGACGCGGTCGTAGATGGATTCACGCTTGAGCGGCTTCGCTTCCTTCTCCTCGTCTTCCTCTTCGTTCTCGTCCGCCTCTCCTGAAAGCTTCTGGGCCAAGGTCGGCTCGGCCTTTTCCTTCTCCGGTGCGGGTGGCGGTTCCACCTGCATCACGGCTGCGCCGTCGTCGCGGTCCATCATCCCGAGGAAGACCGACGCGGGCAGGTCGATGAACCGGGCCTGGGCTTTGTATTCGCGGCACCAGAGGAGTGCCTGGTATTCGGGGCTGTAGCTCGCCAGCGGATAGGCAAAGGTCCGCACCGGCGCGTCGGCCGTGTAGGCGAGGAAGGCGATGGGAGGTTTCGACTTGGGACTGACGATGTGCGGGATCAGTTCGTCCGCATCGTCCGAACCTTCGATTAGCACCAGCTTGGGCTTCACCCGGTCCAGCAACCGCCGCAAATGCCACGCCGCCGCCGGAGACAAGTGGCGAACGCCGAAGATGTGGGGCGAGGCGGTTGGCATTGGTCAGACCCGGTTGGTCCAGCTGGTTATCCTTGGTGCGCGGTCAGTTGGGCACAAAGCCGAGACCGGTTCTCCCTCATCCGCCTGGGAATCTTCCCCGCCGATGACTCCAGCTCGTTGATGATCCCGATGACTTCCCGTTGGGTCTCCGCTGGGGCGCCGCGAAGTGCCGCGCCAATCAGCGCGTCGTAGCGCTTCTTCAACGCGGTGCGGGTGCGTTCCGCCCTGCGGCATGTCGGGCAGCGCGTCGGCAAGGAATCCACCCAGAAGCCCATTCCTTCGAACCAGAATCGCTGTTCGCTCGCCGAGAAGATGAATTCGGCACCACAGTTGGCGCAGACGAACACGGCATCGACATACCAGTGACGAGGGCACACCGAGTAGTTCTGCCGTGAGACGTTGGCCCGGGCCGCGGAACCGTAGTCCATCCGTATCGCACCGAAGAAAAAATGCCTCGGCATCCGCTTCGGGTCGCGTTCGCCAAAGAGGTCACTGCTGTAATCAGGAGCCTTCATCGCCTCACTCTCCGGCCTGTTCGAGACAGGCGGCGTGAAGCCCGCGCCAGGCCGCGCCGCGTTTCTTCATCACGTTCGCGAGGTAGTCCTTCCAGACCACGGTGTCCTTCTCGTCGTCCTTGATCACGGCGCCTTGCAGGCCGGACGCCAGATCGGCGTCGCCGACCGTGCCGTCGCCGAAGTTGCCGGCGAGGGCCATGCTGTTGGCCAGGAGCGAAATCGCCTCGGCGGTCGAAAGCACGCCGGACGGCGTCTTGACCTTGTTCTTGCCGTCGAGCGTCTGCCCGGCGCGCAGCTCGCGGAAGATGGTGACGACCTTCTGGATCGCGTCCTCGCTGGGCAGCTCGGCCCGGAGCCGGAGGTTGGTGGCCAGCTCGGAAACCCGCTTGGTCACGATGGCCACCTCGGTGTCGAGATCGGCGGGCGCGGGTAGGACGACGAGGTTGAAGCGGCGCTTCAACGCGGCCGACATGTCGTTCACGCCGCGGTCGCGCGTGTTGGCCGTGGCAATGACCGAGAAGCCACGTTTGGCCGGAATCTCCGTGGCCAGCTCGGGCACCGACAGCCGCTTCTCCGACAGCAGCGAGATCAACGCGTCCTGCACCTCGGAGGCGCAGCGGGTGATCTCCTCGAAGCGGGCGATGCGGCCGCTCTCCATCGCGCGGTAGATCGGGCTCTTGATGAGCGACTCGTTGCTCGGGCCGCGCGCGATGAGCATGGCGTAGTTCCACGTGTAGCGGATCTGTTCCTCGGTCGTGCCCGCGGTGCCTTGGACCACCAGCGTCGAGTCGCCGTTGATCGCCGCCGCGAGGTGTTCGGACAACCAGGACTTGGCCGTGCCGGGTTCGCCGATCAGGAGCAACGCGCGGTCGGTGACCAGCGTGGAGATGGCGATCTCCACGAGGCGCTGGTGGCCGACGTATTTGGGCGTGATGTCCAGCTTGCCGCACTTGCCGCCGCAGAGGTAGGTGAGCACGGAACGCGGCGACATCCGCCAGCCTTCGGGCACGGGATGTTTCTCGGCCTTGATCAGGGCGTCGATCTCCTCGGCGTAGAGGATCTCGGCCGGTTGGCGCAGGTCGTGGGACGGGTCCTTGGGCATGGGAATGGTGAGTCAGGCGGTTGGGGCGGAGGAACGGAGCGGAGCCAGCGCTTCGAGGAACGGCTCCATGAACTTCTCGTCGAGCGTGGCGGCGAAGGCTTCGAGCTTGGGCAGGTCGGCGGCGGGGAGATGGCGGGCGGCATCGAAGAGACAGCGCAACTCGTAGTCAAAGTGCTTGGAGTTTTGCATCCGTTTGCCGGCAAGTGTGAGGTAGACCGAGGCCGTCTCGGGATACCCGCAGCGGCTCAAGGCCACGATCAGCGAGCCGGCGTCGGGAACGACCTTGGCTTCAGCCAGCTTCAAGAGATAGGCGAGCGTGTCCTGGTGTCCCGGTCTGGCCAACGCACAGACCAGTTCTTGCTGACCGGCTTGGATGGCTGCGTCGAGCCAACGCGCATCCCACTTTGTTTGCCTGAGACCGTTCGCTTCAGACGCCTCCAACTCGCCCGCGCCTGCATCTTCTTCGGATCCCACCGTGTGGAGGCGCCTCGTCAGCGTGATAAAGCGGACCAACTGGTCGCCCAAGCGTTCGTGGCTCCCCTTCTTGCTATTGAGGAGTGGCGAGAACTCTTCAAAGACGGCTTCCGGCGTCCAAGCGCGCGCGGCGCAACCGAGGACGATGGAGAACCCGCTCGGAGGCAAGGACCGCCACCGGGCGAGGATGGCTTCCAATGCGGGCTTGGTCCCAAGGCGCTGGAGCAAAGCGGCCAATCGAATCACAAGATCCTCAACGCCAAGGTGGGAGTTCTTGGCCGGCTTGAGCAGGGAGATCGTTGCCGTCTGGTTGAAGCAGTTGAGGAGAAACGCCTCCACCTCGGAGTCTCGGCGGGCTTCCAGGCCGTCAAGAATCCCCCAGAAGCGGACGAGCAGATCTGTGTCGCCCTGCCGCAGCAGATCAAAAAGGCGGGTGCCTTCGGCGAGGAACGCTTCCAGCACCTTGCGGCTCTTCAACGTGCGTAGCGGCTGTGCCAGCAGGTCCAGAGCCTTGCCCTGGAGCAGTTCAACGAACAGCGTTTCGACCTCCGGCCGGTCATGCTTCGCCAAGACTTCCAGCGCGGCGGCTTTGACCTGCTTGTTCTTCGCCTTGGCCTGTTCCAGCATCAGCGGCAGGCAGTCCTCGTGTTCACCGAGGCAGGCGATGGCGGCGGCTTTCACGTCGGGAGCGCCTTCCTCCAGAGCCGCTTTGCAGAGCGGCAGGGCCGTGGCGGGATCGACGCGGTGGAGCACTTCCAGCCGACGAGCGTCCTGCTTCTTGCCCTTGAGATCGAGGCCGTCCTTCAGGCGGCTCGCGATGCCGGGACCGAAGCTTGGCAGGACTTTCTCAGCCACCAAGTCCGCCAGCTCGGGATAGGCGTCGCCGAGGGCTTGGATGGCCGGGTCGACCAGCCGCAGGTCGTGGAACGCATCGGCGTCCACCGCGCTCTTCACCACCTCAAACCGGCCGCCGCCGGTGCGGGTGAGCGCCTCCTGCAGCGGACGCAGGACGCGCGCGGGCGTGCGGGTGACGGAACCGGTGACGGGCGTGGTGGCGAGTTCCTCCACGGTGCCGTCGAGTCCGGTCTGGCCTTGGGTGTAGAGGATGGCGTTGAGCAGCGTGCTGAGCGTGAGCAGGCGTTCGGCGGAGCGGGCTTCGTCGCCCTCCACGAGATCGCCGATGGCTTTGGCGACCTGGGCGAAGACGGGCACCTTCGCGCCGGCCTGTTCCAACGGGGCGGCCAGTTTCTTCAGCCGAAAATCACCGACGGCGAGCGTGCTACCGGCGATGGCGAGGCGGCGGACTTCCTTCGCGGATTCCTGGATCAAGGCGAGGCTCATGGGCGGGAATCAGTAGGTGAGGCGGACGAGGTCGGTCGCGGTGACGAGGCTCAGCGGCTTGGCGCGAAGCTTCTGCGTATCCAAGTCGTGGTGGAACCGCAGCAGCACCGCCTGGTCACGGAGCGTTTCGGCGGGCAGGAGCGTGAGCAGCGGCAAGGTCGCGGGTTCGCCCGGCCCGGAGTCTTCCGATAGGACGAGCTTTTCGCCGGACGCGTCTTCCAGCACCACGTCGTCGCCCACGCGGCCCAGCCGCTTGAACCGCACCAGCGCGCAGGGCTGGCGGTCTCCCAGCGGCGACTTGAGCTGCGTCTTCACGTCCTTGATCACGGCGCGCAGGTCGGTCTTGGCCAGCTCCTGGGCTTTGGCGAAATCCGCAGTCGTCGTCTCTCGGGTTTCGGCTGCTTCCCAGCGGATGCGCGGATTCAGGTTGCCGGGATAGAGGCAAAGCTCCGGGCACTTCATGACATGGAAACACGAATCGTCTTCTCGGATGAACTTGGCCGCGCGGTAGGGGCGGTAGTTCTTGGTGAGCTGCACCGCACCGGACTGGAAGTTCAGCCAGACGCCGGTGTCGACGAACTCGCCTCGCGTCCAATCGTCGTGGGAATGGAAGGCGAGCTGGAGCAGTTCGACGTCCATCTGGACCAGTCCGGCGTCGCGCAGCTCGCGCAACTGCCAGGCGTGGCCGAGCCACGCGGCGATGTCGGAATCCGTCTCGGGCTTGAGCTCGGGATCTTCCAGGCGGCGCTCCAGATATTTGCGGCCCTGTTTGCAGAGGGATTGGAGGCGGTTGAGTTGGTCGAGGGCCGCGCTGTAGATGCGTTCGCGGTCGGCCGCCTTCAGTTCGTCGTCGGAGCTGATGCGTGAGCGGTAGAAGAGGCCGGTCAATGCGTGCAGCGCGTTCTGCGCGCCGGGCAGGTAGGCGTTGCCTAGCTGGGTGGCGCGCTCCTCGACCTGCCGGGCGGACTTGGCGTTGAGCGTGCCCAGACCGGCGCGGACGAGATCGTGGACGAGCGATTCGAGGAGGTTCAGCCCCTCCAACTGCGCCTGGATCTTCTTCTTGAGGGCCGAGGTGTTGACCTTCTGCGGCTTGGCGGCTTCGAGCTGCTTCTTCTCAACGCGCTGCTGGACCTTGGCGCGCTTCTCCGTGATGTCGGCGGGAACTTCCTTCTCGGAAAAGGTCGAGCCCTGCGCGTGGGCGTAGAGCAGCGCGAGCGAGTGTTTGCAGGGGAACTGGTGGCTCGGGCAGGTGCAGCGATAGACCGGCTTGGCGGGATCGGAAAAGTCGGCGGACGGCCGGTAGTTCTCCGCGCCGCTGCCCTTGCAGTCGCCAAAGAGCAGCGTGCCGTCGGGCGAACGGAAAAGCCCGACGAGCTTCTTCTTCAGGACCACGGCGCGCGCGTTCTTGATTGCGGCGGCGTTGGGGGCTTGGGCATCGGCGAATGCATCGTCAATTTGCATTGGGCGCTTCGGTGTTGGTGCCTAGTTGGTTTCGGCGAAAATAGGGGGGCAACGCGGCGGATTGTGACCTTTGGCGGAGATGGGAAGGAAGAAAAACCGTGCCGGCCAAGGTAACCACCCAGCGCGAGTGTGAACCTGCCAGCGGCGTTGCGATGGGCCGGGACGCGCGGGCCGGGGCCGGTGTTCCTGGCACACGGAAGCGCGCTCAAGCGGACGCTAGGACGACAACCGAGACCCGTGAGAGGGCCGCCACCGACGCCATCCCGTGCGGAACACCACTCCCAGGCCGCCCACGAAACCGAAAAGGTAGCTCGCCGAGTGGGCCCACTGGTCCGCCGCGAAGGCAGGCTGCTTGGGCTCCGGAATCGCGCCTTCCCAGCCGCCAATCCCAACCACGCGCTGCTGGTTGAGGAGGTAACCGAAGAGCCCGCAGGCGAACGCTCCGACCGCCATGACTGTCAGCAGCCAGCCCAGCGGACGCACCAGTTGCGCGGCCCGCACCGTCGGGCGGTTTCCAGCCAAGGAGGCCAAGGCCAGCAGAACTCCGAGGAACGCCCCAACCCACCAGGTAGCGATCACTCCCCAGCCCAGTCCGAGCAAGGTAGGTGAATCCGCTTTGAAGACGGGTGGATGCGCGACTGTGAAATACTCCACGCAGATGCGGACCGTGATCTGGTCATGAACGACGCCGTAGCAGACGGCTGCGCCGATGCAGAGCAGCAGGATTTTGATGAACTCTCTGAGATGGTTCACGAGGCAGCTGGCTTCGGAGGATTCAGGTAAGCCTGCAATTCCCGGTGATTCACCTTGCCCGTGCCCAGCTTGGGAATCTCCCGCACGATCATCACTTCGCGGGGCACGCAGAGGTTGGTCATGCCCTTGCCGCGGATGACGCTGCGGATGTCCTCGAGGGTGAGCTTGGGCTGGTCGGTGACGGCGATGAGCTTTTCTCCCTTGTCCTCGTCGGGCACAGCGATGACGGCGATTTCGCACTTGTTTCCGAGCTGCGGGAAGGCGCCGGCCAACGCGTCCTCAACGGCGGTGAGGCTGACCATTTCGCCGCTGATCTTCGCGAAACGCTTCAGCCGCCCCAGGATATGGACGAAGCCCTCGTCGTCCACCTTGACCATGTCGCCGGTGTCATACCAGCCGCCGAGCGCCTGGAACTTCGCGTTGGCGTCGGGATTCAGGTAGCCGCGCATCACGTTCGGGCCGCGCACGAAGAGCTTGCCGCCTTCGGCGACACCCTCGATGGGCTCCAGCTTCCATTCCATACCGGGCAGGAAGCGCCCCACGGAACCAGCCTTGGGTTCCAGCCGCGAGTTGATGGTGATGGCCGGGCTGCACTCGGTGGCGCCGTAGCCTTCGAGGATGCGCACGCCGAACTTCTTCGCCCAGGTCTGGATGGTGGCATCCTGGGTCTTCTCGGCGCCGGCGATGAGGAACTTCACGGAGTTGAAGTCGTAGGGATTGGCCCGGCGCGCATAGCCATTGAGAAACGTGTTGGTGCCGAGCATGACGGTGCAGGCCTTGTCGTAAACGGCGGATGGCACGACGCGGTAATGCAGAGGCGACGGGTAGAGGAAGGTGTAAAACCCGTTGGTGAGCGGCACGACGCAGCCAGCCATGAGGCCGAAGCTGTGGAACAACGGCATGGCGCTGAAGAACCGCTCGTGATCCGTGACGTCGAGCACGCCCATGAGCTGCCGCATGTTGGCGAGCAGGTTGGCGTGGGTGAGTTCGACGCCTTTGGGCACGCCTTCGGAGCCGGAGGTGAAGAGGATGACGGCGGTGTTGGATTGCGGATTGCGGACTGCGGATTGCGGATTGAGGCCCGCACCGCACGCGACCGTGTGCTTCAGCAGCTTGCCGAGTTTGGTCAGGCCGGAGACGCCGGCACGGATGTCCTCGAGGAAGATCAGTTGGATGCCGGCGTCGAGAAACGGGGTGAGCTCCAGCTTGGCCTTCTGCGCAAACATCCGGGAAGTGACAACGGACTTCAGGCCGGCCAGTTGGGCGCACTGAAGCATCGTGGGGATGCCGGTGGAGAAGTTGAGGATCGCCGGCACGCAGCCCAGCGACCACAGCGCGAGCAGCGTTACCGGCGTGCCGTTTACGTTTGGCAGCAGCACGCCGACCGGAGCGCCGGGGGCAAGGCGCTGGCGAAATTCGCCGCCCAGCACGTCCGCGCCAACCATGAGCCGCCGGTAGGTGAGTTCCGTGAACGACACGTCTTCGAGGACGACCTTTCCGGGTTGCTGGCGGGCAGCGTCGACGACGGCCGCGAGGAGGTTCTGCGGGCCGAAGGACTGTTCCACTTCGAACTGCTGCCGGACCATGGCGTCCCGCAGCCAGGTCGTGCGGCGCTCGCGGGCGACGCTGCTGCGCGTGCCTTCGGGAAGCGGCGGCGGGGTCAGCGCCACGCTGAAATGGGCCGTGACGCGGGGAAACCAATGTGTCCACCCCTTGTGCCGCACAAAGGGCACGCGTCGGGCATTGCGCAGGTAGCAGGTGATGACCTTGGCGCCGGTGCGGTGGATGAGGAAGCCGGTGCCATCGAATAGCTTCATCAGCGATCCGGTGAGCGTGATGCGGCCTTCGGCGAACAACACTAGGCGCCCGCCCGTGGCGAGAAATTCGGCCATGCGCTTCGCGGCGTAGGGCGAGGTGGTGTCCACCGGGAACGTGCGGCGGTTCACCATCATCTTCTTGTGGACCCAGGTGGTTTCGGCAGTCGTGGCGCTGGTGACGAACTTCCAGTCGTCCTCCAGCACGGCGTAGAGGAACAGCCAGTCGAGCCACGAGACGTGGTTGGGGATGAGCAGCACCGGACCGGGTGTCTGGAGCACCTCGGTGTTGAAGGCGCGGAAACGAAACCAGAGCCGGGCGAGAAAAAGGCAGAGGAGTTTCATCGGTTAGCGGAAGGGGGAAGGGGTTTGGACAGTTAACGCAGTGATGGGAACCGGGCGTGGTTGCACGCGAAGCGTTTTGGACTGCGGCCGTCCTCTGCCGCTTTCGCCGCGGAGATTCAATGGCGAACCCCGCTCAAAGGGATCAACTCGGCCGCGTGCCAAAGCGGTGGCTCCGCTTCGCTTTGCGACCGCACTCCAAGACGCTGACGCGTTCACTTGGCCGCCTTTCGTTGTCGCCGTTCCCGCCATGCCAGCGTGCCGAGCCACAGCATGATGCCGCCCGTGGCCCAAGTGCAGGCGGGCGCGAGCCACGCGTCGAGGGGCACCGAGCCGCCCTTGGCGGACCAGCGCAGTTCACCGGCAATCATCTCGCCCTGACCGGGGAAGGGGGCGGTGGCGATTTCACGCCCGGTGCGGTCGATGATCTGGGAGATGCCCGAGCTGGCGACGCGGAAGATGGGCACGCGATATTCCGCAGCCCGGAGGCGAGCCATGCGGGCGTTGAGGCGGTGTTGGTATTCGCCCCATTGCTCGACGTCCATCGTCGGGATGAGCAACGCGACGGCGCCCTGGCGGATGAGTTCGTCCGTCACCTGCCGGTAGCTGGCGTCGTAGCAGATGGCGATGCCGAGCTTGCCCCACGGCGAATCCCAGACGCGCTGTGAGGGGGCCGGCTCACCGTCGGCGAAGAACTGGATTGGCCGCGACTTGGCCTGCGTGAACACGATCTCTCCATTGGTGCTGATGACGAAGGCGGTGTTGTAGAAGCGCTCCTTCGTGGGCGCCGACGTGAGGAGACGGAGCGGAGCGTGGGTGGGGGATTCCGCCTCGTTACCTCGGCGGCTACCGGGCTCGATGGGCTGCTTGCCTCCCACCACGAGCCACTTGCCGTTTCGCTGGCACCACGCCTTCACGGACGGCGGCGGGGGACCGTCGGCGAACGTGTATTCGCTGAGCATCAGCAGTTCGGCTTCGGGATGCGCCTTCGCCAGTTTGTCCAAACCGGCGAGAACATCGGGGATGGCGGGGAATTCGAGCTGGAGGGCGGCGACTTTTAATGCAGGGCGCCGGGGGGGCACTGCCATCAATGGAGGAAACAAGAGCGCTCCGGCCACGACTGTGGCGATCACCATGAGCTTCAGGTCTCTTCCTTTTCTCGGTGAATCGGCGGCCATGAACCAAAGCCCAACAAACCCCAACAAACCCAGACCAATCCCATATACTCCCAGCAATCCGGGAAGCGGAAACATGCTGTCGTAGAGGGAACTGCCCGCCGAGAACCACGCAAACCGCAACCACCACACCTCGCTCCGGAAATACTCGATCCCGCACCACAGCACCGGGGCCACGATCACTGCCCACTTGGTGCCGATCCGAAACTCGACGCGGTTCAGCAACAGCAGGAACGCGGCGTGGAAAAGCGCGAGGATCAGCCAGAGCGGAATCGCAGCGGCCTGGAAGATGGTCCAGAGGAAGCCCATCTGCGGCACGAACACGCCCAGGCCAATTGCGAGCCCGACGTAGAACGCCTGCCGCGCCGACGCCAGCCGCCGCAGCGCGAACAGGCAGCCAAGATACGCCAGCACCAGCCAGCCCAGCGCCGACACCATAAATGCCGCGTGAAACGCGCCGATCGCTCCCACTGCCAGAAGCGCCGCGGCCATCGGCCGCAGGGGGCCAGGGCGATGCGGGGCAAGGGATTCGTTGGGCGCTTCAGCCGGCATGGCGACACTGGAGGTGAAATTGACGACGGACAGACGGCACGGCGTGGCTATCGCATGGGAGGGGCGGACCGGCCGAATTGAAAATCAGAATCGCCCCATCGGCCAGAGCAATGGCCCAGCCTTCAGACCGAGTCAGCCGTCATCGCTCCCGGAAAAACAGACGCCGGCGCTTCCTTGGAAACGCCGGCGCCAATGGTCAGTGCGGGGGATCAGAACTGTTTGTCCGTCACCGCACCTTCGCTCGCGCTGCTGACCGTGGCGGCGTATTTCGCCAGCACGCCGCGGCGGTAGTTGGGCTTCGGCTGCTTCCATTTGCGGAGGCGGGCGTCGAGTTCCTTGGCGGGAACGCCGAGCGTGATGGAGCGTTTCTCGGCGTCGATCGTGATCGGGTCACCGTTCTTGACGACTGCAATCGGGCCGCCGTCGAATGCCTCGGGCGTAACGTGGCCGATGACGAAGCCGTGTGAGCCGCCGCTGAAACGGCCATCGGTGATGAGCGCGACCTCCTTGCCGAGGCCCTTGCCCATGATGGCGCTGGTCGGCGAGAGCATCTCGCGCATGCCGGGGCCGCCCTTGGGGCCCTCGCCGCGCACGATGATGACGTGGCCGGCCTTCACCTTGCCGTTGAGGATGCCCTGCAAGGCGTCCTCCTCGCGTTCGAACACGATGGCTTTGCCGCTGAACTGGAGGCCTTCCTTGCCCGAAATTTTTCCCAGTCCGCCACCGGGGCAAAGATTGCCGCGGAACACGACGAGGTGGCTGCTGGCTTTGATCGGGTTGTCGAAGCCGCGGATGATGTCCTGGCCCTTGGGATACTTCGGCGCGTTCTTCAGGTTCTCACGCATGGTCTTGCCGGTGACGGTCATCACATCTCCGTGCAACAGGCCTTCGTCGAGGAGCATCTTCATCAGCGGCACGGTGCCGCCAATCTCGACAAGGCGGGCCATGACGTATTTGCCGGAGGGCTTGAGGTCGGCCAGCACCGGCACGCGCTTCCCGATGCGGGTCCAGTCATCAATCGTGAGCTTTACGCCGGCGCAGTGGGCCATGGCGATGAGATGCATGACCGCGTTGGTTGAACCGCCGAGCGCGATGACCAAGGTCATGGCGTTCTCGAACGCCTCCTTGGTCATGATGTCGCGGGGCTTGATGCCACGCTTGATCAGGTTGAGCACCGCCGCGCCGGCCGTTTCGCAGTCGATGGTTTTGTCCTTGGAAACGGCGGCTTGGGCGGACGAGTTCGGCAGGCTCATGCCCAGCGCCTCTATCGCGCTGGCCATGGTGTTGGCGGTATACATGCCACCGCAGGAACCGGCGCCGGGGATGGCGACCTCGGCGACGCGCTCCACATCCTCGGCGGTGCAGGCGCCGGCGGCGTTCTTGCCAACGGCCTCAAAGATGTTCACCAGGTCCACGTCCTTGCCGTCGAGTTCGCCGGGCAGGATCGTGCCGCCATAGACGAAGATGGACGGCCGGTTCAGCCGGGCCATCGCCATGACGCAGCCGGGCATGTTCTTGTCGCAGCCGCCCACCGCCACAAACCCGTCGAAGCCCTGGCAGCCGACGACCGTCTCGATCGAGTCGGCGATCACCTCGCGCGACACGAGGGAATACTTCATGCCCTCCGTGCCCATCGAGATGCCGTCGGAGATGGTGATGGTGTTGAAGACGACCGCCTTGCCGCCGGCCTCGTTGATGCCCTGGGCGACGCTCACGGCGAGCTGGTCGATGTGCATGTTGCACGGCGTGACCATGCTCCAAGTGGAGGCGACGCCGACCTGGGGCTTGGCGAAGTCCTCCTTCTTGAAGCCGGTGGCGTAGAGCATGCCGCGGCTCGGGGCGCGCTCAATGCCGTCCACGACGATGGACGAGAAGGCACGGGTGTCGGCGGCGGACGGTTTCGCGGAACGGGAAGCGGATTTCTTGCTCATGTGACGGGCGGAAGTTTGGGGAAGGCGCCGGTTCCGCAAAGGGGAAAGTGGGAGGCGGCTCTAACAAGGTTATTGTGGTGGTCGATTCCAGACCCTACCACGCAACACATCGGAAGCTGCCAAGTTGCCCAGTTGACCTTGGTAGCTGTCCCCCCAAGCCCACAACGAGCCATCTTCTTGGATGGCCACGCTATGGTATTCCCCTGCAGCGACAGCCTTCCATCGGGCTGTTCCTACCTGTGCCGGGCGATTGTTGATGCCGCGGCGGCCCAGCTGCCATCTCAGGTTATCTCCCCAGCTCCAAAGGGTTCCATCCGTCCGAATGCCTAAGGAGTGCAATTCCCCGGCGGCCACGTAACGCCAGTTTGTGTCTTGGTCTATCTGCAGCGGCCAAAGCTCGTTCTCCGTCGCTGTGGAAATGCCCAGTTGGCCGAAGCGGTTGTATCCCCAACCCCAGAGCGTTCCGTCGCTTCGGATAGCTAGGGAATGTGTGCCGTCGGAGGCCAGCTCTACCCAAGTAGATTGGGGTGCCACTGGGGTCGGTGAGAGCCGGTTAGCTGTCGTTCCTGTTCCCGAGGCAGAACCGACACCCCAAGCCCATAAGCTACCAGACCTGCGCAACCCAAGCGAATGACCACCGCCGATCTGGATTTCGTGCCAGTCGTCGTTAGTTCCGATTGGTGTCAGTGTTGTTCGGTCGCGCCTGGTGCCATCGCCAAAACCAAAGTTGCCTTGGCCACATCCCCAAAGTGTCCCGTCGCCAGCAATCACCATTGTTCGATTGCCTCCAGCGGAGAGTTTCTTCCAGACCAGCTCGGACTCAATCCGCCCGGGCAAAGGAGAATTGGTTGAACGCGTCCCAACACCGAGCTGCCCGTAGCCGCCCATGCCCCAAGTCCATAGCGAGCCATCTCTCTTGAGTGCCGCCGAATGGTAGTCTCCGGCGCTGATCGCAACCCAGTCGGACGCCTCACCGATCCGCTGGGGGGAGTATCGTGATAACCTGGTAGTGAGCGACACTTGGCGAGGCAGGTTGGTGGTTACGCCAAGTTGTCCTTCAATGCCCCGCCCCCAACTCCAGAGGCTGCCGTCAGACCGGAGTCCCATTGTGTGATACTCACCGGCGGTTACAGCGATCCAATTGGTCCCCGAACCGATTTGTTGAGGCAACGTGGAGACGTTGGTTGAGCCAATCCCCAGCTCACCCCATTGGTTGCGGCCCCAGGCCACCAGTTGTCCGTCATCCCTCAAGGCGAGCGAATGGCCGAACTTGCCATAGACGCCAATCCAGGATGGGCCCTCCAGCAGGCGCGCTAGTCCAGCGGTTGCCAGTTCGGGGTCTTCTCCCTTTGCCAAACCCCGGCCGCCGGACCAGACGGAGCCGTCGTCTCGAATCGCCAGGAGGTGCTGAGAACCGGCTGCGAATGATTTCCAACGGCTGCCCGGTAGCAACTGACGCATGGCCGGGCTGCCGTTGGAACCGCTGAGATCCGTGCCGCAAATCCAGAGGGAACCATCGCGACGCAATCCAACACTGAAGGAATTTCCACCACCGACCTGCCGCCAATCGCGGTCATGTCCTACTCGGGTGGGAACGATGACCGCTGACGATCCCAAGGATTCGGACCAAGCGTTCGTGCTGTGACCCAAGGCACCTTGGTCCGCTTGACCCCAGCTCCACAGGGAGCCGTCGGATTTCAATGCTAACGAGTGGAAGGAACCGGCGGAAAGAAACAGCCAATTGGTTTCGGATGAAACCTGTGATGGGGTCTCAATGGACTTGAGAGCATCCCCTCCGACCTGACCGACGTGATTCGATCCCCAGCCCCACAAGGTTCCGTCGCTCCGAATGGCCAAAGCATGGGAGGATCCCGCCGCTGCCGCCTTCCAGAGGTGCCCCGGCATGATGGGCAGTGCCTCAAATGTATCGGTCTCTGGTGCGAGTCCCAGCATGTTTCCCGAGGCCCCTCCCCACGACCATAGCGATCCATCCCGCTGCATACCCAGAGCCCAGCCGCTCCCCGCGGCAACGGTCATCCAATTGGTGTCGGTTCCGAGTTGGCGAGGCTCAAGGACACGCAGAAACTGGTTTCGCCCCCAGCCCCAAAGGGCACCGGTGTGATCAATGGCGAGTGTGGCAAGGGATTCCGCGGCGATGTGCGGTGGTTTTGCGAAGGGAACAACGTCTGGTTCTGGAATTCGGGCGTCGGAGCCCGCCTGATACTCCGAAAGATTGGATCGTCCGTCGTCGTCAATGTCGCGCACGGCGTCTGCCGGATCATCCATGTCCAAGGCAGGGTAATTGCCGAGTTCAAACCAGTCCGGCATCCCGTCAGCATCTGAATCAGCGCTCATGCTCAGCGTCCGCGCCTCCACGCGATAGAAGCGGGTCAAACCGTTGGGTTGAACTTCAGTGAGCAGCGGCGAGCTCGAATTGGGCACCCAAACACCGACCAACGAGAAACTCTCGGTGGGTGAATCGGCTGATAGGAGCCGGAAATAGACGCCATTGGTGTCAGCCGCAAAGCGGACCTGGAAGCTGCCCGCCTCGGTGAAGCCGGCTTGGGTGATCGTCAGTTCTTGGGCAATCAAGTTGCCCAAGAGAGCCCCGAGGCCGCAAACAATGGTAGTCAGGGCGGATTTCTTGCTCATGTGACGGCTGGAAATTTGGGGAAGGCGCCGGTTCCGCAAAGGGGAAAGTGACCGAACGCGCGCCCTCGGTTGCCGAAACGGGGAAGGGCGGTAGCCTCGACTGCTGCGGGCCTTGCGGTCCGCCCTCTGCCATGCCCGTCCATACCCTTGAACGAACCCAGGTGATCACCGCCAGCCTCGCGGCTGCGTGGGACTTCTTTTCCAGTCCCCGGAACCTCGAGCGCATCACCCCGAAGGCGCTGGATTTCCACATCCTCAGCGAACTGCCGCCGCGCATGTATGCCGGCATGATGATCCGCTACCGGGTCCGCCCGTTGCTGGGCATTCCGCTGACCTGGGTGACGGAGATCACGCACATCGAGGAAGGGGTTCGGTTCGTGGATGAGCAGCGGGTGGGGCCTTATCGGATGTGGCATCATGAGCACCACTTTCGCGAACTCCCGGGCGGGCGGGTCGAGATGCTGGATCGCGTCACCTACCAGCTCGCCGGCGGCTGGCTGAGCGAGCCAGTGCACGCGCTGGTGGTGCGCCGGCAATTGGCCAAAATCTTCGACTTCCGGACCGAAGCCGTGAAGCGCCTGTTCCCTGACGGGCCAGCGGGTGCATGAGCGGACCGAAGCCACCGACTCTGGCGGACCGATTGGCCGAACGCTCCCGGCCGACCTCGCGGGTGGTCGGGTATCAGCGATGGAGCGAACTGCTGTTCCTGCACTGGGACGTGCCGTCAGAACAGGTGCAGGCCACCTTGCCGGCGGGGTTGGCGGTGGACACGTGGGAGGGGCGGGCGTTCGTCGGCATCGTGCCGTTTTTCATGGAGCGGATTCGGCCAGCCGGGCTGCCACCGCTGCCGTGGCTTTCTTGGTTCCATGAGCTGAATGTGCGGACCTACGTCGTGGATGCCCGGGGGCGTCCCGGGGTTTGGTTCTATTCGCTGGATTGCGATCAGCCAGTGGCGGTGTGGCTGGCACGGCGGTGGTTCCATCTCCCCTACCGGCATGCGCGGTTTCGCTCTTCCCGCTCCGTGGGCGAGGTGACTTACCAGGCGAGGCGGAAGGGACATTCGGAATCTGACCGGTTCGGCTGGAAGCGCACTGCGGCCGGCCGCGCGGCGGAAGCGGGCAGTCTGGAATTCTTCCTCGTCGAACGGTATCGCCTTTTTGCCGCGGATGGTCGCGGCGGTCTGTTCACCGGGCAGGTCCACCACGCGCCATATCAAATCGGCGTTCCGGAACTGACCGCGGCGTCGTCGGTGGTGGGGCGGGCGGCGGGCTTTGAATTGCCGGGTCCGCCGCCGTTGGTTCATGCCGTCGCCGGTGTGGATGTCACGATTCATCCGCTGGAATCCGTTGATTGACGGGCGAAGTTGCGCGGCTGGGTTCCGCGGCTAGCCTCCCGCACCAGATTTTGCATCCATGAAGACGCTTGCCCCCTCAGAACTGCTCGCCGCCTTGAACTGGCGTTATGCCACCAAGAAGTTCCACCCCGCGAAGAGGATCCCGGCAGAAACATGGTCGGCGTTGGAGCAGGCGCTGGTGCTGAGCCCGAGTTCGTTCGGCATCCAGCCGTGGAAGTTCCTCGTCGTGACCAATCCGGCCGTGCGGGAAAAGCTGGTGCCAGTCTCCTGGGGGCAGACCCAGCCCAAGGATGCGTCCCACTTCGTCGTGTTCGCGGTGCGCAAGGACCTGCCGGAAGCGCACATTGACCGGTATGTGGCGCGGACCGCGGAACTGCGGGGATCCACTCCCGACGCACTGGCGCCGTTCAAGAAGATGATGATGGGCAGTCTCGAAGGCGCCCGGGCCAAGGGCTTCCTCGACACGTGGCAGACCCATCAGGCTTACATCGCGCTGGGACAGTTCATGGCCAGCGCCGCAGTGCTCGGTGTGGACACCTGCCCGATGGAAGGCCTGGAGCCGGCCAAGTATGACGAAATCCTCGGGCTCGCCGGCACCGGGTTCGCGACCGTGGTGGCCTGTGCGGCCGGATATCGGGCCGGCGACGACAAGTATGCGACCCTGCCAAAGGTCCGTTTCCCGGCGGCGGAAGTGATCCAGCACGTCTGACAGCGTGGACGCAGTTCACCTCCATCTCGCGCTGAACCACGTGCCGGTGCTCGGCACTGTGTTTGTGGCGGCGGCGCTGGTCGTCTGTCTGTGGCGGAAGAACGCCGAATTCGTCCGGCTCAGCCTCTGGGCGGCGGTGCTGCTGTCGGCCGCCTCAGTCGCGATCAAGTTCACAGGCGACGCGGCGTGGGACGATCTCCGTCCTTGGCCGCAGCCTTATGACGGGGCCCGGGTCGAGCGGCATGAATCCGCGGCGGACCAGGCGACGACCGGTATTTTCGTGGCCGGCGTGGCGGCGGCGGCGGTGCTTTTCTTGGCCCGGCGGCGTCCTGAAGTTTCCGCGGCGCAGGCGGGAACGGTCGTGGTCCTGCTGCTGGTGACGTTCGTCCTGATGGCGCGAACGGCGAACTTCGGCGGCCAGCTTCGGCATCCCCAGTTGCGAGGTGACAATGCGGGGGCGGTTTCGCCCAATTCCCGCTAAGCCGGTGCTTGAATTGGCGCCCCGGTGTCCCGTCTTATCCCCGCGCCACCATGAAAGCCGCCGTTCTCTCCGGTATCAGCACCCTCGGACTCGATGACGTTGCCAAGCCCACCGCGGGCGTCGGCGAAGTGGTCGTGCGGGTCAAGGCGGCGGCGCTGAACCACCGCGACGTGTGGATCAAGGGCGGCCAGTATGCGGGCCTGAAGTTCCCGATCATTCCCGGTTCCGACGCTTCCGGCGTCGTGCATGAGGTGGGCCCGGGCGTGGATCCCGAGTGGCGCGACCAAAAGGTCGTGATCAATCCGTCGTTCGACTGGGGGCATCACGAAAAGGCGCAGGAGCCGAAGTTCAGCATCCTGGGTCTGCCGCGGAACGGCACCCTGGCCGAATACATCAGCGTGCCGGCGACCCAACTGGCACCGAAACCGGCACACCTCAGCTGGGAGGAGGCCGCGGCCCTGCCCCTCGCTGGCTTGACCGCCTACCGGGCCCTGTTCAGCCGGGCACAATTGCAGGCCCACGAAAAAGTGCTCATCACCGGCATCGGCGCGGGCACGGCCTTGTTCGCCCTGCAATTCGCGGCTGCGGCCGGCGCGGTGCCGTTCGTCACCTCGAGTTCGCCGGACAAGCTGGAGCGGGCGCATCAGCTCGGGGCTCGGCACGGGACCCTCTACACGACCCATGGGTGGGCGAAGGAATTCGGCGATCAATACGGCAACTTTGACGTGATCGTGGACAGCGCGGGCGGTCCCGGCTTCGGCGACCTGGTGGACCTCGCGGCCCCGGGCGGACGGATCGTTTTCTTCGGCGCGACCCGGGGCAATCCCCACGAACTTCCGATGCGTAAGCTGTTCTGGAAGCAGATCAGCCTCCTTGGAACGACCATGGGCAGCCCGGCTGATTTCAAGGCCATGACCGAGCTGGTGACCGCCAAGGCCATCCATCCGGTGGTGAGCGAGGTGTTCCCGTTCGACCGCGTCAGTGAGGCCTTCGGCCTGATGGAACGCGGCGGACAGTTCGGCAAGATCGTGGTTTCGATCGGCTAATCGCGGACCGCGTGGGTTCGGCTCAGCGGGATTGGTCCAAGTCTTCCCAGCGTCTGAGCCCGATGATGGGCAGCGCGAACTGAAACGCCGCTTCCCACTCCGGCGTGTCGGCGCGGCGGAACACGTCGTAGATCGGCTTCTTCCGGTCCGGATCGGCAATGGAACCGGGCCGATGCGTCCAAAGTCCGAGCCTTAGCCCGCCCTCTTGGGCGTGGTCCACGTGCCGATGGAGGATGAACGAATCAATGCCCGGCTGTCGTTCGACCTGCTTCCACGCATAGCAGTAGGCCGCAGCCTGGATTTGCTCACCGTCCGGTCCGTCGGGTGTGTGAAAGCCCTGTTCGCTCAGGATCACATGCCGTGGGCGGTAATCGCAAAGCAGCTCCGGTTGGGCGAGGTAGTCGGTGAGTTGCTCCAGATTGCGGAACGTGATGCGGGGTGAGCTGCGCCAGTCGGGCAGGGCCGACTTGTCCTTCCAACTGCGCGGTTCGAAGAGGTTTTCCGGATACGGATGGAAGGCGACGTGCCAGTCAAAGTCTCCGTCGGCCTTGGCGCGGAGGTTGAAGTGGTCGAGGAAGGGGCGGGCGGGAAACGCCTGGGTCGCGTCGCCGCCGGGGTAACGGAGATTCCAGTGGTGCTCCAGCGACACGTAAACCCGGGCGTGCTGGGAGGCCTTGCGCACGGCCGCGTGCGTCAGCCGGACAGTTCGCAGGTAATCTTCGGCGAAATCCTCCATCGTCACCGGCCCGACGTTCGCCCAGAACCAGTGCGAATTGACCTCGTTGCCCACGATCCAGTTCCAGACCCGGCCATGCTTTTGATCCGCGCGCGACCAACGATCCGCCAGAAACTCAACGCTCGCGCAATACCAGGCCCGGCCCTCGGCGGTCACCGTGTTGAACGCGCTGAGGTGATTTGGGCACTTGGCGTCATAGCGCGGATGCAGGAGCAACCGACGCACTTCCGGGTCACCGCTCTCGTAATTGAGGAGAATGAGCGACACGACCACGCCCCGCTCCGAAAGCGGCCGGATTTGCCGGTCTAGGGCGTCGAGATAGCCACGTTGGAAACGGTAAATCCTCCCCTCGAAGGTCCACGCCGGATTGTTGGTGTCGCCCCGGGGATCCACGAGTTGGGCGAGGTTGAAGTTCAGCGCCGCGTGCTTCACGCCCAGAGACAGGGCGTCGTCCACCATTTGCACCTGCAGGCCTTTCTTGGACGCCGGTGCTGGGAACGGCTCGGAATTCGGTCCTCCCGCGACAGCTTGCCCCAAGGCGACGACGAAGAGCCAGAAAGCATGAAGGAGCCTGCGCATGGACCGAAGCATTTCGTGGTGCCCTCGGACCGGCAAGAGCGGGTCCGCCGGAGGGGGGAATCCGACGGACCCGGAGCACGGCGAAGGCGCGGCTCAGGCGCAGCCCGGCGGCACCCGTGGTGGAGGCCGGCGCAGCAGGGCGTCTTCGAAGGCGTCAAAAACGAACTCCAGGGCGAGCCGCTGGATGTCGGGCTCCAGTTCCTTGAGGCTGGCTACCACGCGTTCAGCCCCCAGCATGACCGCCTCAGCCTTGCGGCGGCCGTGCGTGGAATTGAGCCAGAGAATGCTGCGGAGCGTTTTTTGAGGGCAGGCTTGCATGGAGAGAGCGGGGCAATGCCGGAATCCTGCGCGACGGATTCCGAGCGGTTTCCCAAACCAAGTCGGGCTGGAATGGACAATCCACCGCCGCAGCCTGCGCCTCCGGGAAGTTGATTGTCTCCATTGCGAAACCAATAAGCAGGCCGGTTGCCAATCTCAGTCCGTGGGCAAATTCGCCCGGAAAAAGCCGGGCCGTGATTTCAGTTCGGCCCGGCTCCGCGCTTCAAAGTCCGCGCAGCACTTTCGCCGCGGTTGCCACGGTGTGCTCGATGTCCGCCGGCGTGTGCGCCGTGGAGATGAAGCCGGCCTCGAACTGCGAGGGTGCCAGGTAGATTCCCGCCTCCAACATGCCGTGGAAGAATTTCGCGAATCGGCTGCGGTCGCTGTGCATGGCGTCGGCCAGGTTCCATACGGGCCGGGCCGTGAAATAGCCGCAGAACATGGAACCGATCCGCTTCCACTGCACGGGGACGCCGGCGGCCTTGGCAGCGGCAACCATGCCGGCTTCGAGCTGTTCCCCGAGTGCTTCGAGGTGCGCATACCCGCCCGGACCGGCGAGTTCGTCCAGCGCCGCGAGACCCGCCGCCATCGCGAGCGGATTTCCGCTCAGCGTTCCGGCCTGGTAAACCGGACCGAGCGGCGCCAGATGATCCATCACGTCTGTCCGCCCGCCGAACGCGCCCACCGGCAGGCCACCGCCGATGATTTTGCCGAATGTGCTCAGGTCCGGCGTGAGCCCAAACCGCTCCTGCGCTCCGCCCCGGGCGAGCCGGAAGCCGGTCATCACTTCGTCGAGAATGAACAGCGCCCCGTGTTCGCGGCAGAGTTGGGCAATGAGTTCGTAAAAGCCCGGACGCGGCAGATAAAGCCCCGCGTTCGCGGGCACGCCTTCCACGATGACGGCGGCGATGTCCTTGCCGTGGCTCGCGAAGATCGCCTTCAGCGCCTCGGGATCATTGAAGGGCAGCACCAGCGTATGCTTGGCGAAGTCGGCCGGCACGCCGGCGCTGTCGGGATTGCCCAGGGTGAGGGCGCCGGAGCCGGCCTTCACGAGCAGGGAATCCGCGTGACCGTGATAACAGCCGTCGAACTTCACGAGCTTGTCGCGCCGGGTGAAGCCGCGGGCGAGCCGGATGGCCGACATGCACGCTTCGGTGCCGGAATTGCAGAACCGCACCTTGTGCACGCTGGGCACAAACTCCTTCACCCGGAAGGCGAGGGCGACTTCCGCCGGGTTGGGCACGCCGAAGCTGGTTCCGCGATCCGCGGCATCCTTGACCGCCTGGATGATCTTTGGATGCGCGTGACCGAGAATGGCCGGGCCCCAGGTTCCGACGTAATCGAGGAGTTCATCGCCATCCACCGTGCGCAGCCGCGCGCCCGCGGCTGATTCCACGAAAAATGGATTGCCGCCCACTGCCCGGAAGGCGCGAACGGGCGAATTCACCCCGCCGGGCGTGTGTTCGAGGGCGGCGGCATACAGCGCTTCAGACTTGGACCGCGAAAGCATGCTTGCAGCGTAGCGGCGACCGACGGCGGGAAAACAGCACGAAGGAGAGCGGCGAAGGGCGGTGAAAGAGCAAGGGCTTGACGTGTAACTACCCGGGTAGTATTACCGTGGTCGTCAATCGTTATGCCCACGCCTCCCCTTCGCCTTGGCGAACTCCAGCTCCGGATTCTGGAAGTTCTTTGGGAACATCCGGATTCCGGGGTCGGTGCCGTTCACGCGGCCCTCAAACCGGAACGGGACCTCGCCTACACCACGGTGGCCACCATGCTGCGCAAGATGGAGGCGCGGGGCCTGGTGACGCACCGGGAGGAGGGGCGCAGCTTCCTCTATCGCGCGGCGGTCGCGGCGGACGACGTGAACCGCAGCGCCGGCGAACATTTCGTGGAACGCCTGTTTGAGGGCAGCCTCGCCGACGCCGTCAGCCACCTGCTTACGACCCGCGAAGTCAGCCGGGAAGAACTCGACCAGTTGGAGAAACTCATCCGCGAAGCCAAACGGAGGACCAAATGATTCCTGATCTCGCGTGGTGGGGACAGTTGTTCGGGTTGCTCGCGACCGAGGCGGCGCTGCTGGTGGCGTTGGCGGCGGCTGGGGCACGGTGGTCACGTTCTGCACATTGGCGACGGCTGATCTGGCAGTCGGCATTCATGGCGGTCGCGTTGGTGTGGAGCGTGGAACTGGCCGGTGGACGCGGCTGGCTCGCCCAGTGGCGTCCGGTGCCGGAGCCGCCCCGGCAGGTCACGGCCCGGTTGATTGGTGACGCGCCCGTGGTTGGTGAGCAGGTGACGTTTGAGTTCCCGACTGAAGTTCCGGTGGTCGTTCCGGCGCAGCGGCAGGAGCCCAGGTGGTGGCCGGGATTGCTCTGGCTCGGCGGCATGTTGGCGCTGCTGCTGAAGACGCTGGGCAGCCGGGCATGGCTGGCGTGGCGCATCCGGGCCGTTCCCGGACACGAAGTGGGGCAGGCTGCTAGCCTGCCCACAGGGGCGGCTTCGGCCAGGCTGGCAGCTTGCCCTACTTTGGCTGAGGCGCTTCCCGCCGAGGGTGGCGACTTGGACGGGCTCGCAGATGTTACCGCGACGGTGACCCGGCTGCGGCCGGCGCTGGGCGTCGGACCGGTTCGCCTCGTGACCTGGCCGCAACTGCGCAGTCCGGTGGCGTTTGGGATTGTTCGGCCGACGGTCGCGGTGCCCGCAGAGTTCGCGGAACGGTTCCCGCCGGCGCAGCGCGAGGCGATGCTGGCCCATGAACTGGGACACCTGGCCCAGCGCGATCCACTGTGGCTACTGGTGGCCGACCTGGTGTGCGCGCTCGCTTGGTGGCATCCGGTGGTGTGGTGGGCGCGACGGCAGTTCCGCGCCGCGTGCGAGGCAGCGGCAGACGAAGCCAGCGCCCTCATCCCTGGCGGACGGGTCGCGCTCGCCGAGGCGTTGGTGAACTTCGGCCGCGAACTGACCGCGCCCGGCGGCGTGGGCGTGGGCGGCAGCGGACTGCGTTCGGAACTGGCGCGGCGGGTGAAGGCGCTCGTCGAACAGTCCGGCGATGTCCGGGCGGTGCGGGCTCCGGGTCGGTGGTTGCTGCGAAGCGGCACCGTGGCCGTGCTGGGCACCCTGCTGTTGGCACCGTGGCCCGGGGACCATGGCGGTCTCGGGCCAATGCTGGCGGCAGTCCGGGCGGAGAAACCGCTTCAGACGATCTCCGAAGTGCTCGCTGACCCGCAGTTTCGCAAGGTGGTGAAGGCATTGGAAGCGAGTGATCGCGGTCCGAATGCTGGCGCGGAAGGCGAGAAAATCCGCGCCCTTGCTGAGCGTCCGAGTGACGAACAACCCTTGGAAACGAGGCCCCCGGAATTGGCAAAGGCAAACCCGGGCACTGGCTTCGACCGGATTCCGCTCTTTGAGTTTCCCGGTGAATCGCTTCTTGAAGCAGCCAACCGACTGAGTCTCGCGGCGAGGGACTTGAAGCCAGAAGGCGTAAGGCTCGAAATCACCTTCGCTGACCGGGAGCTGGAAGCGATCCGAGTCCGGCAGCAGGAACCGATTCGGAATGCCGCCCTGACCAAAGTTCTCTCCGCACTGGTGCAGGCCGCGGAGACACCCATCCAATCCTCGTTGGAAAACGGGGAAGTGTTGTTCGCCCGCCAAGCCCCGCTCTCGCCGGAGGCCCAAGCGCGATTCAGGCGGGCGGCTCATGAACTCAGGGATGCACGGCTCGCTCTCGATGAAGCGCGTGTCCAAGAACGATCCGAAACTCCGGCGCTGAAGGCTGCTGAGGCACGGCATGAGGATGCCAAACGCGCCCTGCATGATGTGGCCCGACAGACACAGTTGATGACCCGCCAGTTCCGCCTTTCCCCCGCTCACTTCACCGCCCACCTCCAGCAGTTCCTGCCGCAGGGGGAAACAAACGCCCAAGCGCTCCAGTTGGCTATCCGCGCCTTCTGCGCGACGAATGGAATTGAGTTCCCCACAATGGTTACCAACGCGTCGGGCGTGACGCCGCCGCAGGATCAACCGGCGACCTTTTACAACGACCGAACGGGGGTTCTTTTCGTGCGTGCAACCCTAGAGAACTTGGACCGACTTGAACACGCCATCCAGAGGCTGAATCTGCTGCCCGCGCCGATAGTGGACAAGGCAGCACGGCGAACGGTCCTCACGCGTCTTGAGCAGCACGAAGCCTTGCTGCCTGAGCTGCGTGCCCGGCTGCCGGACGACCATCCGGAAGTGCTCGTGCTGCGGGCCGAGATCAGCGGGTTGCGGCACCAGTTGGAAGTGATGCAACGCGGAGGCGACGGAACTGCGGAGCGCATTGCGGTGACACGCGCCGAACTGCTCGGCCACCTGAAGGCCCTGGGCATCACCTACACCGAACTGCTGTCGCGCTACCGGGAACGGCATCCCCTCGTGGCCGAAGTGGCCTGGAAGCAGGCCGCTTTGCAGGCCAAACTCCAGACGTTGCCCCTCGTCACCAACGCCGTCGTGACCGCGAAAATCGGCGATTTCGAGCCCGCCCCACCACTCTTCACCCGCCAGTTCCGGGTGGATTCGGCCAAGTTTATCGCGCGGGTGATGACGGAATTCGATCCGGCGGAGGCGGCCCGTAGGCTGGACTCAATTCCGAATCGCGAGCTGATTGCCTCCGACGTTGGCGCTGCGGTGTCGTCCGCTGCGTTGCCCGGCGTTGTGGGCAAAGGCACTACCAATGGTCCGCACTTGGGGGAGGCGATTCATGCCTACTTCCGGAAGCACGGAGTGCACTACCCTCTATCTACATCACAAGGCGTTACATCTGCCGTGGCGCCGGAACGGCCCGCGGTCTTCTTCAAGCCGGACTCGGGAGTCCTGTTTGTGCGCGCCACGCTGGAGGACATGGCCAAGCTTGAGAGCGCGTTGGCGGGGCTTGAATCACAGGTGGCAGCCAGCAGCGGAAACCAAAGTCTGCAGGTGGAACTTTCCGTGACCCTCGTCGAGATCGCCGATGGCGGTTCCGACGACGTGGGGCTCGACTGGCTGTTCGGCCAGGCGGCGACGAACAACCCGCCCGTCGTCTCGGCCCTCGCCACCAACCTGCCCGGCTCTGCTGGCGCGTTGCAGGGCAATCGTTTGACGGTGGACCGACTGGCGGTGGAGGGGCAGTCCGCGGTGCTGAGTGGCGAGCAGTTCGCGGCGTTGCGGGAACGTTTGGGCACACGCAATCAGGTGGATTTCCTGTCCGCCCCCAAGGTCATCACGCTGTCCGGCCGGCAGGCACAGGTGTCCATTGCCGAGGTGCGCACGCTGGTGACTGGGGTGGTGGCTGAGAACGGTTCCACGACCAACGACGCCGGCATCCGTTACCTGACCGAAAGTGTGCCGGTCGGGCCGGTGGTGGACCTGTTTCCGCTGGCGGCGGGGGACGCCTGGCAGGTTCGGGTGGTGGCCGCCGTCACCGAGTTTCTCGGCTACGACCAACCGGCCAAGTCGGACCGGGTTCGCGCCACGACGGCCGAGGGCAAGGTGTTGCAAGGCACCACGCCGTTGCCGCGACTCCGGGTGCGGGAAACGCAGTCCACGGTGACGGCCAAAGTGGGCGAAGTCATCGCGCTGCGCGGCCCCCTCGCGGAGAACGTGGTGCGCTACAAGGACAAGGTGCCGGTGTTGGGCGACGTGCCGCTGCTGGGGCGGCTGTTCCGCAAGGAAGGCAGCCAGGTCCAGCGGAAGCGGCTGTATGTCTTCGTGCAGCCCGCGACGATTGATGCCCAAGGGAACCGTCCGCTCTCAAAATGAGAGGCGGTTTGACGTTGTGAGTTCCACCGCGCCCTGAATTCCGAAAAAGGCCGGAACCAAGTGTGGGCGGCTGGCCCTGCAAGCCGAGCGGGTTGCAGGGCAACCCGTCCACGCCCCAACCGGTCATCGCCGCCAGCCAGCCTACCTCTGCCGGGCCTTGGCGATCACCTCGGCCAAGGTCACTTCGGCGCCGCCGCGGCGTTTGCTTTCGTCGGCTGCTTCCATGAAGGCGAAGATCTCGATCGTTTCCTGGGGCGACACCGGGGCGATGCCGGTCTCGTAGAACTTCACCACGGCCGCCACCAGCGGCGCGTAGCCGTCGTAGGCGCCGACATCCATCGCGCCTTTTGTGCCTTCGGCGCGGCCCTTGTAACCCTCGACTTCGCGGAAGGTGCCCGTCCGGCCGCCAGCCCATTTGCCGACGACCTCGATCTTGCCGTCGGCGGTGGTGCCGCGTTTGACCGAGAGGCAACCGGTGCCCATGACCGTGAACAGCGATTCGCAGCCGTGGACCCCATACCAGAAGAGGTCCGGATGGGTCTTTTCCAGGTGGGCGGGACTGCCGCACCAGGCATTGGTCACGGTGCCGATCGCACCGCCGCGGACGGCCAGGGTGTTCTTGGCGAAGCGCAGTGAGGAGGCGCTGAAGACGGGGACCCGGGCTTCATTCGCCAGCCGGTAAACCTCGAGGGCATCCCGCAGCGTGCCGGCGACCGGCTTGTCGAGGTAAACGGGCTTTTTCGCCGCGAGGACCGGCTTCAACTGTGCGAGGTGCGGCCGGCCGTCCACGCTCTCGATCATCACCACGTCCACCTGGCGGCAGAGTTCGGGGATGCTGTCGTAGATGGTCACGCCGAACTTTTCCCGGAGCGTCTTGGTGTATTCCTCGACCCGCGACCAGCTCGATTCGATGTCCGGGCTGCCGCCCTTGAAGCCGGCCACGACCTTCGCGCCGGGCACGAAGTCCTTGGCCTTGGGATCGTTGAGGATGCCGGTGAACGCGGTAACGTGCGAGGTGTCGAGGCCGATCAGGCCCACGCGGAGCTCCGCGGCGGAGAGGGTCGCAGCGAGACACGAAGCAAGCAGGGGCAGCAACGAACGGATTGTCATGCGAGGATTCGGCCACGAGGTCGGGGACATTGGCAATCCGCAGAAACAGGGCAGGGAATTGGTGGGCGGCCCACGGCGTATCTCAGCCGGGCGAACATCCGGCTGGGAGGCGAGTAGGCCGGGCTGCCAGCCCGGCAAGTAGCCCAAGCTGCCAGCTTGGGCCGGTTTCGGGCTGGCAGCCCGAACTACCCGCCGGGCCAGCGGCCCGGCCTACTGTGTGGCGGAGCCCAGATCTGATCGCACTCATCGCTTCCTGCCCAAATCTCGCCCCGAAAGGCAAACGCCCGGCGCGGTGGCCGGGCGTCAGAGGGAATGGACGGCTGAGGCTCTTAGTTTTCGTCCAGTGTCACCTGGCCACCAGCCTCGATGGTCTTTTTAGCCATTTTCAGCCGGGAGGGCAGGGTGGCGGTGGGGTTCTGTCCGGCCGGATTGATGTTGTAAGTCTCTCCCATGACCGACGTGGGGAACTTGCCGCTGTTGAAATAGGGCGCGAGGTCGGACTCCGTCGGGGTGTCACTGTCGCCCTTCTTGTTCTCGGCCATCCAGAGCTGCTTCTGGTTCTGGATCACCCGAAGGTTGTTGATGATCGAGTTGTAGCGGGCGGTGGCCATCGAGTTGCCGACGGCGGGAATCGCGATCATCGCCAAGAGGCCGATGATCATGACCACGATCATGATTTCGATGAGCGTGAAGCCGGCCCGGCGGGCGGCGCGTGAGGAGGCGTGGCGGACGTGCATGGTCGAAAGCGTTGTCTTTGCGCGGACGACAGGGGAAACACCGGCAACCCGAAAAGGTTGCAGGGCCTGGGCCCGCGGAAGTGGGCGGAAGGTAAAGGCTGGCCGGTGCGGTTCAACGCCGAATGCGGGCTTCAAGGACGTCCGTGCACATCTTTTCATCGTGGCAAACCTTGGTGAGTTTGGCCCGCAGTCAGCCTTGGGGCAGCGTTCGGCCAGCGGCGGACGGACGAGCCGGACCAAAGTGCTGCCGGCATCTTGCCG
>OFDN01000195.1_pt1 | contig 58617 bp, 37 predicted proteins | sample 1520971 | NCBI WGS metagenome assembly OFDN01 (sample SAMEA94257418, study PRJEB24077) | hot springs metagenome | biome: Aquatic biome; feature: Geographical feature; material: Water | place: India | collected 2012-06-12 | depth 5 m
AATAGCTTTATAAATTTACTGTGCATAGTTGTATTAAAAAACGTCCGTTTGTTTAGACAATTAATGGGCCTTCCTAAAAATTTACAGCCTATATATAATATGGTATCAAAAAGTATATTTTTGTTGTATATTATTCAAAGTATAATTTATTAAATTTTTCGATGAATAAATATATACAATTCAAATTAAAATATGTATATAGGCTAAATGCATAAAATCATTTTTCATTACAGGCATTTACTAAAGTTTATTCTGAAAAAATTTATTAAGCCTTCAACCCACCAAAAACCTGCTTATACTCGGCAGGTTTTTGGTTTTTCAATAACCTAAAAGAACGGTTAAAATTTGATAAATTATGAAACCCGCAATCAAATGCTATCTGCTGGATACTTTTTTTGTTTTCAATCAACATTCGACAGGCAAAACCGATTCTGACCTCAGTTAAAAATTGAATATAGGTCTTCTGAGTTCTACTTTTAAAATATTTACAAAAATTAGGTACCGACATATTAGCTACAATCGCAGCCTCTTCAATCAATATTTTTCGATGATATTGGTTGAGCGTAAATTCATACACTTTATTGATTTTCTGCGTGTCAAACTTTTGATAGGCATCCACAAAAGCTTGACTACTTAGTTGTTTCAAATCATCTGAAATCGCAATTAACTCAAGAATTTCCAAAAGAATACAAAGTCGATTTAGGCTATTTGCTGTATCAAATATTTTGGACATTAAATGCACGACTTTTACTTTTGTTTCTCCCTCAATCCTTAAACCTAATGTTGATTTTTCAAATAGGTTTCTTATGTTTTCTAATTCTTTCAAACCATAAAACGTCTCACCAAAAAACTTTGGCAGAAACTGAATCACATTCGCCATAGCAATCTGGTCATCTCTACCTTCAAAATAGCTACTATCGTTTTTCCAAACATGGGGCAGATTTGCACCAATCAGCACTAAATCACCATCCTCAAAAAACTCTATGTTATCACCCACGAAACGATTTCCTTTTCCATGAATGATATAGGTTAATTCTAACTCAGGATGAAAATGCCATTTGTTATAAAAATGAGAGAATCTATCCGTTCGAGCAACAAACGAATTGGCATCATTTGAATCAATTTTGCGAAGTATTGCCTGCATATTGAATACAATTTGGTAGTGTTTGCACAAATTTGATAATATTTCACCAGTATTTAATAATATTTCAACAAATGCTTTGTTGAAATTGTACTACTTTAGCATCAAAAAATACCAAATTTAAAACTAAAGGCATTGCCTATTAACAGAGAATATATTAAATCTGTAAAAAAATTGACCAAAGAGCAAGAGCAAGCACTTTGGAAAGATATGATTTCGGGTAATAAAAGAGCTTTTGAAAATTTATACAAACAATATTTCCAAGTATTAATTAGCTACGGCTTTCGGATTACTCAAAACGAAAACCTTATCGAAGATGCTATTCAAGAGCTTTTTATAAGCCTTTGGAATAATAGGACCCATCTTTCGGAGGTTTCTGAGGTTAAATTTTACCTCTTCCGTTCACTAAAAAATAGAATCGTCCGCCAACTTGAAAGAGATATTTTTGATAAATCAGAAGATATTGATTCTTATTTAGACTTCTTGATAAGTATCTCTGAGGAACAAAAAAAGATTGATTCAGAACAATCCGATACCGAATTAGATAATCTGCAAAAGGCAATCTCCCACCTTCCACTACGTCAACAAGAGGTAATTAATCTAAAATATTACCATGATTTTACATTAGATGAGATAGCCAAACTCATGGATGTAAACAAACAATCGGTTAGTAATTTACTATTCCGTTCTTACGCTACGCTCCGTAACATTCTTAAAAGTTGGACAATCCAAATATTTTTTTTAAAATATTTTATACTTAGTGAGTAATTTGATAAAGACCATGTATCTGTATTGCTGAAAGCCATTAAAATAGCTTTTTTCAAAGATGGAATATAAGTTTTTTCAGATACAAGATTTTATTAAAGACGATGCTTTTATCCGTTGGGTAAAGTATGGAGAAAATGATGCTTTTTTTCAAGCATTCATATTGGACAATCCTGAAAAGCAAGCGATTATTAATAAAGCCTCCGACTTTATTAAAAAAGTAGCTGAGGCCGAACAACTACGCCAACCTAATATTAGTCAATCAAAAATATGGACGGCAATCAGCGAAAATATTAATAATGATTCTGAATCATCAAAACCGAGTTTATTCTCAAAATTATATGCTACAAAATGGGCAAAAATTAGTTGGGTAGCAGCTGCCTGTCTTGTGATTGGTTTTGGCTTAAAAGGGTTTTTATCAAACATTAATCCTAAAAAAATAAGTTACTCTGAATTGGTAGCTACGGCCGAAAAGCAAATCAAATTAATTGAAAAAGTAAATAAATCAAATACCCCACTGCCTATAAAACTAGAAGATGGAAGTGTAGTCACATTGGCAAAGAACGCCAAATTAAGTTATCCCAAACACTTTGAAGCCAATAAAAGGCAAGTCTTTTTAAGTGGTGAAGCTTTTTTTGAAATCACTAAAAATCCCAAGAAACCGTTTTTTGTCTATTCCAACGAAGTCATTACAAAGGTTTTAGGAACAAGTTTCACAATTCAGGCATTTGATGATGCTCCAGAAGTAATCGTAAGTGTAAGAACAGGAAGAGTATCTGTTTTTCACCAAAATAAAATCGCTCTTGCAGACCCCGAAGAGAAAGCTCTAATCATTACACCTAATCAAAAAATTGTATTCTCTCGAATTACCGAATCGCTTTCCAAATCGTTGGTTGAAAGTCCTCTACTAATAAAAGAATTAGACCAATTGCCTGAACAAAGTTTTGAAGATAGGCCTGTTTCGGAAGTGTTGAAAGCCATTGAGCAAGCTTATGGAGTACATATCATTTATGATGCCGACCAACTCTCGAATTGTATCATCACAACCACACTTGCCGACGAGTCATTATACAACAAACTTGATATTATGTGCAAAACAATTGGTGCAAGCTACAAAATAGTTGATGCCCAAATAGTAATTCAGTCAATGGGCTGCGATTAATCTGAAAAAACTCAGTTTAAGTATATAATTTTCAACCTTACCCCCCCTATAATTTATGAAGTTAATAACTACCTGAACAAAAAAAATCGAGGGAAAATGCGTCAACATTTATCCCCCGATACATCCTGCCTATACTGATGAGAGTTAGGCGTGAATTTTCATTTTTCTTTCAAAAAACCTTTAAAAATATGATAAAATATAGTACTAAGCAAAATTTTCTATTGTTTATGAAAATCAACCTCATACAATTGATTATAGCAGGAGTTTTTGCGGCAAATGCTTTTGCATTACCCGTAAAAGCACAAGATTTCCTGCAAAAAAAGGTGAGTATATCTCTCCAAAAAGGGAGTATAAAAACCTTGTTGAAATCAATAGAAAAGCAAACAAACGTTTTGTTTTCATACAAAAAAGATTTGATTGCGAATGATGAACCACTAACCTTGGAAATAAAAAACGAAAAGGTAAAAGATGTTCTAAGAAAAGTGCTGACGCCAAGAAACATTACCTTTGAAACAGTGGGCGAAAGGCAAATTATTTTGATTCGTACCAAGTCTATGGGGGCAGATTTAAAAGAAAATAGTTCTAATCAAAGAAGCATGGCTTTGCCCGATATTGATAATAATGTTACTACCGATATTCCTATTAAAGGTACTGTAAGTGATGAAAAAGGTGAAAAATTACCAGGTGTAAGTGTAATAGTTAAAGGAACGAGTCGTGGAAGTACAACAAATGTCGATGGTGAATTTTCGATAGCGGTAACTGACAGCAAAGCCGTTTTGGTCTTTAGTTTTGTTGGATTTAAAGCTCAAGAAATTACAGTAGGAAATCAGACAAAAATTAATATTGTACTTAAGATAGATGATAAAGCACTTGATGAAGTAGTAGTTGTGGGTTATGGTATACAGAAGAAAAAAGACCTTACAGGAGCTGTATCATCTATTGGAAGCGAATTGTTCAAAGAACGAAGAGAAACCCAGGTAGCACAGTCGTTGCAAGGCACAATGTCGGGTGTAAGTGTTACAAGAAGTGGCAGCAATGGAGCAATGGGCGGTGCAACTATTCGTATCAGAGGCGTTACGACGATTGGCAATTCTGACCCTTTGGTTATCGTTGATGGTGTGCCTGTGGCTGATGTGAATCTTGTTAATTCAGCAGACATTGATAATATTACCGTGCTGAAAGATGCCGCTTCGGCCTCTATTTATGGCTCACGGGCTGCCGCAGGTGTTATATTAATAACCACAAAAAGAGCTAAACCTGACCAAGTTTCGATACAATACAATGTTGAAAGGGGCGTAGATAGACCCACAAAATTGCCCGAAAAAATGGGTGTAGTGAGGTATATGCAATTGGCAAATGAACTGCGTTGGAACGATGCGGGGAATGGTGCAAACCAGTATCCAACATTTACCAAAGATTTAATTGACAATTACGAAATCAACAAGGTAGCAGACCCCAACAAGTACCCCGATACTGACTGGGCTGCTTTGACACTCAACACATCTGCCCCTCGTGAAACGCACAGTTTGAGCATTATGGCGGGGTCAAAGTTTGTCAGAACAAATGCTTCGATGCGTTATGAAACCGTAGGTGGCTTTTATGATAACAAAGACTACAAAAGGATTTTTGCACGCCTCAACAACGATTTTAATATCAATAAATACATCGGTGGTACATTCGATTTTAATTTTAGAAGAACGGCTACTACTGACCCAACTCATAGCGACCCTTTGGGGGAAGTTCGTATTGCTTCGCCCGTATATCCTGCTATGTGGACAGATGGCCGTGTGGCAGATGGTAAAGCTGGGGCAAATGTATGGGCTCGTTTGAAATATGGTGGTACAAACCAAAACTGGTATAATCAAATTAGTGGAAGAGTAGGGTTAGATGTTAAACCATTTGAAGGCTTAAAAGTTTCAGGTATTCTTGCTCCTATTTTCGATTTCAACAGCCAGAAGTTTTTTAATAATAAAGTGGATGCTTTTTCAGCAACCGACCCCACACAATTTATTGTAACCCTTTCAGAGAATGGCTCAAATGCTACAAACCGCTTGTTTGAAAGCCGTAATAACGTCTTGGCATTAACAACACAATTATTGGTAAATTATGCAAAAACTTTTGGCGACCACGATGTTACAGCGTTAGCAGGTTACGAAAATTTTTACAATAAATCAGAGGGTTTAACGGCTTCTCGTGACCAATTTTTATTTGCAGGTTATCCTTATCTTGACCAAGGGCCTATTACTTTTCGAGATAACTCGGGTTCTGCCAGCGAAACTGCTTACCGCTCTTATTTTGGTCGATTGACATATAGTTTCAAAGGTAAATACTTAGTACAAGCCAATATCAGACGAGATGGTTCTTCTCGCTTCAATGCCGATTATCGTTGGGGTATGTTTCCCTCTATTTCTGCGGGATGGGTAATGAGTGAAGAGAATTTTATGAAAAAGCAAAATGTTATTTCTTTCCTAAAATTGCGGGCATCGTGGGGAGCATTGGGCAATGAACGCATTGGAAACTATCCATATTTGGGCATTATCAATTTTGGGAATGCCTTGTTCTATCAAAATGGTACCGCTGTTTCACAGCAAACCGCAGCACAAGTACAATACGCTATCAAGAATATTTCGTGGGAAAAAACGGAGTCGAGCGATGTTGGTATTGATGCAAATTTCTTGAATAATCGCTTACGTTTCACGGGCGATGTGTACTACAAACAAACCAAGGATATGTTATTGGCATTACAGATTCCGATATTCGTTGGTTTTGAAAATCCTAATCAAAATACGGGTAAAATGTTCACAAAAGGTATTGATTTAGACCTCGGTTGGACAGATAAAATCAATGATTTTAAATATTCGGTTTCGTTTAACCTTTCTCAATACAAATCTGTCATGGGAGATTTGGGAGGTACGGAGTTTTTGGGTGACCAAATTAAAAGAAAGGGTAGTGAGTTCAATGAGTGGTACGGGTATATTTCGGAGGGTATTTATCGAAGTATTGACGATGTGAACAGTAGCCCCAAATTAAATAATAATGTAAAGGTGGGTGACATGAAATACAGAGATGTGAGCGGTCCTGACGGTATTCCTGATGGTAAAATTTCGCCCGAATATGACCGAGTGCTTCTCGGAAGTTCTCAACCACAATGGGCGTTTGGTGGTAATGTCAGATTGGCTTACAAAGGATTCGATTTTGCAACGTCGATTCAAGGAATAGGTAAGCAAAACTCTTCATTGTTGGGTTTTACAGACTATAACTCTGGCAACTGGGGGCGTTTTCCAAACATGTTAGATGGAAAAACATGGAGCAATTACAATACGCCCGAACAGAATGCAGCTGCTATTTACCCACGTTATACCGAAACAAACAAAGGCGTAAACAGAGCTTTATCAGATTTTTGGTTATTCAATGGGGCTTATCTTAGAGTAAAAAACGTGACTGTTGGCTATACGCTTCCCGAAAAAATGACCAGTAAAGCCCTAATCAAAAACATTCGTATTTATGCCAGTGGCAGCGATTTAATGGTATTTAGCAAATATCCGAAAGGCTGGGACCCAGAAGGCTTAGGAATTGTCTCTACGCTTATAGGTGGTGTTACTGTCAATTTTTAATCAAAAAACTTATTTCAGAAAATGAAACGAATAAAATATATTGCCTTTATCGCTATTTTGTGCTTATCGGCTTGTCAAAATACACTGGATTTATACCCACTTGCTCAACCATCGGCTGAAAAATGGTACTCTAATGAAGCCGAAATTCAATTGGCTTTGAATGACCTTTACAGAGGTGATTTTTGGATACCAGATGCTGAGACTGGTAGCGAGGTCCTCTCAGACGATGCTTTTACCAGAACTGCACTTTCGCCAATCAAAGCAGGGACTGTGAACAGTCAGTGGGGTACAGCTGCAACACTTTGGCGTAATTCCTATAAAGCAATTGCCAGAGCCAATCGAGCTTTTGTTGCTCTAAATAGTCCCGAAACTAAAGCCAATGTTCCTGCCGCAAACTTAGCTATTTACTTAGCAGAAATCCGTTTTCATCGAGCCTCTCAGTATGCCCGTTTGGTTACACACTTTGGCGATGTGGTTTATTCAGAAGACGTTATTGAATTAGATAAAGCATACAACATTGGTCGGACAGATAAAAAAACAGTCATTTCAAAGATATACGCTGATTTGGATGCTGCCGCTGCTGCGTTACCTAAATCTTATGCGGCTTCGGCTGTTAAACGAATAACGAAAGGGGCTGCTTTGGCAATGAAAGCCCGCACAGCTTTGTACGTTGGAGATTTTAAAATTGCAGCCGAAGCTGCCAAAGCCTGTATTGACCTTGCAACCTATTCGCTTCATCCGAGCTACGCCAATTTATTTTTGCAAAATACAAAAGACTCCCGAGAAATTGTTTTCGGTCTGCCTCGCTCGGTTGCCTTTAATGTTTTCATTGCATCATCAGAAGTCTTGAATAGGATTACAAGAAATTCGGGTGGCTTCGGGGCTATTTGCCCGACTTGGGATTTATTCTGTGCTTATTTATGCACTGATGGCCTGCCAATAGACAAATCACCACTTTATGACCCACGCAATCCATTCAAAAATCGAGACCCTCGATGCACAGCCTCTATTGTTGAATTTGGTACAACTCATTTAGGATTTACTTATGACCCTAATCCTACGGCTTTGAGAGTTTTGAGAGTGGCTACCAATACGCAAGTAACCAATAATGATAACCGTGCCAATGCTCAATTTGCCTCTTTCAATGGCTTGGTTTGGAAGAAAGGAATTGACGATACCTATTTACAAAATGGTAATAGAGTAGAACCCGACCAAATAATCATCAGATATGCCGATGTGCTACTGATGTATGCTGAAGCCAAGATTGAACTCAACGAAATTGACCAAAGTGTGCGTGATGCAATCAATGCTGTAAGAGCAAGAGCCTATGGCGTTGCTCCAACGGCTACTGCATCATATCCAGCAGTAACAGCAACCACACAGACAGATTTACGAAAAATAGTACGTATTGAACGCCGCATGGAGTTTGCCTTTGAAAACTTACGCTACATGGATATTGTCCGCTGGAAATTAGCTGGTAAAGTGTTTAGCAGACCGATTTATGGTATGTTAGACCCGACCGATTTAAAAGCGAAACTTGTAGATAAAAATCTTTGGTTTTTCCCAAGCACGCCTGTTATTGACGAAGATGGTTTAGCCAATTTCAAACCGATGTTTGATGCAGGTTTAATTAAATTGATAGTGCCATGCGAATGGCAAGAAAGGCAATATCTATGGCCTATTCCGACATCCGAAATTCAAATCAACCCGAATATGAAGCAGAATGAAGGGTATTAATAAAGAATAGATTTTCGAAGAATGATTTGTAGAAAAATAGTACACAGATTGCACAGATGCGATAGATTTACACCCCGAATGGAATTCTAATTTTTGATATTTTATCCGTAAGTATCAGTTAAATCTGTGTCATCAGTGTGCTATTTTTTTGGGAAATTTATCTAATTGTACTCGAAACTTCTCAAAAATACTGAATCCTCATTTCGTATTTTTGACAAAACCATAACCAAACCTATTCTTTCTGATTTTAACCTTTAAAAAAAAATATGTACTCACAAGTATATCGTTTCATACAACATATTACTTTACTACTCTTATTTACGTATAGCATTAGTGCCTACACGCAGCAGCACGATACAATTCCCTATTTTTTGAAAGATAAAAGTAGATTATACGCTAAATCACCCAAAAAAGCCACACTTGCTTGGTATAATGAGGCACGTTTGGGAATGTTTATCCATTGGGGTGTTTGGGGGAAATATCACGCCGCATGGGCAATGTTCAATCAGAAAATTCCTTTTGAAGACTATCAAAAAACGGCTTTATCGGTTGATGCTTCGGGGTTTAACGCCAATGAAATTGTCAAACTTGCCGAAGAAAGCGGTATGCGATACATCACTTTTGTTGCCAAACACCATGATGGTTTTTCTCTATGGGATACAAAAGCCAGCGATTGGAATAGTATGAAATACCCCATGCACCGAGACTTTGTGGCCGAATTGGCAAAAGTTTGTCAAGAACGCAATATGCCGCTATTTATTTATTATTCTATTGGTATTGATTGGGTACATCCTTATTTTTTACCCAAAGAAAAATACTTTTCTGCCCGCCCTGCCTATCCTCAAAATCCTGATTATTTCAAGTATTCAACACCTGAAGATTTTGAAAAATATAGGGCTTTTTGTAAGCAACAATTAGTTGAATTGTGTACACGATATGGCTCTGTAGCAGGTTTTTGGTTTGATACATTGGGTGGCGTACTGGCAAACGACGAGTTGTTTAAAATTCAAGAATTTTATGACCTCATCCATCGCTATCAACCCCATGCTTTAATCCTTTTCAAAACAGGTGCGTCTGGCAAAGAAGATGTATTAGTAGGAGAAAGAGAGCTACGGTCAATCAGTATGCACTATAGTGGCAATACGCCCGAACAAATCCATATTCGTAAACTATCAGATATGGCATGGAAGAAAAATTTCAAGAAAAAAGCAGAAATCGCAGTTACAAGTCAAGGCTCATGGGAATGGAGCCCTAAAAACAGTTGTCAAAATGTAGATGCTCTGTGGCAGATGTTGGTCGGAGCAGCAAATAATAACGCTAATTTATTGCTTAATTTCGGACCAAAACCTGATGGTTCTATTCCTGATGATGTGGCTAAAAATTTTAAACAATTGGGTGAGCGAATACGCAAAGAAGGCTATCCTGCACTCAACGTAAAAGACTATCTAAAATTACGGCAAAACGGGGCAACTATTGACAAAAATGAAGAGAAAAAAACGGCTCGATAGTTCAAAAATACTGAGAATGAATAAACTCTTAATCCTCTAAAATTAAAAAAAGATATCTAATATGAAATATATAAACGTTGGTCTTACAATTACTTTACTATTTGCATTTTTTGGTTTAAAAGCCCAAAATAAGCTCAAATATCCTCAATTTAGCGGCATTTATCCTCATTTGGCTTATTATAACAACGAAGGCGAATGCGGCACGGGTGCAGTAGTGCCTTGGGCTGACCGATTGTGGGTAATAACCTACGGCCCACATTTGCCATTCGGTTCTTCGGATAAATTGTATGAAATCACTCCAGATTTGACTAAAATAGTAAGACCCGAAAGTATTGGAGGCACACCTGCCAATCGAATGATTCATAAAGAGAGTAATCAGTTGTTTATCGGGCCTTATGCCATTGATGCCAACCGTACTGTTCGCACTATTCCATACAACCAAGCACCTGGCCGTTATACAGGTTTGGCACGTGATTTATCTGACCCTCAAAACAAACTTTTAATTGCCACCATGGAGGAAGGTTTTTATAGATTAGATGTTAAAAATCTCAAAACCGAAATGCTTTACCAAGATGGAAATGTAAAAGAAAAAAAGAAAGATGATACTCAGAACAACTTCAATGGAACACTTCTGCCAGGTGCCCATGGCAAAGGAGTGTATTCGGGGCAAGGGGTAATGGTATATTCTAATAATGGAGAATCAGGTTCTCTGGCACTCAAACAGTTTGATATAGAATCAGGTGTTTTGGCAGAATGGAATGGCAAAGACTGGAAAGTGGTGCGTCGAAATCAATTTGTAGAAGTAACAGGGCCTGGTGGAATTTATGGTAATTCAAATCCTGTAACTGACCCCATTTGGGCAACAGGCTGGGACCATAAATCAGTTTTGTTGGGTGTCAGAGACGATGGAAAATGGTCGTTTTTTCGCCTACCTAAAGCCAGCCATAGCTACGATGGAGCTCATGGTTGGAATACTGAATGGCCTCGAATTCGTGATGTCGGAACTCCAGAAAAACCTGACTATTTAATGACCATGCACGGACTTTTTTGGCGTTTTCCACAAACATTTACTTCAAAAAACACGGCTGGTATTCGTCCTCGTTCAGCGTATCTCAAAGTCATTGGTGACTTCACCCGATGGAATAATGGTTTGGTTTTCGGTTGTGATGATTCAGCACAGAAAGAGTTCTTGAACAAACGCAAAACCAAAGGAAACATCGAAGGCCCAGGACAGTCCAACTCAAACCTTTGGTTTACCTCACTTACTACACCAGATAATTTAGGACCAAATACCGCACAAGGAGCTGTTTGGCTTTCTGAAAAAATTGAAGCAAATACCGTTTCCGAACCATTTCTATTTGCAGGTTGGCAACAACGTATGGCATGGTTAAAAAATGAAGGAAGTCAGAAAGTTACATTCAGCTTTGAAACCGATATAGATGGCAAAGGAAATTGGAAAGCTTTAAGGTCAGTAGAAGTGGGTGCAGGTCAATCCATTGGAATTACGTTCGCAACAAGCGATAAAGGAGAGTGGATACGTGTAAAAAGCAATCAAGCAACCAAAGCAACGGTTAATTTTAATTATAGCGATGTTTCACGATTTCAGCCGAATCAAGATGCCCAATTTCAAGGCTTAACTCGAATTAGTAATTCTACGACTTATTCGGGTGGACTGCTTTATGGTTTGGGCAATAATCGGAGGAAGTTGGGTGTATTGGCAGGTCAATTTAGCAATGGTAATTTTATCGAAAATGGCTATTACGAATTAGATAGTGCTATGCACTTGATAAAAAAAGAAGACCCAAAGACGACTGAGTTTATTCGAGAAAAATTTGCAATCCCACGTGAAGTTATTACGGTTGATGATGCCTCTGTACTTGTTGTAGATGATAATGGAAGAAGATGGAGACTTCCAAAAGGGAATCAGGCATTTACGGCTAAGACTCAACAAGCAGCTTTGCGAATTTGCCGAGAAGTAGCCACCGAGCGAGATTTACTGAATGCTCACGGTACATTTTATGAATTACCAGCCGAAAATGCCGATGGATTTGCTAAAATCAGGCCAGTTGCTTCACATTCTCTTAGTATTCATGACTATGCTTCTTATCGTGGTTTATTGGTCATGACAGGGCTTGATAATCAAAGCCCCAAGAATGAACACATCATCACTTCCGATGATGGCAAAGCCAAAATTTGGGCAGGGACAATTGATGACCTTTGGAAATTAGGAAAAGCCGTTGGTGTAGGCGGCCCATGGAAAGATAGTCAGGTAAAAACTGGAACACCATCAGACCCTTATTTAATTGGTTTTTATGATAAAAAAAATCTTAAAATTTCGCATCATTCCAAACAATCCGTAACATTTACGATTGAAGTCGAACCCATAGGCCATGGCCCGTGGATGAAATATAAGGAGGTCATAGTCAAACCCAATGAAATATTTGATTTCAATTTTCCAGCTGGTTTTCAGGCACGTTGGATACGGTTTTCTGCTGATAAAGATTGTACAGCTTCAGCATGGTTGATATACAAATAGGTTAATTTTTAGGCCATCTAAATCTTATTAATTTTGGGTTAATTCCTTAGTATTTAAATTGTTTTTTCAACACGTAAACAATATTCTTCTGAAATTATGCAGATGAAAAATATTACATTTTTTGTTTTTCTTTTTATTGTTACAACGGCAAAAAGTCAAGTTCAAAAATTTAGAGAAGCTCTAAACTTTTCTCAAATTCCTCAAAAATGGGACGAAGGTCTTCCACTCGGAAACGGTTTAATAGGGGAACTTATTTGGCAAAAAGAATCAAAACTACGTTTATCATTAGACCAAGCTGAACTTTGGGATTTGAGGCCAATGGCTGAACTACACACACCTGGATTTAATTATAAATTGGTAAAAGAAAAGTTACTGGCCAATCAATACCAAGAGATTCAAAAAATTGGAGATATTCCGTACGAAAGAGAGCCCGCTCCGAGTAAGCTTCCGGGAGCAGCGATAGAATTTAACGTCGCAGAATGGGGAGATGTACAAGCAGCAACTTTGAATATTGAAACGGCAGAGGCCACCATCACTTGGAAAAATGGAGTAAAAATGAGCTCCTTTGTTGATGCCGTAAAACCATTAGGATATTTTAAGTTTGAAAATATCAAAAAGCTAAATCCTGAGCTTTTTTCTCCAAAATATGAGGGAAGCTCGAATAATAACGTTGGTGGTTCAACCGTAGGTGACGACTTGGCAAGACTTGGCTATACACAAGGGAATGTTGTAAAAAAAGGAAATTCGTACAAATATATTCAAAAAGGTTGGGGAGGATTCTACTATGAAGTGGCGGTTAAATGGCAAAAAACAGGCAAATCTATGTATGAAGGCGTTTGGTCAATTTCGGCACACTATCCAAATAACCCACAAATTTCTGCTTCAAAATTAATTTCAGGAGCCGAAAATTATGATATAGCAATAAAAAAACATAAAAACTGGTGGAAGAACTTTTGGTTAAAATCAAGTATTTCTATACCTGACCCAATCCTTGAAAAACAATACTATTTAGAGCAATACAAATTTGGCAGTACTGCTCGAGCAAATACGCCACCCATTTCACTACAAGCCATTTGGACCGCAGATAATGGACGCCTTCCGCCTTGGAAAGGGGATTTTCATCACGACCTTAATACACAGTTGAGTTATTGGCCATCTTACGCCGCCAACCATTTGGAAGAGGCAATGGGGTATCTTAATCATTTAGATAAAAACAAAAAAACCTACAAAAAATATACCCAATGGTATTTTGAAAGCGATGGTTTAGCTATTCCTGGTGTAACTGATTTGAATGGAATAGAAATGGGGGGTTGGATACAATATTCTCTTTCGCCTACGGTTTCTGCGTGGTTGGCACAACATTATTATTTACAATGGAGATATAGTATGGATAGGGAGTTTTTGCAAAAAAAGGCTTATCCTTTCTTCAAAGACGTAGCCTTATTTTTAGAAAGAATAAGCTACATAGATAAAAATGGAAATAGGCAATTGCCGATAAGTTCGAGTCCAGAAATTAATGATAACAGCCAGAAAGCTTGGTTTACCGAAAACACAAACTATGATTTAGCTCTCATGAGATTTCTGTTTTTAAAAGCAACTGAATTGGCACTGGAATTAAATTTAACAAAGGAAGCTGATCATTATCAAAGCATATTAAATCAGTTTTCAAACTATCATTTATCTGAAAAAAAAGAACTGAAATTTGCCAAGAATTTGCCTTATAATGAATCTCATCGCCATTTTTCACACCTCATGTCAATACATCCTCTGGGAGAAATTCGTTGGGAAAATGGGGTTTCAGACCAAGAAATTATCAAAAACTCTTTGGCATTATTAGATAAAGTCGGTCCTGGTAATTGGTGCGGCTACTCTTATGCTTGGGAAGGCAATCTGAAGGCAAGAGCAAAAGATGGAGAAGGAGCTAAACGTGCTTTGTATGATTTTGCGACAGCCTTTTGTTCTCCCAATTCTTTTCATCTCAATGGAGACCAGACCAAATCTGGCAAATCGAGTTTTACTTATCGTCCATTTACCTTAGAAGGAAATTTTGCTTTTGCGGCGGGTATTCAAGAAATGTTGATTCAATCTTATGCTGGTTTTATTGAGGTTTTCCCTGCAATACCCAATGATTGGACGAATTTATCGTTTAAAAATTTACGTGCAGAAGGAGCATTTATAGTCAGTGCAAAAAAAGTAAATGGAGAAATCTCAAGTATAGAAATTATGGCCGAGAAAGGTGGGAAAGTCAAACTCAAGTTACCATTCAAGAACAAGATAGAAAACGGGCTTGGTGTAAAAGTCATAAGTAAAAGCAATGACTTTATAGAATTAGACTTTACAAAAAACGGAAGAATACAAATCATAAACGCAAATAATAAATTCTAAAATCATCAAAAAAGCATTCCAAAATGAAAAAAATAGGCTTATTTATTCTTTTAATGTGTCATTTAATAGTTGATGCCCAGCCGCTTGCAAAGCCATCTGCGGTGCAATACAAATGGCAAGAACAAGGCCGAATAATGTTCGTACATTTCGGGGTAGCTACTTGGCTCGGACAAGAATATGATGAAACTGGCGAATTTGATATTTCTCGCATAAACCCTACTAAATTAGATACAGATCAATGGTGTAGAGTGGCAAAATCTTGGGGAGCAAAAGAGATAATTTTTGTGGCGAAACACGCAGGAAGTTTTTGTTGGTGGCCTACCTATACTACCGAATATTGTGTAAGAAACATCCCTTGGAAAAACGGCAAAGGTGATTTAATTAAAGACATTGCTGAATCTTGTAAAAAAGCGGGTTTAAATCTTGGAATATATATTTACCCCGGTGACATCAAATGGGGTGCAGGGCTGGGTAGTGGTGGAATCACAAAAGACCCAAGTAAACAAGAAGAATACAACAAAATTTTCAGACAACAACTCACTGAAGTCCTCACAAATTATGGACAAATGCTTGAAGTATGGTTTGATGGTTCTTGTAAAGTACCTGTGAGTGATATTTTACAAAAATATGCTGCCAAAGCAGTCATTTTTCAAGGTTCTGATGCCACTATCCGTTGGCCAGGTACTGAAAGTGGAATATTGCATTATCCAGTTTGGAATACTGTAAACAGTAAAGTATTAAAATCGGGAGTAGCAACTCAATATGATGATGACCCCAATGGAGATGCTTGGGCTCCACTTGAAGCAGATGTAACCTTGTATAATCATAATTGGTTTTGGTCTGCTAAAAATGAAGCCAAACGTAGGTCTGTAAATGAACTCATGGAAATTTATTATAACTCTGTGGGTAATGGAGGTACATTACTTTTAAATTCGAGTCCAGACACTACGGGCTTAATCCCAGAAGGTGACGTAAAGCGTTATGCCGAATTCGGTGCTGAAATCAACAGAAGGTTTCAAAAACCAGTAGCCGAAGTTTCTAACAAAAAGGCAAAAGAAGTTGAACTTACATTTCCCCAAGCAAATCTAATCAACCACATCGTTTTAAAAGAAAAGTATGAAGAAGGGCATAGAATTCGAAAATTTGAAGTTTGGGGTTTAACAAAAGATAAATGGCAAAAAATAGGTGAGGGAAGTTCAGTAGGTGTTAATAAAATTATTTTTTTTGAGGATATAAAAGTTTCTAAAATAAAGTTTAAAATTACAGAATGTGTGGGTGTTCCATTAATAAGGTCAATTTCTGCATTTTATGTAAAAGGTTTTGAAATGCCTCCATCTGTAAAGGAAGCCAAAGAATATACAATATTACAAGAATGGGATACCAAAAACTTTGTAAATGGTAAAGGAGAAATGCGTGTTGATTTGAGTAGTTTTATCACCGCACCCGGCCAGTATGAAGTTAGCTTTACAAATGCTGTAAGTGTCACGGGAATGTGGGTGGAGAAAGCCCAAATAATATTTGATAATGACCCAAATACACTTCAAGAGTTTATACAACGGAAATCCAACGAGAATATATTTTATATTAACAGAACTGGCCAAATCGATAAAAATACAAGTTCTATTTTGAAAGCAGAAATGAGTTCAGATAATAGTTCGTTTCAAAATAAGGGTTTTATTAAAATCAGAAAAAGGTGAAAATGAGCTTGTCTGCTTGAAAAATTAATTTATTAATTGGATTGAAAATTAAATTTTAAAATGGCTTTTCTAATACAAATTTATTAATAATTACCTAAAAACCTTAATTTAACTACCAGAAGACCCTCTTACGACTAACTTTACATCTAAAGTTTTAACAATGGACTTTGAAATGACTGATTCTGAATTAATGGAGTTCAATAGTGTTTGAGCGGCAACTTTACCTATCTCTTGGGTTGGTTGAGCTATAGTTGTAAGTCCGGGCTCAATAAATGCAGCAATAGGGTCATCACTAAAACCAACTATAGCCAATTGTTCTGGTATTTTAATTCCTTTTGAACGTGCCAATAATATAATTTCAATGGCTGAGGGGTCGTTCACAGCAAAAATTGCATCAGGTGGATTGGGCAATTCCAGTAAATAATTTCCATAAATTCTTGCTTTCCCTTCAGTTAAATCTGAATGAATTATCAAATCATTTTCTATTGGCAAATTATATTTTTTCAACGCATCTTTATAGCCTCTGAGTCTTTGCTGGCTCAATAAAAGATTTGGTGGGCCTGCCAAATGGGCTATCCTTTTATTTCCATTCGAAATTAAATGTTCTACTGCCTGAAAAGCCCCAGAGTAATCATCAACAATTATTTTCGGAGCATTAATTTCATCACATACTCTATTGAAAAAAACCATTGGAATCTGTTTTTTTTCAAAGACTTTAAAATGCTCAAAGTTATTTGTTTCCTTCGTCAAAGAAACCAATAATCCATCAATTCTACTGGCTAAGAGTATTTTGGTATTGGTAACCTCATTCATATAGCTTTCATCTGACTGCATAATAATCTGGTTATATCCTGCTTTTGAAAGTACTTCTTGAATACCAATAATCACTGAAGGGAAAAAAGTATGATAAAATTCGGGTACTAATGTCCCAATTACCTTACTCTGACTTTTTACCAAATTATAAGCCAATAAATTAGGTTGATAATCTAATTCTGCCGCCATATCCATAACTGCCTTTCGGGTATTTGGGTTAACCTCGGGATGGTCGTGCAAGGCACGAGAAACAGTTGAATTTGATAAACCTAAGGCCTGAGCAATGTCGATAATAGTAGTTTGATGATTTTTCTTTTTAATCTTATTCGACAAATCAATTTCCCTCTTTTCTATGAAATGTATTTTACATTCTTTACAAAAAAAACGCTGGTTTCCTCGTAAAAACCCTGCCTTTAGTATTGATTCTACTTTACCACATTTAATGCATTTAATCATAATTAAAATATAATTATTCTAAGTTTTATAGCAATTTTAAAACTTTTGATGTTTAAAGAGAAATAATTATCAAAATTATAAAACCTCTTCATAAATAGTACTAAATCAATAATTTATTTAATATTTTTTTTCTATCACAAACGTTTTCACAAACGTTTGTGATAGAATTTGTCAAAATCCAGTTAAAAAAGCCACTTAGGTGCTATTTGATTCTAATTTATAGTCACTAAATTCAATTAAAAGTAGCAATTAACAATTATTAAAATTATGGTAATTGTCACACTTAAATTGTATTATTTCTATATTTTTTTACGATTTTCAAAAACAAATAAATGTTATATGGAATTACTTTTATCAAACACTCTTATTAAAACAAAAATAGCCATGTTTGGCTATTTTCTCGCATTCTTTCTATTTCTTAATCAAAAAGGCAATGCTTTTCAAGTAGCATTTCAGGTAAAGGGAAAAGTAAGCTCTACAACAGACTCGAACGGTTTACCTGGAGTGAATATTACTGTAAAAGGTACAAATAAAGGAACATCTACAGATAGCAAGGGCAATTTCTCAATTGTAGTTGATAGTCCTGAATCTGTATTGGTTTTTAGTATGATCGGATTTAATACAAAGGAAGTGCGTGCTGGTAATCAGACTCTTATCAATGTAGTATTAGAAGAAAGTAATAATGAATTAGATGAAGTTGTAGTTATTGGTTACGGCGAAGCAAAAAAATCAGATTTAACTGGTTCAGTATCATCAATAAAGGCTGTTGAACTCAAACAAACACCTATTGCCAATTTTGTTCAAGGTTTGCAGGCACGAGCATCGGGCGTGCAGGTAACTCAAAATTCAGGTGCACCTGGTGGTAGTATAAGTGTACGTGTGCGAGGTAATAATTCTATAAGTGGTAGTAGTGAGCCGCTCTATGTAATTGATGGGTTTCCAATTGCTGGTAGTGATAACCCAATAGCTGGAGGCGGAAGTGGAATTGGAACTGAAAATGGCAATCGATTATCGGTTTTATCGACACTAAATCCTAATGACATTGAGTCAATCGAGGTTTTGAAAGATGCATCTGCAACTGCTATTTATGGTACGAGAGGGGCAAATGGTGTAGTTTTAATTACTACAAAACGAGGAAAGGCAGGCAAAACCAAAGTTACGTATGAAGGCTATTATGGCAATCAAAAAATCAATAAAGTGATGGATATGATGAATGCCGAACAATATGCTCTTTATGAAAATGAACTATTGGGAACAAATATAAACCCCGACCCTAAATCATTGGGCGTTGGCACTGACTGGCAAAGTTTAGTATTCCGTCCAGCCGCAATCCAAAACCATCAGCTATCCGTTTCTGGTGGAAACGAAAAAACACAATACAATATTTCGTTGAGCCATTTTAATCAAGATGGTATCATCATTACTTCTAATTTTAATAGAAGTGCTTTAAGAATTAACCTTGATAATGTAATAAACAACAACTTCAAAATAGGTACAAGTATCACCTATAATTATGCTATTAATAATGGAGCTGCCACTTCATCAGCCAATGATGGTGGAGCTGGTATTGTTGTAACTGCTTTACAAGCCGCCCCTTATCTACCAGCTTTTGGAGCAGATGGCAGAACTGCTATTTACGATGGCCGTTTTGTAGATGTTATTAATCCTCTTTCATTAGCATATTCGATAACAAACCGTAATACCACTCGACGATTTTTAGGTAATATTTTCGCTGATTGGACAATAGCGAAGGGTTTAACTTATAAGGCTTCGTTTGGAGGTGATTTAATCAATGACTCAAGAGATGCATATGCAGATAAATACCTCCGTTCAGCTGCTATTGTCAATGGTATTGGAGGAAAAGGGAGTGTTTATTCTAATACATATTTACATGAAAGTTTACTTAATTATCAGAAAAAGTTAGGTGAGCATGACTTAGTTTTTACAGGTGTTTTTTCTACTCAAAGCCAAGTGCAACAGTCTGATGCGATTACTGGTTCACAGTTTCCAAACGATTTGGTTTTCAATAATAACCTCAGCCAAGCCGCAGTAGTAACGGTATCGAGTAATAAACAAAGTTGGCGACTTGATTCATATACAGGTAGAATAAACTACAACTTCAATAGTAAATATTTACTCACATTGACAGGACGTGTGGATGGTTCAAGCCGTTTTGGAACGAACAATAAATATGGATTCTTCCCCTCTGTTGCTGCCGCATGGCGTATATCGGAAGAAGGATTCATGAAAAAACAGAATCTTATTTCTGATTTGAAATTACGCGTAAGCTATGGAATTACTGGTAATGCTGATATTCCACTTTATAACTCTTTGGCACGATTAAACTCAGTTGGAAATTATAATTTCAACAATCAACGTACCATTGGTATTGCTGCCGCTAATATTTCTAATCCTGATTTAAAATGGGAAAAAAGTGGACAGGCTGATATTGGTATTGACATTGGTTTGATGAATAACCGCATCCGAGTTGCAGCTGATGTCTATAAAAAGAATACAAGAGACCTATTGTTGTCAAGGTCAGTTCCACTTTCATCAGGTTTTGCTTCCGTATTTGGTAATTTTGGATCAGTGGAAAATAAAGGAATAGAATTGAGCCTCAACGCTACAATATTAAACAGGGCTGTCAAATGGGATATTGGGGGGAATTTTTCCGCAAATAGAAATAAACTCACCTTAATAGATGGTGTAAGAACACAAATTTTACCAGCTGATGGTACAGGAACGGTAGCAGCATTTTCAAACACAAGTATACTACGAATTGGTGAACCCATTGGCTCATTTTATGGATATTTTTTTGATGGTATCTATCAAATTGGTGATAATATTCCAACAGGTAAATCTGCCGGTAACATACGCTACCGAGACCTTAATGGAGATGGAGTTATTTCAGCTGCTGACCAAAATATTATTGGTAACCCTAATCCAAATTTTATATTTGGTCTAAACAATAATGTTAAATTTAAAAATTTTGATTTGAGTTTATTTATTCAAGGGGTACAGGGTAATGATATTTTTAATGCTGCAAGACTAAGGTCAGAGGGTGGGGCAGGACCAAACCAATATGCCACTATGCTCGACCGCTGGACACCTACAAATCCTTCGAACAAATATCAAAAGGCTTCGATTGGACAACGTATCAACCAGTCTGATATACACATAGAAGATGGGTCTTTTATCAGATTTAAAAATCTAACATTTGGCTATACACTTCCTGCTATTGGTAAAAACGCATATTTGGCAAATTCAAGAATTTATCTAAGTGTAAACAATTTTATCACCATTACAAAATACTCTGGTTATGACCCTGAAGTAAATACAGTTGGTCAAAATAACTTGAATCTGGGGGTTGATAATATTGGGTATCCTGTTGCACACTCTTTTATTGCTGGGGTTCAATTGAACTTTTAATGTATGAGATTTATCACATTGGTAGTTTAAAAAAATGAATGAGTTAGAGCTTTTATTTTTTAAAAGTACCTCAAAACTCACATTTCAAATCTTCAATTATTTTCAATATGAAATCAAAATATCATTTACTTATAATCACGGTGGTTGTAACATTTCTTGTAACCGCTTGTAAACTTGATGAAAAGCCTTATTCTTTTGTTTCACCAAGTCAATTCTATACATCTGCTGCCGATGCAGAAGCCGCTTTGACAGCTGCCTACACACCCGTAACAGACCTTTACAGCAGAGTAGGTATTCAATTACCAGAATATTCGGGCGACCAATGTTTTCCTCGTGCTGTTGTTGGGCGTGAACAGCTGACCGTTTTTTCTTATGACGCAACCAACGATTTAGTTGGGCAATATTGGCAGCATTGTTTTAATGGTATCAACAGAACCAATCAAGTTCTTGAAAATGTGCCAAAAATTGTAATGGATGAAACCCGCAAAAAACATATTTTGGCTGAAGCATATTTTTTGAGAGGCTTGTATTATTTTCATTTGGCAAAAACCTTTGGAGACGTGCCTCTTCGACAGACCAGTACAAAAGGTATTGCCAGTACCGAATTAGCCAAAAGCCCTGTGGCAGAAGTTTATGCCTTTGCTATAAAAGATTTGGAAAAAGCTGTTGCTGACTTGCCTAAAACACCAAAAGATAAAGGACGTGCCGCATGGGGAGCCGCAATTGGAGTATTAGCCAAAGCATATTTGTATGCTGGTAACAACGTCAAAGCTGCCGAAAATGCCCAAGCCTTGATAAAATCTAATACATATAGTTTAGTACCTAATGTTTTGGATTTATACAATCCGTTGAAAGAAGATGCTTCCCGCATTGAAGTCATCTTTGCGGCAGAATTTTCAAGCCTTCCAGGATTGATAGGTTATGATTTGTTGGGTTTCTATGCTCCTGCAAATTCGCCACCTGTGTTTTCAAAAACAGCCTTTGGTTCTGCTTTTGGTTATCACGCATTTTACAAGTCTTTTACAAATGACGATAAACGTAAAATGCTTTTAGATACAGCCTATGTCAATGCACAGGGTAAATTGATTGGTCAAGCTGATGTCACTTTACGTGATCGTATCATTGTTAAAAAGTTTATGGATCCCAATTCGAATGGGGCAAATGGCGAAAATAATTTCCCGATTTTACGATTAGCCGATGTCTATCTAATTGCTGCCGAAGCCGAAGCAAGAGCAAATGGTGCCACTCAAACGGCTTATGATGCAATCAATGTTGTCAGAAAAAGAGCAGGTTTACCCAATTTAGTAGCGGGCTTGAGCAAAGACGCTTTCATCGAAGCCGTTTTACAGGAACGGTCTTGGGAGTTGTGCTACGAGGCCGATAGATGGTTTGACCTCACTCGCACAGGAAACTTTAAATCTGTTGCCACTGCTTTAAACTCTTATTACCCGACTCGCCCAGTTCAGGATAAGCATCGCTTTTTCCCGATTCCGAATGCAGAAATTCTGACCAATTCTAAATTGGAGCAAAATCCTGCTTGGAAATAGTCAGAAACAAGGTTTTAAATTACATTTAAGTTTTTAAAGATATACAGCATTTTTCGAGCAATGCTGTATATCTTAATCCTCTCTGTGAATAAAATCAATACATAACAAATTTCCAATTGTGCATAAAATCATACGATTTAGATAATCATGTCTTTAGTATTAAAACAAAATCGACAAAAAAATTGAGTACTAAAATTTTAGACAAGCCAATTAATTTAATGTCAATGTGATTTATGGTGTTAATTTTTGAATTTATTATGAAGTTTTTTCTATTTTCTTTTCTTTGTAGCATGTTATTATTCGACGCCCCACAAGCACAGCCATTGTTTTTGTTGGCGGGTCAAAGTAATGCAAATGGACAGGGAGATTATAATAAAAGTAATCTTTATAGCAGCAATTTAGCATTTGAATATGATGTGCTGAAAGATGCTGTTAAACCACTCAAAGACCCTGTTGGTCAAAAGTGGAAATTGCTTGAGCCTGCCAATACAGGCACAATCTTGCCAGCATTCGTACATGCATTTACCAATTTAACACAACAAAAGGTCATTCTATTAACTGCTTCCAGAGGTGGTAGCTCATGCCACAAAAAAGCCGAACTTGGAACGTATGGTACTTGGGATAAGGGGGGGGAGTTATTTAATCAAGCAATTGAAAAAACAGATAAAGCCATTATAAAAACTGCCAGCAAACTAAGTGGTATTATTTGGGTGCAGGGCGAAAGAGATGCAAATGCCATTAATGATGGAAAGTTAACAGGGCAAGAATACAAGACTTCGCTTATTAGCCTTATTAAACGATTTAGGTTACACTATGGCAAAAATTTGCCTTTTTACATTATTCAAACGGGTTATCAAACTGCCAGACCCAAAGAAGGTAATGATACGGTTAGACTCATGCAAACGGCGGTAGCTAATGAATTGAAGCATGTATTTATTACTTACTCTGAAACGAACTTGTTTTTTGAAAAAAAATGGATGAAAGACAACGTACATTACAATCAAGATGGATTGAATGATATAGGGTTAGCTGTTGGTAAATTCATAGCTGGGCAGGTAACACATCATAAGGAAAATACTAAATTAATTACCAATCAAATTCAAAAACAAACCCTTTGGTACAATACCCCCGCAGCACATTGGCTTGAGGCGTTACCATTAGGAAATGGTTCGTTGGGAGCTATGGTATTTGGAGGCACTGATGTTGAGCGTGTTCAGTTTAATGAAAGTTCATTGAGTACGGGTACTACCGAAACAGTAGGTGCTTATCAACCCTTTGGTGACGTCTATTTTCATTGGCAACACAAAAATGTAACTAATTATAGACGAACATTAAGTTTGAATAATGCCATTCATACGATTACATACTCGGTTGGAGATATTGACTACAAGCATGAATATTTTATCAGCTACCCGAATAAAGCTTTGATAATGCAGGTTACTGCCAATAAACCACATATTTTATCAGCAAATATTACATTAAAAGACGCACATAAAACGCAGACCTCTGTTAATGGAAATAGGTTATCTTTTTCAGGTACTTTAGAAAATAAAATGCAATATGAAGCTATTGCATCTATAACGAATACAGGTGGAACAATCAGTCGAAATGATTCTTCGCTAATTGTTCAAAATGCCGATACGCTGACATGTTATATGGTGGCAGGTACTTCTTTCTTACCTTTTTCAAAGCGAAACTATTTGGGTATTGCTCCACACGAAAATCTTGATAAACAATTAAATGAAACGACTAATATACCTTTTGAGCAATTAAAAAAAACGCACGTACAAGATGTAGAGAGCTTGTATGATAGGGTATGTTTTTCGTTAGGGAATGCAAATGATAATTTACCAACCAACGAACGCTTGATTGCTTACAGTAAAGGCTCTAAAGACCTTGATTTTGAAGCCTTACTTTTTCACTATGGTCGCTATCTATTAATTGCTTCTTCACGAAAGGGTGGATTACCGGCTAATTTACAAGGCATTTGGAATAATGAATTTAAACCTGCGTGGTATTCCCAATATACAACTAATATAAATGTTCAGATGAACTATTGGTTGGCAGAGCAGACTAACTTGCCTGAATGCCATTTGCCCCTATTCGATTGGATAGAGAATTTAGCGGCTGTTAATAAATCAACAACTGACAGTGTATTAAAAGTACCGTTTGGTTGGGTTGCGTACAGTACCAATAACCTTATGGGCGGACCCAGCAAATGGCGTTTACACCGCCCTGGAAGTGCTTGGTTAAGCCAACATTTTTGGGAGCATTATGCTTTTACAGGTGATGTGAAGTTTTTGAAAGAAAGAGCTTATCCTATGTTAAAAGATATCGTTAAATATTGGGAAAATCATTTGATTGAAACCAAAGATGGAAAGCTCGTTACACCCGATGGGTGGAGTCCAGAACACGGGCCTTTTAAAAATGAAGAAGACAAAAAACCTTACATGGGTGCTTCTTATGACCAACAGATCGTCTTCGATTTATTTAGCAATTATATAGATGCAGCTAAGGTGTTAAAGGTTGATGAAACCTACCGACACAAGATTGAAACAATGCGTTCGAAATTATTGGGGCCTCAAATAGGTAATTGGGGGCAGCTGCAAGAATGGATGGAAGATGTGGATGATTCTACCGACCACCATAGACATAATTCTCATCTATTTGCCGTTCACCCAGGAAGGCAAATTAGCCCTTTAAAAACTCCAAATTTGGCAAAAGCCGCCATTGTTTCGCTCGATGCTCGTGGCGATAAAAGCACAGGTTGGAGCTCGGCTTGGAAAATGAATCTTTTTGCTCGCTTACACCAACCCAATCGTGCTCACAAATTTATCAAAACTTTATTACGTCCTATTTCCCCTACAGAAAAAGGGTTTTCATATAATGGTGGCTTATATCCTAACCTTTTTGATGCTCATCCACCATTCCAGATAGATGGTAATTTCGGCTATACGGCTGGCATTACAGAAATGTTATTGCAAAGCCAAAACAATATAATTCATGTTTTACCTGCCTTACCCGAAGAATGGCAAAACGGAAACATCAGTGGTATCAAAGCAAGAGGCAATATTGAAGTAAAAATTGACTGGCAAAAAGGTGAATTAGTACGATGTAATTTAAAACCAAAGAAAACAGGCTGGTATCAAATTCAATATAAAAATGTATTGAAAAAGGTAAAATTGAAGACTGGAAAATGGTATCAATTAGATAAATCGTTTTTTAACTGAAAAATTTCTGTAGTAATTACATGTCAATATGAAATAGCTTTTTTTATGTACAAAAATCTGAATTCAAACATCAAATCGATTGATATAATAAAATCGATATTGAAAAAAATTTAAAATATTAAAAACTAACCGATTTATCTTTAAATGAAAGTGAATCAATTTAGTGCACATATTTAAGACAGGCTAAATGCAGGAACGCTGGCTAATGCACCTTTTTTAAGCGACCAAGAAACTCTCAATTGGGGGTTTATGGATATGAAGACATGCGTTTATGCCTATAATCGAGGAACAGGCAAACCTATTGTTGCTGATTTTAATTGGTTTAAAATTGAAAAATAGAATATGAAGATAAAATTAACGATTAGTTTCTTGCTTTATGCCACCTATTTATTGGCACAAAAGCCCGAAATAAATAAAAAAATAGATAGCCTTGACCTATTTTCTATGGTTCAACCAGTACCTGCTACCCATATTTTCAGTGATACTGCTTATAATATTTGGTGCGGTTCGGTAACGAAAGCAAAAAGTGGCAAGTTTTATATGTTTTATAGTCGTTGGAAAAGAGAATTGGGACATGAAGCGTGGATTACACATTCCGAAATCGCTTTAGCAAAGGCTGATAATCCCGAAGGCCCCTACCGACATATAAAAGTCATTTTGCCGCCTCGAGGCACACAATTTTGGGACGGTACAACGACCCATAATCCCGCAATTTTGCCATATAAAGGCAAATTTTACTTGTATTACATGGGTTCGACGGGCAAATCTTACGTAAAACCACATACTTCTTACAATAATCCTAATTGGTGGGAGTACCGAAACAACCAACGCATTGGTGTGGCCGTTGCCAATGACCCCGAAGGTGATTGGATGCGATTTGATACACCTATTTTGGACGTAGGTTCAGATTCAACGGCAGCCGACGCTTTAATGGTTTCAAACCCTGCCATTACGGTTGATAAAAACGGTCGCTTTATCTTAATCTATAAACAAGTTGAAAAAAAGACGGGGGTACTGCGGGGCGGTAAAGTCCGTTTTGGGGTGGCATTTTCTAAGTCGCCTAATGGGGATTTTATAAAACATAATAAGCCCATTTTTGAGGCAAAAGACAGCGAAAAAGAATGGATGGTGGCAGAAGACCCCTTTATTTGGCATCAACAAGAGGTAAATTACGCCATCGTACGTGATGTTGTGGGCAAATTTACAGGTGAAAGTGGAGCATTGGCGTTGATGATTTCAACCAATGGTATTGATTGGCAACCAGCCCAACACCCCAAAGTTTTAGCAAATAAAGTCTATCAGGCGAATGGTAAGGCATTTGATGACAAATTAGAACGCCCCTGCTTGTATATCGAACAGAGTGTTCCAAAGTTGTTGTTTGGTGCTATGGGTTTTGAAAAAAGAAAATATTCAGTAAATGTGGCCGTGCCATTAAAATAATCACAATGAAAAAAATTAAACTATTGACAATCATGGTCTTATGCTTTTTTCAGAATCTAAAAGCACAAGACTTAGACGTATCTAAATGGATACAACCAATGCCTGATAATGCTATTTTTCAAGAAAAAGATTACCTCGTTTGGTGCGGTTCAATGGTCAAGGGAGATGATAACAAGTATTACCTTTTTTATAGTCGTTGGCCTAAAAGTAAAAAACATCAGGCTTGGGTTACTGATAGCGAGGTAGCGGTTGCCGTTTCAGATTTTCCTACTGGACCTTACAAGTTTGTAAAAGTTATATTACCCAAGAGGGATAAAAAATATTGGGATGCTGACGTTACTCATAACCCGACCATTCACAAATTTGGTAAAAAATACTATCTCTACTACATGGGTAACTACGGAAATGGAGAATGGTGGAATCATCGTAATCATCAACGCATCGGCGTAGCTGTTGCCAATTCACCGACAGGTAAGTGGAAACGGTGCAAAAAACCCTTGATTGATACAACCACTAATAGTTTCGACCACTTACTGACAAGTAACCCCTCTGTAACTCAACGACCTGATGGAAAATTTTTAATGGTTTACAAGGCGGTCAGTAATGGGAAAATGCCTTTTGGTGGACGTGTGTTGCATGGTGTAGCAATTGCCGATAAACCCGAAGGTCCATTTATAAAACAGCCCAAACCCGTTTTTGTAAAAGATACAGTCAAATTTGCTGCCGAAGACCCGTATATCTGGTTTCAAGAAGGCAAATATTGGGCTATTGTGAAGGATATGAAAGGGGTCTTTACGAATGCAGGAACAAGCCTTGCCTTGTTTGAGTCACCGAATGGTTTAGACTGGCAACCTGCTAAAAATATCTTAGTTTCAACGCTAAAAATACCAACAAATCAAGGCTTCAAAACTGTTACTAAATTAGAACGCCCGCAATTGTACTTTGAAAACGGTAAACCAAAAATATTGTTTTGTGCTGTTTATGAGAGCGAAACCGTGAATTATAATGTGGCAATTCCACTCGAATATTAGATAATAACCTTACTGATTATTTGAAAATGGGTGCTAAATCATTAAAAAAAGTGTAATTAGGTTAGAAAAAAATTTATGATAAAAGATAATCCAACATACAGTAGAAATTTTAGAAATCAGCAAATAAAATCTGATTTAGTAATAGTTGGTGGCGGCTTGTCGGGCGTATGTTGTGCAATTACGGCTGCACGCCAAGGTATCAAGGTTGTTTTGGTACAAGACAGACCAGTTTTGGGTGGTAATGCTTCAAGCGAAGTACGTTTATGGGTTTTAGGTGCAACTTCGCACATGGGCAATAATAACCGTTGGGCAAGAGAAGGTGGCGTAATTGATGAATTATTGGTTGAAAATATGTATCGAAATCCCGAGGGTAATCCACTAATTTTTGATACGATTTTGCTTGAAAAAGTCATAGAGGAAAAAAATATCACCTTACTTTTAAACACCGCTGTTTATGAAATAGGCAAGGTAAATGCCGATATAATTGAGTCTGTTACTGCATTTTGTCCTCAAAATCAAACGACCTACACACTTGTAGCACCGCTGTTTTGCGATGCTTCGGGCGATGGCGTTGTCGGCTTTTTATCGGGTGCAGCATTTCGAATGGGGGCTGAAAAACAAGAAGAATTTGGCGAAAAATTTGCCCCATCAGAAGAATATGGCGAGCTATTAGGTCATTCTCTTTATTTTTATTCAAAAGATGTGGGTAAACCTGTCAAATTCGTTGCCCCAAGTTATGCCATAGATGTATCTGAGCAAATACCCCGCTTTCGCAGTTTCAATACCCAAGAATATGGTTGCCGCCTGTGGTGGCTCGAATATGGCGGACGATTGGACACAGTGCATGATACCGAACTGATTAAATGGGAATTGTGGCGTGTAGCGTATGGTGTTTGGGACTACATAAAAAATTCGGGTAATTTTCCAGAATCTGAAAACCTTACACTTGAATGGGTGGGTACTATTCCTGGTAAGCGTGAAAGCCGCCGTTTTGAAGGCGACTATATGCTCATTCAGCAAGATATTGTTGAGCAACGCACCCATTTCGATGCGGTTGCTTTTGGCGGGTGGTCTATCGACTTACACCCTGCTGACGGCGTTTTTAGTGATAAACCCGGCTGTAATCAGTGGCACAGCAAAGGTATTTACGATATTCCGTATCGCACAATGTACTCTCGAAATATCAAAAATTTGTTCCTCACAGGGCGTATTATTTCGGCAAGCCACGTAGCTTTTGGCTCGTCGAGGGTGATGGCAACATCTGCTTACTGCGGGCAAGCGGTTGGCGTAGCGGCGGCATTGGCACATCGTGAGGGTGTTTTACCCAAGCAGCTTTTAGAAAAGAATCTTTTAGAACAACTGCAAACACAACTTATTCAGACTGGTCAGTTTTTACCGAATATTGTATTAAAGGATAAGGCAGATTTAGTACAAAATGCCCTTATTAGAGCTTCGAGCGAACTGAAAATTCATGAGTTTGAAGAGAATAAAGATTTATTGCAGCCGCTCAGTATTTCAGTTGCCCAAATGATTCCGCTGAGTGGTGGTCGGATTCCTAATTTGATTGTTCATGCTTACGGTGAAACTGAAACAACGTTGGAAGTGGAATTGCGGATAAGTGACAAAGCTACCAATCAAACACCAAATGTCATCATTGCTAAAAAATCTATTGCAATTAGAAAAGGACGCAATTGTTTGAATTTGGACTGGGAAGGGCTGTCGATAAATACTCCTCAATATGTTTACGTTTGTTTGATGAAAAATGAACAAATCAGTATTTCTCGTACCGAAAAACGTGTAACTGGAATTTTATCAGTTTTCAATACTGTCAATAAGGCAGTTTCAAACTACGGAAAACAAGAACCAACTGAAGATATAGGCGTTGATACGTTTGAATTTTGGACACCCAAACGCCGTCCGGAAGGACATAATTTATCCTTCAAAATTGATAGTCCTATTGCATTATTTTCAGCCGAAAATATCAAAAATGGCATTGCTCGTCCTACAATACGCCCTAATGCGTGGGTGGCTGATTTTAAAGATAAAACCCCTATTTTAACCTTAAATTGGACGAATAAGCAAAGCATCTCACGCATTGAAATCAGTTTTGATACCGATTTTGACCATCCAATGGAATCTGTTTTAATGACTCATCCAGAAAATGTGATGCCATTCTGTGTTAGAAACTATCGTATTTTAGATGATAAAAATCAAATTATTTTTGAAAAAAAGGGTAACTATCAAACTCGGAATATCATCAATTTAGAAAAAACTATTTCAACAAAATTAATAACAATAGAATTGGAACACCCCTCTATCAATACACCTGCCAGTGTCTTTGAGGTGCGTTGTTATTAAACAATTAACCTGCAAGCAATAATGGTACAATTAGATTTTATAGTAATGGCAGTTTTTGCCTTGTTAATACTTTCAATAGGAATGGCCTTTACCCGTATGGGGAGTAAAAACTCACAATCGTTTTTTGAAGGTGGAGGGGCTATTCCTTGGTGGATTAATGGCTTATCTCTTTTTGTGAGTTACTTTTCTGCGGGTACATTTGTAGTATGGGGTTCAATTGCTTACAAACACGGATTGGTTGCCAATGGTATTCAACTAACAATGGTTTTAGGTGGTTTGATAACTGCTATTTTCCTCACTAAAAAATGGAAACAGACAGGTATTGTAACGGCTGCTGAATATATCGGACAACGATTTGGAACTAAAACACAGCAATTCTACACCTATCTCATTATGTTACATGGTCTATTTATGACTGCCTCAGTCTTATACCCTGTTGGTAAAATGGTACACGTCGCCACGCCACTATCGCTTGAAACATGTATTATTATTATCGGTACGATGATTATTTTATACACAGCGGCTGGTGGGTTGTGGGCTGTTTTAGTGACAGATGTGGTACAATTTGTGGTATTAGCATCGGCTGTTTTAATCGTTATACCAATAGCTTTTGGCTATGTAGGTGGTGTAAATAATTTTATTAGCCAAGCACCACAAGGTTTTTTTAATTTTTTTAATGAAGAATATTCACTTGGATTTGCCTTAGCTTTTTTGGCTTATCAGACAACCTATATTGGAGGCAATTGGGCGTATGTACAGCGATATACAAGCGTTGCTAATGAGCGAGACTCTCAAAAAGTGGCATATCTATTTTCGGGTTTATATCTCATCAGCCCTTTTATATGGATGTTGCCACCTATGATTTATCGTATTATTAACCCTAATTTGCAAGGTTTAGAGCCCGAAGGGGCATACATGATGCTTTGTCAAAAGGTTTTACCTGCGGGCTTAATTGGTTTAATCTTAGCAGGGATGGTATCCGCAACAGCCAGTAAGGCGAATACGACGATTAACTTAGTTGCCACCGTTTTTGCCCATGATGTGTATAGAAATCTTTTTAACCCAAAAGCTTCTGAAAAAACTTTGATTTTCTCTGCTCGCATTTTCACTGTATTATTTGGAGCATTAACAGTTATCATTGCTATACTTGTGCCTAAAGTAGGTGGTATTGTTGAGTTGGTTTTGAGTACAGCATCAATAGCTGGGGGAGCCTTATTTGCCCCCATAATTTGGTCGCTATTTTCGAAACGACAAACAAGTACATCAGTAGTAACAATCTCGGTTATCGCCTTAGTTGTGAGTTTATTTTTCAAAATATTTAGTGTATCTGTTTTAGGATTTAAACTTAATCGCACTTATGAAACAACTTTGGGTGTAGGTTTACCTCTATTGTTATTGGCATTATTTGACATCTATCAAATCATTAGAGGCGTTGAATATAAACAAATTTTAATTCAAGCCCAAAAAGAGCAAGAAGACTCAAGTATTCCAGTTCATAATACAGAAGAGGCCAATCAACAAAATCGTTTTGGTGTACAGGTTATTGCTTTATCAATGGGTTTCGTGGGGCTTGGGGTTTCAATATTGGGCTTATTTGCCAATCAGAATATTCCTGCAATCGTTGTTGGATTATTGATATTTTGCTTAGCGGTATTGATTGGGTGGCGAACTAAAAAAATGTAATTCAAAAACAAACAAAATGACACAGTAAAGCGGTAAATTAGTAAAATGATAAAAATTAAAATAGCATGAAAAGAAGAAATTTTATCGGAGTATTAGGCAATACCAGTTTGATGCTTTTGGCAGGTGGTTTAAAGGATACATTAGCGTCATCAAATAAGCATACAAATAACGAATTTGTTTTTCTTGAAGCCGAGCAATTTGCCAATTTTGGTGGATGGAATATCGACCAACAATCCATGGATAAAATGGGTAGCCCATATTTATTGGCTCATGGATTGGGAATACCTGTAGAAGATGCTACTACTGAAATTACGTTCCCATCAGCAGGAACTTATCGTGTTTGGGTACGTACCAAAGATTGGGTTGCCCATTGGAATGCCCCTGGAACTCCAGGGAAGTTTCAATTATTAGTCGATGATAAACCCCTGAAAGAAACGTTCGGTACAAAAGGAGCAGATTGGCATTGGCATGATGGTGGAACTGTAAAAGTAGGAAAAAAGACGAAAGTAGCACTACATGATTTGACAGGTTTTGAGGGGAGATGTGAAGCAATTTTATTTTGCAAAGACATTAATTTTCAACCAATTAATGATATTGCTGCTCTAACCAAATTTAGACGTAAACTTTTAGGATTACCTGATAAACCTGCCGACGGAGGGTCATTCGATTTGATAGTAGTTGGTGGTGGTTTGGCAGGAACTTGTGCTGCTATTTCTGCTGCAAGAAACGGTGTAAAAGTAGCATTAGTACAAGATAGACCAGTATTAGGTGGAAACGGTAGTTCTGAAGTACGAGTATGGCCAGAAGGACATACTAACAAAGAGCCTTACCCACACGTTGGCGATATTGTGACTGAAATTTTACCCAATATTACTAAAGGTTCTGGACAAGTTTTCAATGGAGTAAGTGCCGAGTATTATGACGATAACCTAAAATTGGAAGTAGTTAAGCGTGAACCGAATATCAAACTATTTATTGAAAATAGAGCAATTGAGGTTTTAGTAAAAGATAATACAATTAATGGTATTGTTATTCAAAACATAAAAACGGCCAAACAGATACATCTCAAAGCTAAGTTTTTTGCCGATTGCACGGGCGATGCAGTTGTCGGCTTTAAGGCAGGGGCTGACCACGAATATAAAGTTGAGAACCTGATGGGTAGTTCTAATCTCTTTAATGTACTTGATGCCACAAATAAAGAAGAAGTATTAAAATGTGAATGTAAAGATAAAAGTGCTTTGGCAATGAAATGTGAAATCGGGCAGTTTGCTCAACCGTTTCCAAGATGTCCGTGGGCATTAGATTTGGCCGACAAACCTTTCCCTGGCCGAAAGGGAGTAAAAACCTTTGGTCAAGAAGGATTACAGTCTTTTGCCAATATGTGGTATTGGGAAAGTGGTTTCAACCAAAATCAAGTAACAGAAATTGAACTCATTAGAGACCATAACTTTAGGGCAATGTATGGAGCTTGGGATGTCATTAAAAATGTAGATAAAATGTATCCTAATCATCGTTTAGGATGGTCGGCCTACATCGCAGGTAAGCGTGAATCACGCAGATTGATGGGGGATATAGTCTTGGATGCCGAAGATTTCAAGAAACAAACCCAATTTGAAGACGGAGCGTTTCCTTGTTCTTGGCACGTTGATTTACATACCCCCAAAAAAGAATTTAAGGAGGGTTTAGAGGGAATGGAATTCATTTCTGACTACACTCGAGGTAAAGAGTATCAATATGGAGGTCTCTACTGGGCACCTTATCGCACACTTTATAGTCGAAATATAAGTAATTTGTTTATGGCTGGCAGAAACATTAGTGTTACAAAAACAGGTCTTGGGCCAGTTAGGGTAATGAGAACTTGTGGTATGATGGGAGAAGTCGTCGGAAAAGCTGCTTCAATTTGTGTAAAAAACAATGTAACTCCCAGACAAGTTTACGAGAAACACCTTTCTGATCTTATCAATTTATTGAAACAACCAGGTAGAAAGAAGGCATAAGTATCTTTTAGAACCAATTAAAAATTTTGATAAATAATCAGTTATAATTAATCATAAGTTTAATTTCATTCTTAAATCCTCAATGATTTTCAATTGGGGATTTTTTTCATTTTTGTCGCAAAGAATTCATATGATAATAAAAGGTTTCTGTTAGAAAAATATCTTTTATTACATTTGTATATTTTTTCATAAAACTTGATTTTTAGCTTCAAGTTCTATGATTTTTACATACTTAAAATCCATCTGAAAACCAGCCTACAATTCGATAGAGTTTACCAGTCCAGCACGATAGTTTTCCACTACTTTTCGTAAGTAGGGTATGATTTACGGTTTTTTTATTTCTTTGTAAATCCTTGATTATCATATTATTTATATTATATATGTCAAGCTTTTTAAGTAGTACACAAAATGTTATATAATTAATCTTATGTTAAGTAACATTTATAAATGCCTGATACAATTTCAGTGTTAATCAAAATAAATAAATCATTATCAAATTTTAAACCTTTCAAAACTCCTATTAATCATTTCAAGCTGTTGGATTACATGAGCTTCATAGGCTGTGCGTTACCTTTATTGAACTCTGACTTCTAACTTACATTTACGCCATTAATAACTCCACGGAAATATTCAAAAACAATAGTTAATTTACACACCGAACCGAATAATAAATATCTAAATTCAATTTTGATTGATTCTAATCATTTTTAGTATTTGCATACACTATCCCGCCTATTCCATGAAAATACTATGAGATTTGCCTTAACTCTACGACCAACTGCTGACAATCAACCATTGCTGCAATACCCCTTCATGTCTTGGGTTTATGGACGACTGAAGGAATCTGATGAAGAATATGCTCATTTCCTTCATCAGAATGGTTATCAAGTAATATTCAAACATTTTACGTTCTCCAGTTTCCTTTATCTGCATTTATGCCACCGTAAGCTATGGCTCGCCCATGCAATACTTATGGAGCATACATCGGATATTGTGGCTGAAGGGAAATTGATTGGCGACACAAGCTACCCACAAAGAGCCGACAAAAACCAAGAACTCGAAATTTCAGCCGAAGTCTTTACCGATAAGGTTTTCGTGACTTGCACCGCCAAGATTGATTTTTTTGATGCGATTCGGAGTGTGGTTTACTAAACCAAAAAATCAGCGGCCAAAGAATTGGCTCATGTGGCACAGGTGCAGTTTTATTTGTATTTATTGCGTAATAATTGAAAAATCGGTTTTACAAGCTACTGAGATTATTTCGCTCGAAAGCTGGCCTCCTACCCTACCCAAATCAAAATGCGGTAAACGCTCGTATTTTGATTTTTGCTGGAGTAATGAAGAGTAAATTTTGTTTTGAAATCAAAACAAAAAAATATTATATTTGTATTGAACTCAAAACAATTACATGGAAAAACTATTTTCATTTCAAGACAATTTACTCCGTAATATAAAGTCAGATTACAAAAGGTATCTTTATGATGCTATCTCTTTTAGTGAGCGTATGATTGCCATTAAGGGTATAAGAGGTGTTGGAAAAACAACCCTACTTTTGCAATATTTGAAAACCCAAAACCTCAATAAATCACTGTATGTTACGGCCGACCATCCATGGTTTTATACAAAAAATCTATTGGATACTGCTGAAGAATGGCACAAATTGGGAGGCCGACTTCTGATAATTGATGAAGTACATAAATATAAAAACTGGTCATCGGAGATGAAAAATATCTATGATGGTTTTCCTGATATGCAAATAATTTTTACAGCATCATCAGCATTAGATATTTATCGAGGAGAAGCTGATCTAAGTCGCAGAGTACTTTCTTACTCATTACATGGATTGTCATTTCGAGAGTACTTGATAATTAACAAAATAGCCCAATGCAAAACATACTCACTGAGCGATATATTAGAGAACCATCGGGCCATTGCTGCTGAAATAATGGAGCAAATCGCATCTCCACTTGGACATTTTAAGTCATATTTACGTCACGGATATTTACCATTTGGTACTGTAAAAGGAAACGAACAAGACTATTTGACAAGAGTTTTTCAGATAATTGATGCGTGTTTAGCTTATGATTTGGCTTTTATTAATGAATACTCGGCCGAACACCAATCAAAAATTAAAAAATTATTGGGAATTTTATCAGAAACGGTTCCGTATATCCCTAATATTTTGGAATTAGCCACTCAGCTACAAATTGGCCGAAACACCCTTTTAATGCTTTTACAGCATCTGGAGCAGGCCTCATTGATAAATTTAATCAATAAAACAGGAAAGGGCTTTTCGGCACTTCAAAAACCCGACAAGATTACCTTAGAAAATACCAACTTCTGTTATGCACTAAGTAATGTACCAGATGAAGGCTCAATGCGAGAGACCTTTTTTGTAAATCAACTTAGAAATGCAGGTAGAAATGTTGAAGTATCTGATACGGCAGATTATATAATTGATGGCAAAATAACGGTGGAAATTGGTGGAAAAAGTAAGAAAAAGAAACAAATAAAGGCTATTGATGATGCCTTTGTTATAAAAGATAATATCGAAACAGGAATTGGAAATGTGGTTCCGCTCTGGCTTTTTGGCTTTTTATATTAAGCATATTTAAAATTTTTCTTGATGTGAAAAAACTTACTATTTGTTCAATCCTAGTCGGTTAAGTCGGCAAGATAGTACGCTCAAATTTTTGCCCGTTGATGAAAATGGCAATGAAGGGCAGGCCCGTTTTTTACCCGTTGAGACCATAGACAACATTTATTGTTTTGGGTCGCTTGATGCCAATTCGGCAATGTATAATTTTCTTGGGGAACACCATATTTCGGTGCATTTGTTTGAATAGTATGAGCATTATACGGGTTCGTTTATTCCAAAAGAATATTTATTGGAGGGCAAAATGTAGGTTGAACGAACGAAGTATTTTTTATCGAAAAATCAAAGGTTCATTATTTGAAAATGCCGTTTCGGTTAATAGTAAAGGTTGGGTTTATTCTATTAATTCTACTATTAATTATCAAATTACGCCGACATTTAGTACGCAATTTAATCTTTCATATCTTTCGGCAAGAAATACCGCTCAGGGTGAAGATTCACGATTTTATCAACCAAATTTTTCTATCAAAAAGTCTTTCTTAGAAAATAAATTGTCAGTTTCTGCACAATGGCAAAATGCAGCTTTAGGAAATATGAAAGTGAACGAACAAAGAATTACTACTTTGGGCTCAAATCTTTATACAACAACAAACTACATTCAAGAACGTAATATCTTATTGCTTAATCTCGCTTACAGTTTCAATAAATCAGATAAAAAGACCAAACTGCCTTCAAGTGAGTTTGGCGAAAAAGAGTTTTAAATAAATTTCAAGGTCAAAAATTCTCAATTAATACGCACCGCTGAAATTAATTTCAGAATTGACTTATAAAAGGTTGCTTGACAATAAAATCCTTCATTAGCCATTAATGAAAGATTTTATTACACCATCCAAAACGCCTAAATCGTTGGCTTCTTTGATTTCGGCTAAATTTGCAGTATCAATAAAAAATTTCATTTTGCAGAATTTTAGTAGATTTGTTTAACATCCTTGTCCATAATAAGCATTTTTGCCGTGCTTACGCTCGTAATGTTTCATTCGTAAAGTATCCTTAATTCTTGGCGTATTCGGATTTATTTGAAGTGTTAGCATTGCTATTCGGGCAATTTCCTCTAGAACCGCCGCGTTATATACCGATTTTTCAGCATTTTTCCCCCAAGTAAATGGCCCATGATTTTGCAGTAAAACCATTTCTACTTCTTTATGTGATAGATTTTTTTCGGCAAAACAATCGAAAATTTGATTTCCTGTTTCAAATTCATAATCACCTTGAATCATCGCATCAGTCAGTACTGAAGCACAGGGAATATCTTGGTGCGTGTGGTCGGCGTGGGTTGTCCCAAAAATTGGAATATCTAAACCCGCTTGTGCCCAAGCCACGGCGTAAGTGCTATGCGTATGCGTAATTCCTCCGATATCTTCCCAGTTTTTATAAAGTTGCGCGTGCGTTTTTGTATCTGAAGATGGTCGCATTTTTCCTTCCACAACTTTCGCTTCATAATCCATGATTACGATGTCTTCGGGCTTGAGTTGTTCATAAGGAACACCACTAGGTTTAATAGCAAATATTGCTTTGTTTCTATCAACGGCACTGACATTCCCAAAGGTAAAAAGCACTAAGCCTAATTTTGGAAGCATCATATTAGCTTCGAAACATTCTTCTTTTAATGATTTAAATGTATTCATTTTACACTTCCTTAATAAATTTATGTAATTTTGAATTTTAATTTCAATTTTGCATAAAATGTATATTCCAAGAAATATTGAAAGCTCGATTTTGAACTTAATCTCAAAATTTCCAATCATTTCTCTAACCGGACCAAGGCAATCTGGCAAGACTACTTTATTGAAAAATATGTTCCCTGAGTATCAGTATGTGTCATTAGATTATATTGATAATAGAGCGTTTGCCGAGAATGACCCAAGAGGTTTTTTGGAGAAATATGATAGGTATGTGATCATTGATGAAGCACAAAGAGTGCCCCAAATTTTTAATTACCTACAAGGCAAAGTAGATAATGACCAAATTATGGGGCAATACATCATTTCAGGTTCACAAAATTTCTTATTGCTACAAAATATAACTCAAAGTCTTGCTGGAAGAGTTGCAATATTACGCTTATTACCCTTCGACTTTACAGAATTAAACCAACAGCAGCTACTCGATGGCAATTATCTAACTCATTGTTTTAAAGGCTTTTATCCGAGCATTTACGATAGAAAAATAGAATCTCCATTCTATTATGATAGCTACATTGAAAGTTATGTGGAGCGAGATATTCGAACCATTATCAATGTAAAGGATTTGTCACAATTCAGATTATTTCTGAAATTATGTGCAGGAAGAATCGGCCAGCTTTTAAACCTAAATGCAGTAGCTAGTGAGTGCGGAATTTCATCAAATACCGCACGTGCTTGGCTGAGCATCTTAGAAACTTCATACATTGCCTTTACTTTACCCCCATACTTTCAGAATATTAGTAAAAGGCTAGTAAAAGCACCTAAATTATACTTTTGGGATACGGGTTTGCTTTCTTTTTTATTAGATATTAGGCATCAAGAGCAATTAGAAAATCATTACTTAAGAGGTAATATTTTTGAAAATTTAGTCATTGCCGAAATGCTCAAAACAAATTATCACCGCCTACACCAGCGAAATTTTTATTTTTATCGAGATTCCAATCAAAATGAAATAGACTTGATGATACAAAATGTAACCAAGTTTGACCTTGTTGAAATTAAATCTAGCAAGACTATTAATAGTGAATTTTTCAAAGGAATTCAAAACTTTGAAAAACACTCACCCCAATTAATTCAAAATAAATATTTGATTTATGGTGGTGATGATGCTTATAATCGACAAAACGTAAATGTAAAAGGCTGGCAATTAAGCCCAAAAATCTTGGAATAACATTTCAAAGAACTCTACAATTTGGTGTATTTCAGATTGTTATCTGTAATACACTTCATTTAACTTTAATTCACTTTTTAAACTTTTGATACTCGCATTTTTATCAATTACTACCAACTCCACCTCTAACATTTCTGCTAAATCTTCGATGTATTCGGTTGTAAGATTCTGGCTATAAACAGTATGATGTGCTCCGCCCGCCAAAATCCATGCTTGCAAGCCAATTTCCATACTTGGTTGAGGCTTCCAAAGAGCACGAGCTGTGGGTAACTTAGGGAAAGATTCTGTGACTTCAACCGCTTCTACTTCGTTGACAATCAGACGGAAACGATTGCCTAAATCAACTAAAGAAACATTTAAAGCAGGGCCAGCAGATGCATTAAATACCAAGCGAACAGGGTCTTCTTTGCCACCAATCCCAAGCGGATGAACCTCGCATTTGACTGCTCCTTGTGCAATTGATGGACAAATTTCTAACATATGCGAACCTAAGACCATCGAATCAGTTGGATGGAAATGATAGGTATAATCTTCCATGAACGAGTTTCCTCCCGGCATACCACTTGCCATTACTTTTAATACATGCACCATTGCCGAGGTTTTCCAATCGCCCTCGCCGCCATAACCATAACCAGCGGCCATCATACGTTGGGAACCAATGCCCGGAAGCTGTCGCATACCATGTAGGTCTTCAAACGTATTAGTATAGGCAGAAAAACCACCATCTTCGAGGAATGCTTTTAAACCTAATTCTATTCTGGCAGCTTCAACGAGAGCACTTCTATGCTCACCGTTTTTGCTTAATGAGGGCATTAATTCGTAGGTATCTTCATAGGCTTGAATAAGTTTATCAATTTCGTTTTCGGAAAACTGATTGATTACTTTGACCAAATCTCCCACGGCATAAGTATTAACTTCAAAGCCAAATTTCATTTCAGCAGAAACCTTATCGCCATCAGTTACTGCAACATACCTCATATTATCACCAAAACGAGCAATTTTCATGGTTTGCATTTTGTACTTCCCAATCGCAACACGAACCCAACTATTAATTTTTTCGAGTACCGATTCTGTTTGCCAATGCCCAACTACTACTTTGCGATTCAAACGCATTTTAGACAAAATATGCCCAAACTCTCGGTCGCCATGTGCCGATTGGTTCAAGTTCATGAAATCCATATCTATTTCAGAAAAAGGAATATCACGATTGAATTGCGTATGAAGGTGTAGAATCGGAACTTGCAAAGCGTTAAGCCCACGAATCCACATTTTGGCAGGAGAAAAAGTATGCATCCAAGTAATAATACCCACGCAGTTGTGCGTAATATTGGCTGCTCTACAAATATTCAGAATCTCATCAGGTGTTTTTACAACAGGCTTAAATACTACTTTTACAGGTATTTTGGGTGAATTATTGAGAAAATCAGCAATAATTTTTGAATGTTCATCAACCTTGCGGAGTGTTTCTTCCCCGTACAGGTGCTGACTACCCGTTACGAACCAAACCTCGAATTGTTTTAAATCAAGCATTTTTTTCAATGAATTTTCCTAAACTTTGATATTTTCGATATAATTTCTGATAAACTTCTACGAAGTTGGGGCGGGGTTCATAACGAGCATCGAAGCCCGAACCCATCGCTTTTTGTGCATCAAATAAGTTTGCATGAACACCCGCAGCAACCGAAGCATTCATTGCAGCACCAAGAGCACAAGCTTGGTCGGAACTGGCAACTTTGATTGGCATATTCAGTACATCTGAGAGCGTTTGCATGACAAAAGGAGATTTTTTGGCAACCCCACCAATAGCAATTACTTGCTTAATAGGTACACCCTCTTCAATAAATCTATCTACAATAGCTTTTGAGCCAAAGGCTGTTGCTTCAACAATCATCTTGAATAGCTTAATGGCATCAGTACCTAAATTTAGGCCCATAAATGCCGCTTTGAGTTCATGGTTTGCGTCAGGTGTTCTTCGTCCATTAATCCAATCGGTAGCTACTGGGTCATTTTCGGTAATAGGTATGAGAGAAGCCTTTTCGGATAAATAAGGGATAAGTTTTTGCACTAATTCTTCGGCAGCTTTTTCTCCTAAAAGTTCTCTAACAGGCTCAGAGATAATTTTTTGAAACCAAGCATAATAATCGCCGTAAGCTGATTGTCCGGCTTCCATTCCTAACATATTCGGAATAATCGAACCATCTACTTGACCACAAATTCCTCGAATGAGCAAATGACCGATTTCTTCATTGGGAGCAATTAGCATATCGCAGGTTGAAGTGCCCATCACCCGCACAAAATCGTAAGGTTCAATTTCTGCACCAACGGCTCCCATGTGGCAATCAAAAGCTCCAACACCTATAGATACATCTTCAGGAAGGCCTAATTTGATAGCCCATTCCTTGGAAATGATGCCCATAGTTTCATTAGAAGTATATGTTTGACTAAAAAGTCGTTCTCTTAAACCTGTCAATAAAGGGTCAAGTTTTGTAAGAAATTCCTCTGATGGAAGTCCTTCAAACTCTTGATGCCACATAGCTTTATGACCAGCTGCACAGCGTGAACGCTTCAAGGTGAGTGGGTTTGTATTACCTGTCAGCACCGCAGAAATCCAATCACAATGTTCTACCCACGAAAAAGCCTTTTCACGAATCGCAGCATCTACTCGAAGGGTTCGCAGAATCTTTGCCCAAAACCACTCTGAAGAATAAATCCCACCCACATATTTGGTAAAGTCGGTGCTCCATGTATGGGCTAATTGGTTGATTTCTTCTGCTTCAGCGTTGGCGGTATGGTCTTTCCATAGAATAAACATACCGTTTGGATTTTCAGAGAATTCTGGTAAAAGAGCCAAAGGAGTACCTTGTTTATCAACTGCTACGAGCGTTGAGCCAGTTGTATCAATTGAAATACCAACAATACTTTTTTTGATTTCGTCAGAAAGTCCTTCTAAAGCACCTTTTATTGCACTTTCAAGGCCTTCGAGATAATCAAGTGGGTGTTGTCTGAATTGTGAAATAGATGGATTGCAGAATAAACCATTTTTCCATCGTTCATAATAATGGACTGCAGTTCCAACATTTTCACCAGTTTGTGTATCGACTACCAATGCTCGTACCGAATCAGTTCCGTAATCAAGACCTATGGTATATTTCTTTGACATTTTTTATTTGTGTTATTTTGACACATTAATATTCGTGTAAATATGACACATTTTTATTTATTTCCAAAGTATTTTAATTTTTTAATGAAAATTTATTATTATCTCATTGAATCAGAGATAAAATAATGGAAGGCATTAAACTGTCTTTGATATTTATCTTTGTCGAGCTGGTAGAGAATTGCCTTTTTTGTAGCTGAATTCTGATTTTTTTCACCAGTATCAATCAGAAGGTTAGTAGAAAGAATTTTTCGGCTAAAATTTCTTCTATCAAGTGGGGTATCATAAATAGCTTCGTATAATTTCTGAAGTTGTGGAATGGTAAATTTTTCGGGTAAAAGTTCAAATCCAATAGGGTGCAGGGCCGCTTTATAACGTAATTGTTCTAAAGCTAAATCGACCATTTGGTTATGGTCAAAAATAAGGTTTGGTCTATTTTTTAAATCAATCCAATAAGCGTTTTGTGCTTTGGCAGAATCTTGATTATGAGCGTGGATATTGATTAAGGCAAAAAAACAAATTGAAATTGTACGCTCAACTGGGTCTCTATCAACTTTTCCGAAAGTCTTAATTTCTTCAAAATAAATATCTTGTAAACCCGTCAAATCGTATAATATGCGATTAGCAGCAACTTCAAGGTCTTCGTTTCCTTCTAAAAAACCACCCATTAAAGACCATTTACCTTTTTCTGGTTCAAAATTTCTTTTAATTAATAAGAGTTTAAGGGCTTCACCATCAAAGCCAAAAACTATACAATCAAGAGCTACAAGTATTCGAGTTGAATGAGGGTACTTATCCATCTATTTTTTGCAAGCATTAAAATTTAGTTTGCAATTTGGTTAGTGTTTTTAATAAAATTAGTGAAAATATATAATCTCCACTAATTTTATTAAATAAACAATGTTCTTTCTTTTATAAATGAAATACAAGACGGCATTTCATGCTCATACAATCTTGTATTAAAATAGGGCTAACAAGATACGTTACTTTGAAAGATTTAACACAATCACTGAAAAAGCAGGAATGGTTAGTTTTAAAACTCCTTTTTCAAATTTTACGCCACTAAAATCTTTGATTGCTATTTTATTAGGTTGTTCAAAGCTATTGTGGTCATCAATTTTAGAAGAAGCTAATATTTTGCCTGAAACTTTAGAAAAATCTTCACCTCTTAAATTAATTGTTACTTCATGCGATTTCGTATAATCAATGTTTGTCAAAGAAATATTCAAATTTCCTGATGCATCTTTAGAAGCCGAAGATGAAACTGCCGTTAATTTTTTACCATTAAATTCGTAATTTGGCGATTCGATATTCATTGGTACGAGCATTGCATCTTGATGCACATTATACATTTTCATCACATGATAGGTTGGCGTCAGTAACATTTTTTCTTCGTTAGTCAAAATGACCGCCTGTAAAACATTTACAATTTGTGCCAAGTTTGCTCCACGTACACGTTCTGCATGATTATTAAAAATATTGAGTGTTAGACCAGCAATCACCGCATCACGCATGGTATTTTGTTGATAGAGGAAACCTGGGTTTGTACCTTGTTCAACATCATACCAACCGCCCCACTCATCAACTATTAATGCAATTTTCTTTTGTGGGTCATATTTATCCATGATGGTGCTGTGTCCTTTGATGAACTCGTCCATTTTCCAAGCTTCATCCATCGTTTTGAAATATTGAGTTTCAGTAAAGCCAACGGCAGGGCCTTTAGTCTCTTTCCAACTCAAAACAGAATAATGGTGTAGAGCCACCCCATCCATCATGTGATGAGGGATATTTTTCATTAGTGTTTCTGTCCAATCATATTGGCCATCACTTGCACCAGAGGCAATTTTATAAAGTTTGGCATCTTTTGAGTCAGACATAAAAGTGGCATATTGACGGTAAATATTTGAATAGTATTCTGCCGTCATATTACCTCCACACCCCCACGCTTCATTTCCAACGCCCCAAAGTTTTACATTCCATGGGTTTTGGCGACCATTTTGTTTACGAAGTTCTGCCATTGGACTACCTCCTGGATGATTTACATACGAAACCCAATCTGATAAGTCTTTTACAGTGCCACTTCCTACATTTCCAGCCAAATATGGTTCTGCTCCAATTCTTTCGCAAAGGTCAAGAAAATCATGTGTACCGAAGCTATTATCTTCTGTAACTCCTCCCCACCACATATTAACCATTTTAGGACGCTTATCTTTTGGCCCAATACCATCTTTCCATTGATAGGCATCCGCAAAACAACCACCCGGCCAACGCAAATTTGGCACTTTCAATTCTTTAAGTGCTTGAATTACATCATTTCTAACACCAGCAGTATTTGGAATTTTTGTATTTCCTTCGCCTACATACATTCCACCGTAGATACAACGACCAAGGTGTTCGGCAAAATGTCCATAGATATGTTTATTAATTTTTGTTTTAGCCAAATCAGTATTTAGCGTGATTTTGGTTTGGGCTGATAAAGTTAAAGTAAAGCAGCCTGTTAAGATTGATAGAATTATTTTTTTCACTTTAATAAATGATTGGTTTTACTTAAATAATAATTGAGAAAACAAATATAAGTCATGTCGCCAAACTGGCCATGTATGGCCACCAGCATATTCGCTATACTTGTATTTTATTCCCATTTCATCGAATTTCTTCATCATAATTTGGCAATTTGCATGAGCAATATCTTCTTTACCACCCTGTGAAATCCAAAACTCTTTGATATTAGTATTTATTTTATCCTTATTGATTTTCATAAATTCATACTGTGGGTCGGAAAGTTTAGTATTATTTGCCCACCATCCAGAGCTAAAAACGCCCAAATAACTGAATAAATCAGAATTACGAACGCCTGCATGTAGTGTTTGTAAGCCACCCATTGAAAGCCCTGCTAATGCACGATTTTTAGTATCATTCAAAACTCTATAATTGGATTCTATAAAAGGAATGACTGCATTTTTTAACTCATTTTCAAACTGATTTAATTGTTGCATGCCAAATCCAGCAACTCCACCGCCATTACCATAGAAATTACCATCAACCATTACGATAAGCATGGGTTTTGCTTTGTTTTCAGCGATTAAATTATCTAAAATCAAATCGGTTTTTCCTTGTGTAGCCCAACCTCTTTGGTCTTCACCACCTCCATGTAATAAATATAAAGCTGGATATTTTTCAGTAGAATTATCATAACCCGGAGGGGCATAAACATACACCTCACGCCAAGAATTGGTGACTTTAGAAAAATACTTTTTGATGCGAATATCACCGTGAGGAACATCTTTTAGAGCATAAAACCCACCTTCTCTATAAGGAATTTCAATTCCACTTGCCATTCTACTCATACCATAGAAAGTTTCGCTGGCTGGATCGGCTACTGCTACACCATCAATTAAAAGTGAATAATAATGAAATCCTCGACTAATTGAATCAGTGGTTACATTCCAAAAACCGCTAGTATCTTTTACCATGTCATATTTTTTGCCCAAATCAATTTGTACTTTTTGTGCCTCTGGAGCTTTCACTTTAAAAATTACCCGATTATCTGGCAAAATCTGGGGGTACTTGGCATTCCGAATATTACTTGCAGCAGGAGTACCTAGCACCGAATATTTAGTAAACGTACTTGGATTCGTGGGTTTAAACAAAAATTGCGAAAACATATAAAGACCATTTTTCCAAACCTTAAAATCATGTCCACCTGCTTCCAAATAATAAATATGAGGTACATCATTTTCATATAAATAGTCGTGGGTACGCTTACTAAATGTAATTAATCCATCTGCATCACCACACGAAATAAACAGCAGCTTTAATTTTTTCTTAGCTTCTTCAGGATTTGGTAATAATTCTTTAGGAACTTTTGTATTTGGTGCCGACGAAAAACCACCTACCCAAGCAAATTTATCTAAGTTTCCTAAACCAAAATTCAATGATTGACCCCCTCCCATTGATAAGCCTGCAATGGCACGGTTTTCTCGGTCAGTTAAGGTTGAATAGTTTTTTTCAATAAACGGAATTAAGTCATTCAATAAATCTTTTTCAAAGGTTGCGAAAGCTTCCACTTTATCTTTATCAAAAATATTTCCAATAGCACGGTCATCTTTCATTGCACGTCCATTAGGCATGACCACTATCATGGGTTGGATTTTTCCTTCTGAATACAGGTTATCCAAAATATTTTGAGGATTTGCTCCTTTAAACCATTCGAGATGGTCTCCGCCTATGCCATGAAGTAAATAAAAAACTGGATATTTTTTCTTTTTATCATAGTTTGGAGGCGTATAAACTAATGTTTTACGAGTACTTCCAACGGTCTTGGAAGCATACTGAACCGTATCAATTTTGCCCTTCTCAATGCCATTTTTTGCGTTCTCATAACCTTTAGGCATTTCTTTCACTGAAGTTTGGGCAAAAGTTTGAATCGTTATCAAGGAAAGGGTAAATATTGCGAAAAATATATTTTTCATATCTAAATGTATTTTACACTTGCAAAATCAGTTTTTAAAAGTGTCTGTAAAGTTTATTGAAAAAGTAATGGAGCCATTTGGAATAAACTACGACGCCAAGTTTGGAATTCATGGGCTGTTCCTTCTGAAACATAACTTACGGCGTTGAAACCTGCCGCTTTCAGTTCTTCACCTGCCTTACGAACACCATCAGGACGCTCTTTACTGCCACAACTTAAAAATATCAGTTTAGGCTGTGGTTTATCTTTGAAATCGGCTGGTGCATAAGTTCCACCACTCAACAAACCATAGTAAGTAAAAACATCTGTTTTGTTCATGGAGATTGTTTTTGTTTCAAAACCACCCATCGAAAGGCCTGCCATTGCTCGTTTTTCTTTTTTAGCTATAGTTCTAAAATTAGCATCCACATAAGGAATCAATTCATCAATTAAAACAGTTTGGAAAGGTTCGATTTTGAAGTTTCGTAAACCACCAGGTTGACCCGGCCGAATATCATTCGTCATTCCATAAGTGCAGACAATAATAAATGGTTTAATTTTTCCTTCTGCAATCAAATTATCCATAATTAAATTGGCTCTACCTTGGTTCATCCAAGCGGTTTCGTCTTCGCCCCAACCATGTTGAAGATATAAAACAGGATACTTCTCTTTACTTTTTTCATAACCAGGAGGAGTATATACAAATGCTCTTCTTGAAGTATTCGTGCTTGGCGATGGGAAAAGAATTTGTTGAACATTTCCGTGCGGAACATTCTTTAATGTATAAAATTCTTGGTCTTTGGCTGGAATTTCTATACCGCTCTCCCAGCGAACTGAGCCATAAAAATTCAAGGTTCCGGGGTCATTGAATTTACCGCCATCAATTCTTACGTTGTAGTAGTGGAAGCCTTCATCCATGGGACCTTCCGTTGTTCCCGTCCACGAGCCATCTTCAGCTTTAGCTAGTTTGGTTCCTCCACGCCCACCTAGTCCTAAACTTACACGTACACTATCGGCAGCGGGAGCAACAATTTTGAAGCGTACATAACCTTGCGAGTTTACCATTGGAAACTCTTGCTGCGGCTGATTGAGCACCGAAGGTTTAAAATCTTCGATAATGGCTGCTTGTTGTGCCTCAACAATATTGATACTACCAACGATTGTTGCAGCTAAAAGGCTAAATTTGAGAAAGTTTTTCATTGATTGAGTTGAATTTGTAAGAATTGAAAGCTAATGGCACAGAGTACCAACACATATTTTACTTTGGCTTTCAGCGTTAATCAACGTTTCTGAAAGACTCCATATAATCTGCGTTCTATACTTTTTATAATTATTTAAACAAAATAGGCAAAGTCTCGTTGAGATACTTTTTCACGTTCATCCAAGTATGTCCACCATCGGTTACATAGCTTTTAAATTTAATTTTCTTTTCTTTTAAATAATTTTCCCACTCAGTAGTACCTTTATAAAGGAAGTCATCTGTACCAATTCCCGAAAAAAGTAACTTAAAATCTTTGTTAGTTTTTACGGGATTTTCGGTAATGTTTGTAAAACTCTTATCCATTTCGGCGGGAGAAATGTAGGATGCATAGCTACACACGTAGGCAAATTTATCAACGTTGTTAAAGGCGGTGCGGAGCGTTTGTCCACCTCCACGAGAGAAACCACCTATCGCACGATTATCACGATTTGCAATAACTCGATAATTTTTTTCTACGTAAGGAATAACTTTCGTAATGAGGTCGGTCTCAAATAACTTCATACGTTTGAGGGCATCTTCACCATCACGGCTCATCACATCAGAGGGTTTATCTTTACCAGTTTGTTCGGCAATTCTTGCTAAAGGATTTCCATAAGGCATTACGACAATCATTGGCTTTGCTTTTCCTTGAGCAATCATATTATCCAGCATCAGATTTACTTTTCCTACTTTCCAGAAGGTTTCTTCTGTATCGGTTGTACCACTGATTAAGTAATAAACTGGATATTTTTTAGCCGTTTCTTTATTGTATCCTGGTGGTGTATATACCACAAGCGTACCCGTAGAACTTTCTACAGAAGGATAATATTCATAATTAATAGAGCCATGAGGCACATTTTGAAGAGCATAAATAGCTGGCGAATCAGAAGGAATTTCAACTAAACTTGCTTTAAAACGTTCGTTTGGAAATAAATACGTGTTAGAAGGGTCGCTTATGGTTACACCATCAACTTTGAATCCATAAGGATAAATATCTGGCTTGATTGGACCCACCGTAATTGACCAAACACCGTTCTCGCCCTTAGTCATAGGTACATTAGCAGAGCCAAATTGATTGCCATCAAGTAAAACGCTTGTAGCATTTGGAGCTAAATAGGAGAAAGTTACTGTTTTATCAGGGTTTACTTTCGGCGAAACAACAATCGGGCCTCGTGGGGCTTGCCCTTGTGCTGTAAATGCACCCAAAATCAGCCCGAAAAAGATTAAAAAGTATTTGTTTTTCATAGTTATAGAGAATTTAATTGATATCGTTTTTAGAGTAGTTTGTTTCGCTCCATCCAATCAAATAATGGATTCATCCAACCTTTATGACGGAAGATAAATCCGTGGTCGCCTTTCGGAAAAATATGCATTTCTACTTCTACTTTATTTTTTCGAAGATTTTCAAAATACTGAATACTATTATCAACATCTACCACTTTATCGTCGGCGGTATGAGTAAGCCACGTAATTGGTGTATTTGTTTTTATCTGTAATTCATTTGAAAATAAATCTTTATCTTCCGTTCTAGGGGTTTTACCAAGAAGGGCATCACGCGAACCACCGTGTGTTAGACCATCTTGCATAGTAATTACCGGGTAAACCAGTACCTGAAAATCTGGTCTGAGATTGGTATTTTGAAGGTTTTCTATGTATGATTTTTCGAAATGAGTAGCCGCTGTACTCGCCAGATGTCCACCTGCACTAAACCCCATCACACCAATTTTATTTTTATCAATGCCATATTTTTCGGCATTTTCTCTTAAATATTTGATTGATTGCTGCACATCTTGTAAAGGTCCGATTTTCTTATCAACCATTATTTCATCACTGGGTAATCGGTATTTCAGCACAAAGGCAGAAATACCTTTTTCTGCTAAACTTTTCGCTGTTCCTAAACCTTCGCCATTGTAAACAATTACGCCATAACCCCCGCCAGCAATCACAATTACAGCAGTTCCGTTAGGGTTCTCTGGTTTTATATATTCCAAACTCGGATTCGTAATTCCTTTAAACAAACCTCGGTCGGCACCTGTTTCGGACACATTTGATGGTTTGGAATTAGGTACACCATTGGGATAAAGTATGATTTTTTCTTGTGAAAAAGCAGAAAAGCCACAAAGGATGGCAGCTATTAAGAGTAATTTATTTTTCATTTTTTACTTTTTTGAATTTTTTATAAGTGCTTCTGCATAGCGTTTGCCGAATTCACGAACGCCTGCTGAATCGAAATGTAAACCATCTTTAGCTGCAGTTAGGCCATTAGACGAAACCACGATTGCCTTAGGAATGGCCTGCGGAAGTGTGGCAATGATGGTATTATGGCTGGCACATTTTCCACCTTGTTCGGCCGATACTAATTCACCGGCAATCAAAGGAATTGAGTTTGGAGCCATACCTATATCAGCTAAAATATCATCATAAATCTTTTTTACTTGAGCTGGCCAAGTCTTATCTCCTGTATTCGATTCGCCTTGATGTAAAAGAATTCCTTTAATTACGCCCGATTTTTGAGCAATTTTTGCCATTTCTATGAGTCTTTCATAGGGATTTCCACCGTATGAATTAGCCATATTTATCATCCACGGTTTTTCTTTGGCGGAAGAATCGAGATAAGTTTTATACTTTATTTTATCAAAAATCTCAATTTTACTTCCTGCAACAGCAACATGAACCAAACCCAAAGACTGGTTTGGAGACATATTTTGTAGCAGCGTTCGGCCAAAATAATCGGCTGGAGAAAGGCGAGTATTACAACGACAAAGTGGAGGTTTAGCTAAATACCATTGACCCATTTTTCTGCCTAGTTGTGGACAATCTAATGCTTCTAAAATCTTAAATCTACTATCAATATTGATGGTATCTTGCTCTTCGATTCGTGCCGCTCCTTCCATATTTGACTGCCCAATACAAAGATAAATATGAAAATTGGGGTCTTGGGCGAAAGCATTTTCAAGAATTATAGATAATGCCAAAGCGAAAAATATTTTTTTCATTATTTGATGTTTATTTTTTTGAAATTTTTTCTTCGATTCTGAAATAATCAAAGTCAACAAAGCCGCCAACTTCTTGAGTGGCGTAATTAAACAAGCTAAACCTGTAACCCATGAAATGCGGAAGCGTATAAGGCATTTTCAAAGGCTCACCAATTTTTTTCCATGATTTTCCATCGAGGCTGAAGTAGAAGTATGCTATATCGGCTCGGTCTTTGAAGTTACATTCAGCTTTGAAATAAACCTTGTTTTGCGAAATTGATATTTTCTCTACATCAGTACCTTTACCACCTTTGGTGCATACCATTACGATTGATTTTATTCCATTTTCAATTTTTACACCTACAAATCCATAGTTTTTTTGAAGTAAGCCTAATCCTGCTACATCTCCTTCTTTCATTTTCGAAGCATCTAGAGCAATCAAACCTGTACTTACGGGGCCAATAGTACGTTGGGTAAGTGTATTACGTGCCGAGACGAATGAAGTATCAATTCTACCAGTTTTTAGGCGAAGAAAACCTTTCCGCTCAGAAATTGACCAAAGCGAATTATCGGGATTATGGTTCCATTGCCAAACCAAGGGTAAAACTGATTCTCCTTTTTTACGAGTAAATTCATCAGAATTTACAATATCAGGAATCAAGCTTTTGTTTGTTGGTAAATCTAAAGTAATTGGAACTTTACCATTTTCGCCCAAAACTGGCCAATCATTTTCCCACTTTACGGGGACCAGATAAGGAATACGACCTACGCCACCATAATCTCGAAAAAGGTAAGCAAACCAACGGCCATCTGGCGTATCAATTAAGCCACCTTGTGCTACACCCAAATCTTGCAATGCAAGCTTTCCTTCCCATGGACCAGTGATTTTATCGGCACGGTGAATAATCACTGTACGCATACCACCACGTGGCCAACATATATTGAAAAGGTAATATTTCCCTTTATATTTGAAAAGTTGAGAACCCTCGGCGGGCAACATGATTGGTGCATTGGCTGGTGCAGAGGCATTTTCTATCAAAACTTTTTCTTCACCCACATTGATTGGGCCACTTAAATCGGATTTCAATTCTAATATCTTCAGTTTTCCCGCACCATAAATAAGATACGTTTTTCCATCATCATCAAAAAAAATGGTGTGGTCATGATATGAAGGGGCAAAAGACTGCTCTTTCCAAGGGCCTTTTATATTTTTAGAGGTATAAATATGGGTTTTACCAGAGGTAGCGGCAAACGTACTTACTATAAACATTCCGTTGTGATACCTAATACAACTTGCCCAAGAACCTCTCCCATAGGTATTTTGCCCATTAGTCAGATTCATAGCATCGTTTTCAACCAATCTATCATAGCAATAACTCTCCAATTTCCAGTTTACCAAATCCTTTGAACTCATGATTGGTAGCCCAGGACTCATGTGCATGGTAGTGCTACTCATGTAATAGGTGTCACCTACACGAATCATCGACATATCGGGTACATCTGCGTGAATTATTGGGTTGATTGCTAAGTTTTTTTGTGCAAAAACACATTCCTGCAAAACCGTGTAAATGAATATTAAAAGATATACGAAATTCTTATTCATTATTTTAGCATTGGGTCGTTTCCGCTGTATTTCAAATACTTGAATATTGCGTAATTATCTGATTTTTCACCATTTGAGGTAGCATACATGGCATACACATTACCAATAAATCCACCAGAAACTTTAGTTGACAAGTGCTTACCATCTAAATTTTCGGCAATGATTTTATAATCTTTCCCGTTTTCAGAAATCTCAAAATCGCATTTATCGGCCTTAGAAGTTATTTTCAAATTCAATTTTCCATTGCCTACAGGTAAGCTTTTTACTAATTCTACCTCTTTTTTTCGATGAACACTTTTATATAATTCAACCTGTGCTTTTCCATCTTTGATTGATTTCGCCAAAAAGTAGAAGTGACTTTCATCTTGATATATTACCAAACCTGCTTTCTCATTTTCATTTTTTGGACTAAAATTCAACTCGGTTTCGGCTACCGAATACATGTGTTGCTGACGTTTTCCAACGAACGAAGGATTACCCAATTCAGAAATTGTTTCAGGTTTTAGTTTAAGTGTTAGTCCATTTTTTGAAGTTATGAATGAAGAACTATCAACTGTTCGTAAATGCATCATCGAAAGGTCGAGTCCTTTTTCAAAAGTCATTGTATAAGCGAAATTACCATTTTGTGGTAATGCCCCCTTTTGCTTTACTTCTTTAATATTTGTTTTGTATTTGTATTCGATGGCTTTTTCTCCATGTTCAATCATCGGCCAATCGTTTATCCATTTAAGTGGGGCAATAAACATTTCACGACCTGTATTATAATAATCTCCTTCGTAGGGGCGAACAGCTAAAAAAATCGAATACCAATTTCCATCTGGTCCTTCAACAAATTGAGCGTGACCCGCCGAAGTAATAGGATTTGGTCGGTCGGCAGGTAACCCCCTTTGAGTCAAGATAGGATTTCCTTCGAAAGGTACATACGGTCCCCAAATATCTTTACTACGTAGTGCTACTTGTGAATGATTGACAGAAGTACCGCCCTCCGCACAATATAAAATATACCAATCATTACGTTTGATAATGTGAGGGCCTTCAATCCATACAGGTTTTTTGGTTATATCTACCCCGCCATTAACTAATTGTTTTTGTTCGCCTACCACTCTTAAGTTTTTATAATCAAACTCATACATTCGGATAGTTCTGTGACCCGAATACAGCGGTTTATTATCTGGTGCATCACTGTTATAAATGATGTAAGCTTTATCGGTTGCTTCATCAAAATAAATAGAAGGGTCTATTCCACGAACTTCAGGAATTTTTACTGGGTTGCTGTAAGGCCCTGCTGGATTGGTAGCTGTCACAACAAAATTTCCATCATTATCAATATCCGTACAAGTAACGTAATAAATACCTTTATAATAGGTAATAGCGGGAGCGAAGAGACCACGAGACATACGTTCGCCCATAAAATTCATTTGTGAAGGACGGCTAATTACATTACCGATTTGCTTCCAGTTTTTCAAATCACGGCTGTGCATAATGGGAAGACCTGGGAAAAATGAAAAAGTTGAATGTACAGAATAATAATCTGCTCCTACTTTTACGATACTTGGGTCTGGGTAAAAACCTGTTAATATTGGATTAGGTAGGGTAACTTGTGCATTGGCTATATTCACTGAAAACCACAAAACTATAAAGCCACAAATTTTATATACTGTCTTTAACATTGTATTTTTTTATTTAATTTACTGATTTTTAATACGTTAACACAATTATTTGACCTTTTTTAGTAGAAATATCGTAAAGTTTGGTTGCTTTCAAACTTGGTATTTTGATATTTGCTTTTTCTGAAATAATAGGTTTGGCTGTTTCATCAATTCTATAAAACGGATTCGGATTCTCTCCCTTCGCAGCTACTAACTTTAGTCCATTGGTTAGTTTCAAATCATTAGGTGTACGAAGACGTAGATTTCCACCTAAATTTGATTTTATAACCAATTTGACTAACTTGGCATCTTTCCATTGCATCTCAACAATTTCAAAACCTCCGATAGCTTTTAAACCAGCAAATTTACCCGTAGGCCAAACATCTGGCAAAGCTGGCAATAAATGTACTGCCCCATCGCTGCTTTGCATCAACATTTCTGTAATCCCCGAAGTACAACCAAAATTACCATCAATCTGAAAAGGAGGATGTGCATCAAATAGGTTATTATAAGTGCCGCCAGCTCCACGTTCGCCACTGATTGGGGTAAGTTGATTTTGAATTAATTGATAAGCATGATTGCCATCTTGCAGTTTTGCCCACCAGTTTACCTTCCAGCCCATACTCCAACCAGTACTTACATCACCACGATAAATCAAGGAATTTTTAGAAGCCTCGAAAAGTTCGGGTGTTCGATAAGCAGAAATTTGATTCGATGGGTATAGACCGTATAGGTGCGAAATATGGCGATGTGTATCATTGGGGTCGTCAATATCATCAAGCCATTCTTGCAATTGATTATGTTGCCCAATGTGCATTGGTGGCAATTTTGCTCTCAACTTTTTTAAAGAATCTACAAAATTGGCATCTATTTTAAGAATTTCAGCAGCACTGATTGCTTTATTAAATACATCAAAAACAATTTGATTATCCATCGTAACACCCGCATCAAGTGAAGAGCCATCATGAGCTGCAGGTGCATTTTCTGGCGAATTACCAGGATTTACCACCAACCAATTATTTTTATTTGGGTGCGGAACCAAAAAATCAGCGTAAAACTGTGCAGCTCCCCTAAGAGCAGGATAAGCTGAAGCTAAAAATGCTTTATCACCCGTATAAAGATAATGTTCCCATAAATGTTGGCTTACCCATCCTCCACCAGCGGTCCACATTCCCCAAAACGCTCCATCAATTGCTCCAGTTGCTCGCCAAATATCTGTATTGTGGTGGGCCATCCAACCTCGGGCACCATACATATCTTTGGCAGTTTTTTGTCCAGTTATAGACAGCTCTTTTACCATTTTCAAAAAAGGCTCATGCAACTCTGAAAGATTGGTTTTTTCGGCTGGCCAATAATTCATTTCGGCATTAATGTTAATAGTGTATTTGCTATCCCACGGTGGATTGATACGATTATTCCAAATACCCTGCAAGTTGGCTGGTTGTCCGCCTGGTTGCGAAGAAGAAATCAATAAATACCGTCCAAACTGATAGTAAAGAGCTACCATTTGAGGGTCGTTGATATTTCTAAAATTTCTTAAACGTTCATCCGTTGGTAGTTTTGCGGCATCGGTTTCGCCTAAATCAATTTTAACTCGGTTGAACAACTTTTGATAAGCTAAAATATGTGAGCTAAGTAGGGTTGTATATGTTTTTGCGAAGGCATTGTTTAAATAATCATTTGCACGCTTGTTTTCATCACCGCTTAAATCTTGATAGTTGTTGAAATTAGTGGCAATCGAAATAAATATAATCGCTGAATTAGCTCCCTTGACCACTAAAGAAGTATCAGTAGATTGAAGGCTTCCACCTTCTAGTTTTATTCTTGAAATACCTTTAAACGCTACCATTCCTTTTACAGTTTCATGGTCGCTGGTTATTCCAGAAAGCGTTAAATCTTTATTCGGTGTAGTGGCAATCGTTTTTCTTTTTTGTGGAGAAGAAATATTGGCATTAAATGAAACATTTCCTGCTTTATTAGCTGAAATTTTCATTATTATCACTCTGTCAGCCAATGAGGCAAAAGCCTCGCGGGTATAAGTTACATCTCCAACTTGATATGTAGTTTTTGAAATTGCTCTTTCAATATCTAACTCTCGGTAATAATTTTTATAATTTTCTTGTCCAGCAAAAACTAAGTTAAGATTTCCCACAGGTTCAAACTTTTGGCCATGCGAAGTCTTTGAAATAATCGCCTGATTTGCCAATTTCTCTGCTTCTTTATGATTTCCTTCAAAAATTAACTTTCTGATTTCAGCTAATTTTTCAAGAGCCAAGGGGTTATCATTTCGGTTGGGACTCCCGCTCCATACTGTATGTTCGTTAAGTTGTATGATTTCTTGTTCAACATTTCCGTAAATCATCGCTCCTAAACACCCATTTCCAATGGGCATTGCATTTTCCCATGTATTTCCAGAAGGTTGTTTGTACCAAAGTTTGAGAGGCGTTTGGGCTTTTAATATTTGGCTAATACCGATAAAAACTATAAAAACTATTCTCTTTCTCATCTAATATTTGGTAAATTATAACGTATTTTAAAATTACAAATCAATGTGTCTATATTACACAAATGTAATTAATATTATAAATCGAAACCCAAAATATTGTAGTAAAAAAAGAATTTATTTTACGTTTTGATGAAATACCTCTATTAAAACGCAAAAAACACTTAACATGATAGCACTAAATTATCCATTCAGAATCTAAACTTAGCATTCGGTCAGTTTCAAAAAGGTTGCCTATTTCGTAATATAAATCTTACATATATTGGCATTGAAATAAAAAATTAGCTCTTTGGTTTGTTTTATATTTATCTGTTCGGATAATATTTAAGTGTAAGGAATTGATTCATAAACAAAAATTCAAACCCAAAAGTAATTTACAAGATTATCAGTAATATTTCTAGGGGAGTTGTATAGATTAATCTATCATAGCCCATCAACTATGTTTTATTTACTATATCATGTATTACTTTGTCTAATTCTGTTGAACTTTCATAAATTGCTTTCAACAAGAATTCTTTCTCTGATTCATCACTAATTATGCCATCTTCTAAAAGTTTTACTATTCCCATAATTTTCGCTAGTGGAGCCCTTAATAAATGCGACTGATACCAAGAAATATCCCGCAATTTAGTGTTTTGTTCTTTAATAATATTATCCTTTTGATTAATACTTGTAATATCTTGAACGATGAAAATGAAGTGCTGATTTTCTTGAATAAAAAATGAACTTGAACTAAGAAGCAACTGTTTTTTTTCATTTATTTTTGTCAATCCTATTAATTTTTCTTGGCTAAAAAAAGGATTGTCAATAACTAAATCATCAATTTTTAATTTACCAGATTCGCTTATGGAAAAACCTTCAAACACATTACTAATGCAAAGTTCTTTGATTTCAACTTCTGAATATTGAAAAATCTCCCTTGCAGCAATATTAGAATAATTTATTTTAAAGAACTTGTTTAAGATTTTATTTTAGTGGATATTTTTCGCAGGAAACACACTATCA
>OFDN01000196.1_pt1 | contig 58567 bp, 64 predicted proteins | sample 1520971 | NCBI WGS metagenome assembly OFDN01 (sample SAMEA94257418, study PRJEB24077) | hot springs metagenome | biome: Aquatic biome; feature: Geographical feature; material: Water | place: India | collected 2012-06-12 | depth 5 m
GACGGCCTGCTCGAACCGCCGCCCGCTCCGGCCGAAAAAGAGGCGCAGGACCTGACGCGCCAGCCGCTGGTGCTGCCCGCCGACCGACCGCTGCGCTTGCAGAACCTGGCGCGCGGCGACGAAGGCTTTCTGCTGGCCCTCGGCTATTCGACGCAGCGCGGCTACGGCAACAACCATCCCTTTGTCGGCGAAATCCGCTACGGCCACGTGCCGGTGTCCTTCGTGCCAGAGGAGCTGGGCTTCGCCATCGAGATCGGCGAGATCGAGGTGACCGAGTGCGACATGGTCAACCAGTTCGCCGGTTCGCACGACGTGCCGCCGCAGTTCACGCGCGGCTACGGGCTCGCCTTCGGCCATGCCGAGCGCAAGGCGATGGCCATGGCGCTGGTCGATCGGGCATTGCGCGCCGACGAGTTGGGAGAGGCCGCGACGTCGCCGGCACAGGACGAGGAGTTCGTGCTGGCCCACAGCGACAATGTCGAAGGATCGGGCTTCGTGCAGCACCTCAAGCTGCCGCACTACGTCGATTTCCAGTCCGAGCTGGTGGTGGTGCGGGCCCTGCGCGCCGAAGTCGAGAAGCGCCGCGAGCAGACCGCTCTCAGCCAGGCGGCGGAGTGATCCATGCCTGACACCAACATCCAGGACGCCGCCTACAACTACGCCTATCTCGACGAGCAGACCAAGCGGATGATCCGCCGCGCCATCCTGAAGGCGGTGGCGGTGCCCGGCTATCAGGTCCCCTTCGGCGGTCGCGAGATGCCACTTCCCTATGGCTGGGGCACCGGCGGCATCCAGGTGACGGCCGCCATCATCGGCCGCGACGATACGCTGAAGGTGATCGACCAGGGTGCCGACGACACGACCAATGCCGTCTCGATCCGCCGCTTCTTCGCCAAGGTGGCCGAGGTCGCCACGACCACGCACACCGAGGAAGCGACCGTCATCCAGACGCGCCATCGCGTGCCCGAGGCGCCCCTGACGGACGGCCAGATTCTCGTCTTCCAGGTGCCGATTCCCGAACCGCTGCGCATGCTCGAACCGCGCGAGACCGAGACGCGGACGCTGCACGCTTTGTCGGAGTACGGCGTCATGCAGGTGAACCTCTACGAAAGCATTGCCCGCCATGGACGCATCGCCAAGACGTACAACTATCCGGTGATGGTGAACGGGCGCTACATCATGAGCCCCTCGCCGATCCCGAAGTTCGACAATCCCAAGCTCGACCGCAGCGCCGCGCTGCAACTCTACGGCGCCGGCCGAGAGAAGCGCATCTATGCCGTGCCGCCGCACACGCCGGTGAAGAGCCTCGACTTCGACGATCATCCGTTCGAGATCGAAACCTGGACGGAGTGCTGCGCACTCTGCGGCTCGAAGGAAAGCTTCCTCGACGAGATGATCGTCGACGATGCCGGCAAGCGCCTGTTCGTCTGCTCCGACACCGACTATTGCGAGGGACGGCGATGAGCGGAGCGCCGCTCCTTTCCGCCCGCGGCGTCACCAAGCGCTTCGGCGGCCGCATCGCCTGCCGCGACGTGAACTTCGACCTGTGGCCCGGCGAGGTGCTGGGCATCGTGGGCGAATCGGGCTCGGGCAAGACGACGCTGCTCAACTGCCTGGCCGGCCGGCTCATGCCCGACGGCGGTTCCGTCTCCTACGAAACGCAGTCCGGCGGCACCGTCGACGTGCACCACCTTTCGGAGGCACGGCGCCGCCTGCTGGCGCGCACCGAATGGGGTTTCGTGAACCAGGATGCCCGCGACGGGCTGCGCATGGGCGTCAGCGCCGGCGCCAATATCGGCGAGCGGCTGATGGCCGTGGGCGCGCGCCACTACGGCGAGATCCGCCGCGAGGCCGTCGACTGGATGGCGAGGGTCGAGATCGATGCCGACCGCCTCGACGATCGCCCGACGACCTACTCCGGCGGCATGCGCCAGCGCCTGCAGATCGCCCGCAACCTCGTGAGCAAGCCCCGGCTGGTCTTCATGGACGAGCCGACCGGCGGCCTCGACGTCTCGGTACAGGCCCGCATCCTCGACCTGCTGCGCAGCCTCGTCGGCGGCCTTCACCTGTCGGCCGTGCTGGTGACCCACGATCTCGGCGTCGCGCGGCTGCTGACGCACCGGCTGATGGTGATGCAGGGCGGCGCGGTCGTGGAGCAGGGCCTGACCGATCAGGTGCTCGACGACCCGCAGCACGCCTACACGCAGATGCTCGTCGCCTCGATCCTGCCGGTGTGAGCGCATGACCTCCTCCCAGCCCGCTCTCCGCGTTTGCAGCCTTGCCAAGTCGTTCACCGTCCATGCCCAGGGCGGCTTGTCGCTTCCCGTGCTGCGCGACGTATCGCTTTCCGTGTCACCGGGCGAATGCCTGGCACTGGTCGGCCCGTCGGGCGCCGGCAAGAGCACCTTGCTGCGTTCGCTCTACGGCAACTATCGCGCCGACAGCGGCTCGATCCGCGTGCGCCAGGACAATGTCTGGACCGAGCTGGTCGGCGCGGAGCCGCGCACGGTGCTCGGCGTGCGCCAACGCACGATGGGCTTCGTCAGCCAATTCCTGCGCGTGATCCCGCGCGTGTCCGCGGTCGATGTCGTGGCCGAGCCGCTGCGGCAGCGCGGCACCGATCCCGTCGAGGCGCGGCGGCGCGCGGAGTTCCTGCTGGGCATGCTCGGCATTTCCGCACACCTCTGGACGCTGCCGCCCGCGACTTTCTCCGGCGGCGAGCAGCAGCGGGTCAACATCGCCCGCTCGCTGATCGTCGACTATCCGGTCCTGCTACTCGACGAACCGACGGCGTCGCTCGATACCGCGAACCGCGACGGCGTGGTCGAGCTCATTCGCCAGCGTCGCGATGCCGGCGCCGCCATCGTCGGCATCTTCCACGACACCGACGTGCGCGATGCCGTGGCGACCCGCGTCCACGAAGTCGTTCCCCCCGTCACGCCGGCCGCCGTTTCCCCAGGAGTTTCCGCATGAACCTCGAAACCATCCTGACCAATGCCCGCGTCGTCACCGCCGATGCCGAGTTCGACGGCACCGTAATCGTGCGCGACGGCCGCATCGTGGAGATCGCCCAGGATCGCTCCTGCGCGGCCGGCGCGATCGACCTCGAGGGCGACTATCTCGTGCCCGGCCTGGTCGAGCTGCACACCGACAACATGGAGAAACACTTCGCGCCGCGCCCCGGCGTGAAGTGGCCGAGCGTCTCGGCCGTCATGGCGCACGACACGCAGATCAGCGCCGCCGGCATCACCACGGTGTTCGATTCGCTGGCGCTGGGCGACGTGCACGGCAAGTCGGACCGGGTCCAGAACCGCGAACGGATGATCGAGGCGGTCTGTGCCGCCACCGACCGGCGCATGACGCGCGCCGAGCATCGCATCCATCTGCGCTGCGAGATCACGGCGGACGACGCGGTCGAGGCCGTCGACAAGTGGATCGACCTGCCGCTGGTCGGCCTCGTGTCGATCAACGACCACACGCCCGGCCAGCGCCAGTTTCTCGATCCGGAGAAGCTGAAGCAATACTACAAGGGCAAGTACGCGATGACCGACGCGCAGTTCGAGGAATTCTCGGCCCGCGTCACCGAGCTGCACCATCGCAATGCCGTCCGGCATCGCAGCGAGATCGTCGGCCGCGCGCAGGTGCGTGCGCTGCCAATCGCCAGCCATGACGACGCAACGCACGGCCATGTGCAGGAAGCCGTCGCGAACGGCATGACCATCGCCGAATTCCCGACCACGCTCGAAGCGGCCCAGGCCTCGCGCGAAGCCGGCATGGCCGTCCTGATGGGCGCTCCCAACTTCGTGCTGGGCGGCTCCCACTCCGGCAATATCGCGGCGATCGACCTGCTGCGCGCCGGCCATGTCGACATCCTGTCTTCGGACTATGTTCCGGCCAGCCTGATGGAGAGCGTGTTCAAGCTGCCCTCCTCCGGCATCGGGATCTCGCTGCCGCAGGCGGTGCGCCTCGCGTCGCTCAATCCGGCGCGCGCCGTTGGAATGAGCGACCGCGGCGAGATCGCACCGGAACGCCGTGCCGACCTGGTGCGCGTCCGCACCGTCGACGGCGCCGCCGTGGTGCGCGCCGTGTGGCGCGAGGGCGATCGCGTCGTCTGAGCCGGGAGGTCGCGATGGAAGGCTCTCTGGTCTACGTCATGGGTCCGTCCGGCGCCGGCAAGGACTCCGTCCTCGGCCGCGCCCGCGCCCTGCTGGCGCCCCAAGCCCCCGTCGTGTTCGCGCACCGCTACATCACCCGGCCTGCCGATACCGGCGGCGAGAACCATGTCGCGGTGACGCGCGCGGAATTCGCCATGCGCCGGGCTCATGGCCTGTTCGCCTATCACTGGGACGCCCACGGCAACGACTATGGCGTCGGCCGCGAGATCCATGACTGGCGCGCCGCCGGCCTGACCGTGGTGGTGAGCGGCTCGCGCGATCATTTCCTGCGAACCGGCGGCCTCGATTCGCAGGCCCGTCCCGTGCTGATCACGGCGCCGGCCGATCGCCTGAAGCAGCGCCTGGTCGGGCGGGGCCGCGAGAACGCCGCCGAGGCGGCGAAGCGGCTTGAGCGCGCGGAGGCCTACGAGATCGCCGATCCGCGCCTGGTGACGATCGTCAACGACGGCGCCCTCGACAAGGCGGCCGAAGCCTTCGTCAGGCTGCTCGCCACACATGAGTGGTCAGGCGCCGTCCTCCGCCGAGCCTGAACCGCGCCAGAACAGTGAACGGCCGGCCCGGCGCCGGCTGCCGGAAGACGCAGAGATCGCGCACCGCCAGCGGCTGACCGATGAAAGCCGCGAACCGATCGCACAGCTCGTCCAGGAGGATCGCGCGTTCCGCCTGGTCCTTCACCCGGCCTGTAAGCGTCAGGTGGAAGCGCCCCTGCTCCATCACGTAGGGATAGCCCCAGCGCAGCAGCAGCTCGTCCTGCCGCGCGCTCAGGCCCGCGACTCGCCGGCGCGCCAGCTCGGCCTCCCCGGCGGGCCGGCGGAAGGCATCGAACTCCGTGACGCAGCGGTCGGCGAGATCCTGAAGGGCGGCGCATCGCTCCGACGGCACCAGGGCGAGAAAGTCACTCAGCTCCACCAGCGCGAGAGAGGGAACATCGACCTGCCTTTCCGTCGCGACGAATGCACCGACCGCGTCGAGCAGATCGCGCTCGGTGGCGCCGTCGGCCAGCACCATCGGCGGCTTCAGCGTACCGTGGAAGCCATAGAGCCTGCAATCCGCGAGCAGCCCCGACAGCCGCTCCCGGGAAATGCTGCCGACCGGGACGATGTCCCGCGTCTCGCCTGAATCCGGATTGCGACCGAGCCAGCGACTGGCGATGACCGCCAGCGCCTCCTCCGCGCGTGGCGCGTAGTAGAGCGCATAACGGGGCCGTTCGATGGACGCCTCGTTCATTTCCCTATTCCCGCACGGCGGCCGATCATGGCGAAGCGAAGCTGGCTGGACACGACGTCGATGGCGGCCACCGTAACCAGGATCATCAGGATGATGAACGAGGTCTGCTGCAGCTCCAACGTGCGGATCGCCTCGGCCAGGTGCAGACCGATGCCGCCGGCGCCGACGATGCCGATGATGGTGGCCGACCGGGTGTTGGACTCGAAATAGTACAGGACCTGGCTGGCCAGCACCGGAAAGACCTCGGGCAGGATGCCGAAGCGGATGCCCATGAGATGGCTGCCGCCGGTCGAGGCAATGCCCTCGACCGGCTTGCGATCGGCCGCCTCGATCGCCTCCGAGAAGAGCTTGCCGAAGCTGCCGATATCCGACGTCATGATGGCCAGCGCACCGGCAAAGGGGCCGAGCCCCACGACGTTGATCCAGATCAGCGCCCAGATGAGGATGTCGACGCTACGGATCGTGTCGAGCGAGCGGCGCGCGAAAAAGCGCACGATGCGCTGGGCCGTGACATTGCGCGCCGCCAACAGGCCGACCGGCAGGGCAAGCACCGCCGCCGCCAGGGTGCCGAGCAGCGCGATGGCCACCGTCTCGATCAGCGCCATGCCGTAGGCCCTTGCATGCGCCCACGACCCGGGATCGGGCGGCAGCATCAGGCCGGCGATCTCGAACAGGCGGCCGAAGCCAGTCAGCAGCGTACCGTCGAAGAAGCCCAGCTCGCCCATGCCGAACAGCAGCAGCGCGAACAGAGCGGCAGCAATGCCGATCATCGAGAGGCGCTGCCGGCTCCATCGCGTGAAATGCTCGGGGTAGCGCGCGCGAACGGCGTCCATCAGTTCTTTCCTTCGAGGCCGATCAGCCGGTGTCGCAGGATCGACGTCAGCGAATCGATGACTGCCACGGTGAGCAGGATCAGCACCAGGATCGCGGAGACGTCCGAGTAGTAGAACTTGCGGATGGCCTCGATCAGGTCCTGGCCGATGCCGCCGGCGCCGACGAAACCCATGACGGCCGCGCCGCGCACGTTGATCTCGAAGCGCAGCAGCGTATAGCTGGTGAAGTTCGACAGGACCTGCGGCAGCGCGCCGAAGCGCATCGCCACGTGCCACGGCGCCCCGGTCGACGACACGCCCTCGACCGGCTTCATGTCGATGTTCTCGACGACCTCGGCGAACAGCTTGCCCAGTGCGCCCAGAGTGTGGATGACGACCGCCAGCACGCCGGCCATCGGCCCGAGGCCGAACGCGATCACGAACAGCAGGGCGAAGACCAGTTCCGGCACGGTCCGGCACAGTTCGCAAAAGCGGCGCACGGTGAGGCGCAGCCAGCGCCCCGGCGCGACATTGGCGGCGGCCAGGAAGGCGAGACAGGCCGCCGACAGCGCGCCCAGGACCGTGCCGACATAGGCCATCAACAGCGTTTCGGCGAGCAGCCGCAGCCAGCGCGGCAGGCCCCAGAACCATTCCCCGAAATCCGTCCAGACCGGCTGGCCGTTCTCGAGATGGAACAGGCGGACGATGTAGCTTGGGAAGCGGTGGATGTTCTCGAGAAACCTGACGGGAGAGACCTCGGCCGAAACGGAGGCCAGCAGAATCGCGATCACGACACACGCCACGAAGAGCAGCGTGTGCCCGCGGCGGCTGCGCACCGAGGCGTCGTAGGCCGCCATCAGCGGCCTCAGCTGCGCCTCGGGCAGCCGGACGATCGTCGAACTCACGAGCGAGCCGGGCGCCGCAAGCCGTCAGGCGCCGATCAGCTCTTCTGCTTGCGCAGCGCGTCGACGAACTTGATGAGCTCGACGACCGGCTCGTAGGCGGCGGCATCGACCTTGGTGAAGCTGCGGTCCTTGCCGTCCGAGAGTTTGTCGAACGCGGCCTTGGCCTTGGTCGGCGCCTCCTCGAACGCCTTGGAGATGGCCGCCTTGAGATCGGGAGGCAGGCTGGCGAGATAGGCGAAAGGCGAGTTCGGGATCAGGTCCGACTTGTAGATGATGCGAAAGTCTTCCTGCTTTGCCAGCCCCTTCGACACCATGCGGGTCAGGTTCGAGTCGTTCTCCGCGTTCCACCAGTTGGCGGCGACGTCGACCTGCTTCTGCTGCAGCGCGATGACCGCGTTCTCGTGGCTGCCGGTGTAGGTCACGCGCGCGAAGAAAGTCTCGGGGTTGAGCTTGAGCTTGTTCAGCGCGAAGCGCGGCACGTTGTTGCCCGAAGTCGAGTTCGGGTCGACGAGGCCCAGGTTCTTGCCCTTGAGATCGTCGATCGTCTTGTAGGGGCTGTCGGCGCGCACGTAGAAGACAGAGTAGTAGCCGATCGTACCGTCGTTGTTCACGGTGGTGGCGAACGGTTCGACCTTGACACCCGTGACGATGGCGCGGGCGTAGGAAGCCGGGCCGTAGCCCGCGACATGGATGCTGCCGTTGCGCTGGCCCTCGATGACCGCGGCATAGTCGTTGGCGACACGCAGGGTCACCTTGGTGCCGAGCTGCTGGGAGAGATACTCCATGAACGGGCCGTAGCGCTCGGTGACACCCGACGCGTTCTCGGCCGGGATCACGGCGAAGACGAGCTCGGGATAGGCGCTCTTCCAGGACTGGGCATGGGCGGCGCTGGCGAGAGCGAACGACGAGGCGGCAAGGGCGGCGCCCAGGGCGTGACGGCGGGTAAACATGCTTGTTCTCCTTGGATGAAGATCGATTGTCGGAAGATCAGGAGCCGGCGAGCGCCAGACCTGGCTGCGCCCCGCTCGGCAGGGCGGCCGGCGTCGGCGCGGCATGGCCCAGGACGTCGCCGGCCTCGAGCCCGTAGAGGTCGCGTGCGGTCGCTTCGGTCAGGGCGGCCGGAACGTCGTCGAACACGACGCGGCCGCCGGCCATGCCGACCAGCCGGTCGCAATAGCCGCGTGCGAGGTCGAGACTATGGAGGTTGCACATCACGGTGATGCCGAGATGGCGATTGATGTGCTGAAGCGCATCCATCACCACTTTGGTGTTGCGCGGGTCGAGCGAGGCGATGGGCTCGTCGGCGAGCACGATGTCGGGCTGCTGGATCAGGGCGCGGGCAATGGCGACGCGCTGCTGCTGGCCGCCGGACAGGGTCTCGGCGCGCTGGCCGGCCATCCGTGCCATGTCGAGGCTTTCGAGCGCCGACAAGGCCTGCGCCTTCTCGTCGTCGCTCCACATCTTCAGCAGCGCGCGGGTCGCGGGCAGGTGAAACGCGCGGCCCATCATGACGTTGGTCAGCACGTCGAGACGGCCAGCGAGATTGAACTGCTGGAAGATCATGGCGCAGCGGGCGCGCCAGGCGCGCAGCGGGCGGCCGCGCAGCGCCGTGACGTCGGTGTCGCCGAACAGGATGCGGCCCGAGGTCGGGTCGCCCAGCCGGTTGATCATCCGCAAGAGGGTCGACTTGCCGGCGCCGGACCGGCCGATCACGCCGACCATCTGGCCCGCCGGCACGACCAGCGAAACGCCGTCGACGGCATGCTTGCCGCCGAAGCTCTTGGTAACGCCTTCCAGTCGAAGCATCCGGCCTCCAAACCTATCGGGGTTCGGTACCGGCCGCAGGCTTCGGCCACGCTACGCTTGGGTTACAGACCGAAGACAGATGGGGAGAAACTCGCGGAGGCCGAACCTCGAGCCGGCCCCGGCGTTGAACAGGGAGAACACGGGAAGGAAGGCTGGCGTGATCTATGTCGTGGGCTCCGTCGTCGCGATCGTGGCCATCACCTTCGCGGCGGCCTGGTTCGGAACCTCGCGGTGGCCCCACAAGACGCAACGATGGCAGGTCACCTTCTCCGCCTTCAGTGCTCCGCTGCTGTCGGTCGTTCTTTTCACGGTGGCCGTGCTGATGACCCTCGTCGATGCCTCAAACGTGCCCGAGCGCGGGACCGTCGGGATGGTGATCTTCTCGATGGTCTTTTTTCTGTTCTACGCGATCGTGGCCGGACTGGTGATCGGCATCCCAACGGCGATGATCGCAGTCAGGGCCCTGCGCCGTTAGACAGTGTCGGGCGATCGGACAGTGCGCGGCTGGGCGCATGCATGGCCCATTTCACCGACGCCTAGAGACCGAAGCCGATCACCAGCAGCAAGCCGCCCATGACCACAAAGCCACCGGGCTCGTTTCCCTTGGGATAGAAATGCGCAGTCACCATGGCTGCGGCAATCACGGCCGCCATGAAGCCGGCGACATGCGCGAGGAATTTCCAGCCAAAGGCCCTTACGAATCCGTTCCGCTCACTGGCCGTCACGAGAACCGGCCGCCCCGTCCGGTCCTGCCGATAGAGGAAACCCGATCGATGGGACTGGAATTGGGTGGCCATCGCCCAACCCAAGGCGTCGATAATGCTCATCGCCTGTGAAACGCACAGGCCGGGCAGGTCGTTCCGCCGCCAGAGTTCTGCGCGCAGCACTTGACGCTACTTGTGACCGAGCATCCTCAGGGCCTGCAGCATCGTCGGCGTCGGCATGCTGAGGGCAAGACTTTCCGGAGGCGCCGCCGCCGCCATTGCACGGTAAGCCGTGGCCAGCGCCTCGCCGTCGGCGAGGGAGGGCCACGACTTCACCACGTCGAGGCCCGCCCGGATCATCCGGGGAGTCACGACGATCTCGCACGGTTCGTTCGGCTTCGATGTCATCCGCACACACTCACGCGTTGTTCGCAGCGACTATGTCGGCTGAAACTTACACCCCGCTTTCGAAACGTTGCGCACCGGCTGCATCACGGTTTACCCGCGGCCGGCAGCGTCACCGTGAACGTCGAGCCTTCGCCGGGCACGCTCTGGATGTCGAGCCGGCCGCGATGACGGTTCACCACGTGCTTGACGATGGCGAGGCCCAGCCCGGTGCCACCGAGCTGGCGGGACCGGGCGGCATCGACGCGGTAGAAGCGCTCGGTGAGGCGCGGCAGGTGCGAGGCCGGAATTCCGTCACCCTTGTCGCTGACGGCGATTCCCACGCGATCGGGGCCGGACGGCGCCGCGACCACGCGCACCTCCGTGGCCGGCCGCGCATACTTGACCGCATTGTCGATCAGGTTCTGGAACACGATGGTGAGTTCGTCGGAATCGCCGACGGCGCGCGGCAGGCCCGGTGCGATGTCGAGGACGATGGTCACGCCGCGGGACGAGGCCTTGAGCTGAAGCAGGTCGAGGACGGATCGAAGCACCGGCGCGAGGTCGACGGCGGCGGCCGGCCGCGCATGCTCGTGCTGCTCGATACGCGACAGCATCAGGAGATCGTCGACCAAGCGGCGCATGCGGTCGGCCTGCTCGGCCATGATGCCGAGGAAGCGCTCGCGCGCCGCGACATCCTCGCGCGCCGGTCCGCGCAGCGTCTCGATGAAGCCGGCCAGCCCGGCGATCGGTGTCTTCAGCTCATGACTGGCATTGGCCACGAAGTCGGCCCGCATGCGCTCGGCGCGGCGCAGCGCCGTGGTGTCGTGCAGCACGATCAGCGCCAGCGAACCATCCGCCGCTGCGCGCGGCAGGCGGCGCAGGTGGGCGATCATGTCCAGCTCCGGCGGTCCCGCCAGCACCAGTTCGACCACGCTTTGCTCGGGTCGGGAGAAATTGCCGTCGGGCCCGGTCTCGAGCAGCGCGTCGATGGCCGCCAGGAGCTGCGGCTGGCGCAGCACCGTGGAGACGTCGCGCTCGGTGCCGCCGGGGCTCCCCAACAACAGGGCCGCCGCAAGGTTGGTGCGCACGATGCGGCGCTGCCGGTCGACCGACACCAGGGGATCGGGGAGGCCGTCGACGATCGCCTGCGCCGAAGCCGCGAGATTGTCGATCGAAGCGCGCTGCCGGCGCCAGCCGGTCGAGAGGGTGGCGGCGGCGGTCGCGAGTTCCTCCGTCGCGGGCGCGAAGGAGAGGCGCGGCATCACCGGCTCGCGCTCGTCGGACAGTTCGCCCACGAAACGGGCGAAGCTCGCCAGGGAGTTCAGATAACGCTGGATCAGGAAGATCGTGACCAGGGCGATCCCCGCCATGGCGATCAGCGCGCTGCGGCCCGACAGTTCTCCAAAGCCATAGAGGATCGCCAGCGCGCCCCACGACGGCGCCAGGGCGACGGCGTTGGCGGCCAGGGTGCGGCGAAGCGGGATCCCGTTGTCGGCCATGCGCCGACTATAGCGGCTTAACTCATCCTCGGTGCGAAGAAGCGTATGCTCGCGAGCCCGAACAGGAAGCCCGCGATGTGCGCCACCCAGGCGACGGATTCGCCGCCTGCCCCCGGCGTGCCGCCGAAGATGCCGAAGAAGACGTTGAGGCCGATCCAGATGCCGGCGACCGGCAGCAGCGACGTGAGGCTGCCGACATAACGCATCAGCATCAGCACGGCCCCGAAGACACCGCTGATCGAGCCGGAGGCGCCGACCACCGGATCGATCGAATCGGGATAGACCAGGATGTGGACGAAGCCGGCAACGACGCCGCACACCAGATAGAAGAGCACGAAGCGGCGCACGCCCAGCAGGCGCTCGACCGGCGCACCGAAGGCCGCGAGCGTCAGCATGTTGATGCCGAGATGCATCCAGCCGCCATGCAGGAACTGGTAGGTGATCGGCGCCACGATCAGGGAGAAGAGGTCGCGGCCGCTGTCGGTCGTGTAGGCGGCCGGCACCAGGCCGAACTGCAGGATGATCTCCTGGTCGGCCTGTTCGCCCAGAAGCTGGCGCAGCAGATGGACGGCGACGTTGATGCCGATCAGCCACAGCACGGCGGGCGGCAGGTTGATCGCCCGCTCGCCCGTTCCGCGCCCGCCGGGGAGGCGGCGCTCGTCGTCGTCGAATGGCATGCGCCGGTCCCGTTGGGTCAGATGACGTCAGGTCAGCTCTTGGGACCACCCTGGCCCAGGGCACGCAGGCGCAGCCTGAGTGCATTGAGCTTGATGAAGCCCTCGGCGTCCCGCTGATTGTAGGCGCCCTGGTCTTCCTCGAAGGTCACGTGCTGCATGGAGTAGAGCGACACCGGCGACTTGCGGCCGACCACGGTGGTGTTGCCCTTGTAGAGCTTGAGACGCACCGTGCCGGTGACGTTCTCCTGGCTCTTGTCGATCAGCGCCTGCAGCATCTCGCGCTCCGGCGAATACCAGAAGCCGTAATAGATCAGCTCGGCGTACTTCGGCATCACCTCGTCCTTGAGATGGCCGGCGCCGCGGTCGAGCGTGATCGATTCGATGCCGCGATGGGCGGCGTAGAGGATCGTGCCGCCCGGCGTCTCGTAGATGCCGCGGCTCTTCATGCCGACGAAGCGGTTCTCCACCAGGTCGAGGCGACCGATGCCGTTGGCCTTGCCCAGCTCGTTCAGCTTCGTGAGAAGTGTCGCGGGCGACATCTTCACGCCGTCGATGGCGATGGCGTCGCCCTTCTCGAATTCGATCTCGATATAGGTCGCCTTGTCGGGCGCGGTCTCGGGCGAGATGGTGCGCTGGTAGACCATCTCATCCGCCTCTTCCCACGGATCTTCGAGGATCTTGCCCTCGCTGGAGGAGTGCAGGAGGTTGGCATCGACCGAGAACGGCGCCTCGCCGCGCTTGTCCTTGGCAATCGGAATCTGGTGCTTCTCGGCGAACTCGAGCAGCTTGGTGCGCGAGGTCAGTTCCCACTCGCGCCACGGCGCGATCACCTTGATGTCGGGCTTCAGCGCATAATAGGACAGCTCGAAGCGGACCTGGTCGTTGCCCTTGCCGGTGGCGCCGTGACAGACCGCGTCGGCGCCGGTCTTCAGCGCGAGGTCGATCTGGTGCTTGGAGATCAGCGGCCGGGCGATCGAGGTGCCGAGCAGGTACTGGCCCTCGTAGAGCGCGTTGGCGCGGAACATCGGGAAGACGAAGTCCTTCACGAACTCCTCGCGGACGTCCTCGATGAAGATGTTCTCGGGCTTGATGCCCAGCAACTCCGCCTTCTTGCGGGCCGGCGACAGTTCCTCGCCCTGGCCGAGATCGGCGGTGAAGGTCACCACCTCGCAGCCATAGGCGGTCTGCAGCCACTTCAGGATGACCGACGTGTCGAGACCGCCGGAATAGGCCAGGACGACCTTCTTGATCTCGCCCTTCTTGTAGGGCCCGGTATAAGAAACGCTCATGCTGGCCGCTTTCATGTCGATTCGGTAAAGGCGCGCGGAATATAGCGGTCGACCCCGATGGGGCAAGCGCGCCGCAAAGCCGCTACAATCGGGGTGAGGAGTACGATTCCATGGTTTCCCCCCTCGACCGCCTGTCCTACGCAGCGCAACAGACTGCCCGGGTCGCCTGGTATGCCGGCCACTATGCGGCCGGCCGGCGGCTGCTGAAACCCATGCCCAAGCCCGACTTTGCCATCGGGCCGACGCCCGGCCGGGCGGAACTGACCGCAGACATGCGGGCCCTGTTCCAGCGCGAATGGCGGGACGTGGCCGCCGGCCTCTATCCTTCGCCACGCCTTCTGGGACCGGAACCGGCCGAATTCCTGCGTCGCAGCCTGCTGTATTTCCGCGATTTGCCGCAGGTCGACGCACGCCGGCACGGCACGCTCGACGACGAACTGCCGCCCGGCACCCAGGCCGACGGCCTGCCCGACTACTACCGGCAGAATTTCCACTTCCAGAGCGACGGTTGGCTCTCCGACCATTCGGCCGCGCTCTACGACACGCAGGTCGAGGTCCTGTTCACCGGTGCCGCCGACGTCATGCGCCGCCGCGCGCTGGCGCCGATCGCGACCTGGCTCACCGGCCGCAACCAGCGCGACGTCCGCGGCCTCGATGTCGGCTGCGGCACCGGCCGCCTGCTCGCCGCCCTGCACGGCGCGTGGCCCGGCATGAGGCTCACCGGCATCGATCTCAGCAAACCCTATCTCGAGGAGGCGCGCCGTCTGATCGGCCGCACGGCGCGTGTCAAACTCGCAGAAGCCGCCGCCGAATCGCTGCCGTTCGACGAAGCGAGCGTCGATCTCGTCGTCTCGTCGTTCCTGCTGCACGAGCTGCCGAAGGAGATCCGTGCCAGGGTCATCGCCGAGATGGCCCGCGTCGTGAAGCCCGAGGGCCTGGTCGTGATCGTCGACTCGCTGCAGAAGGGCGACCGCCCCGACTGGGACGGCCTGCTCGACCTCTTCCCCCACTATTTCCACGAGCCGTATTACGCGGAGTACACGTCCGGCAGCCTCGAAGAGTGGTTCGGCGCGGCCGGGCTTCGTCCGGTATCGAGCGAGAACGCCTTCCTGTCGAAGATCGCCGCTTTTACGCGCTGAGAGCTTCAATGGAGCACGCCGCTCCAGTGGCGCTCCAATGCCGGCTTTGCACGTCAGGGCTCTATCACCACGGGCTTCGCCTGCAACTTGGTCGCGCGACGACGCAAGGTCCGGTCGAACGTGACGAAACAATCGGCATGAACGCTCGCTGCGAGGTGAACGGCGTCGGCGAGGTCCATGCCGTGGCGGAACCAGTCGACAGCCCGTGCAACGGCCGCCGCATCCTCGACCTCTACATTCGCCGTGTCCAAAATCGTCTCGATCGCCGACGCGACCGAGGCTCTGGATGCCTCATAGACGCCGCGCATCACCCACTCGAACTCGACGAGGACACTCTTCGGAACGAAGACCGTATCGGCCGCCAACGCCCGTCGCGCGGCGACGACCTGCTCTGCGTCGTCCTGGGCGAAAAGCCGGACGATGAGGTTAGTATCGACCGCGCGCATGCCGTCGCCGGGCTTCCTTTACGATCGCGGCGTTCATTTCCTCGATCGTGCGGGACGGGCCCTTGTATTCGATGATGCCAGCCCAGTCGTCGATCGTGAGCTTCTTCTTCTCAGCGACCGGCTTGAGCAGGACCCCGTCGGGCCGATCCTCGACGATCAGCCGCGTGCCGTCTTTCCAGGCGTGCTTGTCGCGAATCGCCTTGGGCAGGACGACTTGTCCCTTTGTCGAAACCCTGGTTTCCATCCTCGCATCTTACCGGTAAGACCAGAAAGGGTCAAAGGCGTACGCGCTCGCCTTTTTGTCGTGCGCTGGCGCTCTTGAGCTGGCCGCAGGCGGCGGAGATGTCGCGGCCGCGCGGCGTGCGCACCGGGGCGCTGAGGCCACCATCGTTCACGATCTCGGCGAAGCGATGGATGCGGTTGTTCGAGCTGCACTCGTAGGGCGCGCCCGGCCAGGGGTTGAACGGGATCAGGTTCACCTTGGCGTGGATCGGCTTCAGGATTCGCACCAGTTCGCGCGCATCGGCGTCGCTGTCGTTGACGCCCTTCAGCATCGCGTATTCGAAGGTGATGCGGCGGCTGTTGCGCGCGCCAGGATAGTCGGCGCAGGCCTTCAGCAGCTCGGCGATCGGCCACTTCCGGTTGATCGGCACCAGCGTGTCGCGCACCTCGTCGCTGACGGCGTGCAGCGACACCGCGAGGTTGACGTCGAGCGCCTCGCCGACCTTCGGGATCATCGGCACGACGCCGGAGGTCGAGAGCGTGATGCGGCGACGGCTGAGCGCGATGCCCTGGTCGTCCATGACGATCTTCAGCGCCGTGACGACGTTGTCGAAATTGTAGAGCGGCTCGCCCATACCCATCATGACGATGTTGCTCAGCATGCGCTGGGCATCGGCGGTCGGCGTCGGCCATTCGCCGTAGCTGTCGCGGGCCACCATGAACTGGCCCACGATCTCGTCGGGCGTCAGGTTGCGCACCAGCGGCTGGGTGCCGGTGTGGCAGAAGGTGCAGGTGAGCGTGCAGCCGACCTGACTCGACACACAGACCGAGCCGCGATCCGTCTCCGGAATGTTGACCGTTTCCGCCTCGTTGCCGTCGCCGAAGCGCAACAGCCACTTGCGCGTGCCGTCGGTCGAGCGCTGCTCCGTGACGATCGAGGGCCGCTCGATCACGAACTGGTCGGCCAGACGGTCGCGCGCCTTCTTGGCAATGTTGGTCATGCGACCGAAGTCGGTGACCCCATGCCAGTAGATCCACTGCCAGATCTGGGCGGCGCGGAACGGCTCCAGGCCGGCCTCCGAGAGCGCCGCCTTCAAGCCGTCCCGAGACAGGCCGATCAGGTTCCGGCGCAGGTCGTTGCGCCCGTGCGCGGCGGCGCCGGGCTCCAGAATCTGCAGCGGTTCGGTGGGCAAAACGGTCATTGGAGCGCGTGAGATAGTCGCCGCACTGCCTCTGCGCAACTGCGCCCGGCCAATCTATTGTTTTGATTGCGCTTTTTGCCGCAGCCGCTGCTTGCGCTTGTACATCGGCTCGCCGAAGACCGGCTGGTCGAGTTCCTCCGTCGGCGCGCCCTCGCCGACCGGCCGCGGCGCATGGCGGCCGAGGCTGATCAGCCGGTCGTACATGACCAGGGCCCCGGCGGTGCCAAGATTGACCGAGAACCGCGTCGGGATCTTCACGACGTAGTCGCATACCGCCTGAACCGCCGGGGACAGGCCTTCCCGCTCGGAACCCAGGATATAGGCCGCCTGGCGCGGATGCCGAAACGTCGGCAGCTCGATTGCATCGTCGGTGATTTCGATACCGACCAGCCGGCAGCCCAGCGGCAGGCGAAACGACTCCAGATCGGCGAACCGGTAGGTCGGTACCGACAGCGGCGTGTCCGAGGTATCGGCCAGCGCGCCGGCGCGAACGTCGTATTGGGCGCGCAGCGTGAAGACGAACGAGGCGCCGAACGCATGGGCGGTCCGGAACAAGGTGCCGACGTTCATCGACTTGCTCGGACCCTCGATACCGATGCCGAAATAGCCTTTCATGGCCCTTCGATTTGTTGCAGTAATGATCGGCAGGTGTTGCCATCCCCCCGGTAGCGCCCCGCCCGCCGCCAAACAAGGCCCTGATGACCGTTCCCTCGCCGTTGGACAGCGTTCGCGCCCAGTACGAGGCTTTGCCGTACCCGGCGCGCGACCCGCGCGACGAGGCGATCCGCCTGATCACGGGCACGCCGAGCCACGTCCTCGAGATCAACCACTACCTGTTCGCCGGCCGGCTGAACTTCATCCGCCCTTTCCGCGCCCTGGTCGCCGGGGGCGGCACGGGCGATGCCTGCATCATGCTGGCCCAGCAGCTCGTCGACCGCCGCTGCCCCGGCGAGGTCGTCTATCTCGACCTGTCGACCGCCTCACGACAGATCTGCGAGGCCCGGGCCAAGGCGCGCGGCCTGCGCAACATCCAGTTCCTGACCGGCTCGCTACTCGACCTGCCGACGATGAACATCGGCCAGTTCGACTACATCGACTGCACCGGCGTGCTGCACCACCTCACCGATCCCACGGCCGGCATGCAGGCGCTGGCCAGCGTGCTGCATAACGAGGGCGGCATGGGCGTCATGCTCTACGGCGAATACGGCCGCAGCGGCGTCTATCCCCTGCAGGAGATGCTGCAGACGCTGGCGCCGCTGTCGATGGCGATCGAGGACCGGCTGGCGATGGCCAAGCGCCTCATCCGCTTCCTGCCGACGACCAACCTGTTCCGCCGCAACCCCTATCTCAACGACCATGTGACCGGCGGCGATGCGGGCCTCTACGACCTGCTGCTGCACAGTTGCGACCGTGCCTTCACGGTGCCGCAGATCGGCAAGATGGCGGCATCCTCCGGCCTGCGCGTCGTCGCTTTCCTAGAGCCGGTGCGCTACGAGCCCTCGACCTACATGAGCGATCCGGTGATCGCGCGCCAGATGAGCTCGCTGCCGCTGCTGGAGCGCGCGGCCTTCGCCGAGCGTCTCGCCGGCAACCTGCGCACCCACGTCTTCTATGCCACGCGCGCCGGCTTCGACACGGTGGCGCGGCCGGAAGACACGTCGGCCATCCCGGTGTTGCGCGAGATGGATGCGCAGAAGTTCGCCGCCGGCCTGCAGCCCGGCGCGCCGCTGGTCGCCAATCTCGACGGCTTTCCGTGGCGCGCCCAGCTTCCGGCGCTGGCGCCGCGCATCATCTCGCAGATCGACGGCCGCCGCACGGTCGCGGAGATCTACACCTCGCTCGGCAGCCAGGGTGGCCTGCCGCAGTGGGAGGATTTCTACACGCAGTTCGAAGACCTCTACGTCAAGCTGAACGGCGTCAATCACCTGCTGCTGCGCTTCCGTACCTGAGACAAAGCCTCCGAGATCCGCAATGAGCGGTCACGTCCTGGCCATCGCGCTCGGCAACTCCCTCCTCTGGTCGATCTATCTCCTGCTGACGCGCCATGTCGTGAGCGGCGCGCAGCTCGACGCCTGGGCCTACACGCTGGTGCAGCTGCTGAGCGCCGGCCTGGTCCTGCTGTGGGTCGGCCGGCGCACGCCGGGAAGCTGGGCGGACCTGCTGCTGCCGTGGACGGTCTGCTACGCGTTCATGCGCGTCGTCATCAACGGCTGCACCGCCGCCGCCATCGTGTGGCTCGCCGTCACGCAAAGCACCCTCATCTCGACGGTGAGCGTGCTGATCGGCGCAGGGACGGGATGGGCCTTGTCGCGCCAGTCGCCTGTCCGGCGCGACTGGCCGGGGCTTGCCCTCCTGGCGCTCGGCATCGTGGCGTTCGTCGCCGGCCTGGGTTCGGAGACGGCGTGGCGCGGCGTCGCCTGGCTGCTCGCTTCGGAGGCCGTGGCGGTCGCGGCGTCGTGGATGATCGCCTATCACCCGCGCAACCGGTCCAACGATGCGGCGGCGCGCAGCCGCTTCACCGGCGAGATCCTGGTCGCCGCGTCGCTGGCGCTGATCCTGGTCTGGACGCTGGCCGGACTCGCAGGGGCGATGGCGTCGCCCTGGGCCGGCGGCGGGGACGCGTTCGGCCGCATCGAGCTCTGGCTCTACGCGATCCTGGCCGGCCTGCTGTTCCGCGCGCCGGGGACCTGGCTGGGCTTCTGGACCATCAACCATTCGGGCGTGCAGACCTACCTGATCGCCCTCACCGCGATGCCGTTCTTCGCCATCGCGCTCGAAGCCCTCCTCGCGCGCGCCGGCTGGCTGACGCCCGCCGCGCTCACGACCCCCGAATGGCTCGCCGCCGGCGTGATCCTCGCCGGCGCGATCTGGCTCATTCTTGCTCGCGTGAGGCCAGCGTCGGTGAAGTGAAGAAATGCAATACAGATTTCCGTCGTCTCGACCGAAGCCTCGCGCAGCGAGGCGTAGTGGAGAGACCTCTTTTCCTCGATTTGGCGGCTTTGAATGGAAAAGAGGTCTCTCCACTCCGCACCTGCGGTGCTCCGGTCGAGACGACGGGGAATTGTATATCGGATCTCAAATCATCCAGCCCTTACTTCTTGAGAGCGTCCGGGTTGAGGACGTTGATCGGTGCGCCGTCGAGCCAGGCCTCGATGTCCTTGATCGTGCCCTCGTAGAAGTGCCGGTAGCTCTCCTCGACGACGTAGCCCAAGTGGGGAATGAGCGTGACGTTGTCGAGCCTGGTGAACGGATGGTCGGCCGACATCGGCTCCTTGTCGTAGACGTCGAGGCCGGCGTGCAGGATCGTGCGGTTCTTGAGCGCCGCGATCAGGGCGGCCTCGTCCACGATCGGGCCGCGCGAGGTGTTCACCAGGATCGCGGTCTTCTTCATCTTCGCGAGGTCCGCGGCGCCGATCAGGCCGCGCGTGCGGTCCGACAGGGCAAGATGGATCGACACGAAGTCCGACGTGGCCAGCAACTCGTCCTTGCTGACGTACCTGGCGCCGCCTTCTTCCGCCTTCTCCGGCGTGAGGTTCTGGCTCCACGCCACGACATCCATGCCGAAGGCCTTGCCATAGCGCGCCGCGCGGCTGCCCAGCTTGCCGAGCCCGAGGATGCCCAGGCGCTTGCCCTCGAGCACGACCATCTGCTCGATGCCGTCGTGCCACTTGCCCTGCCGTGCCAGCCGCTCGGCCTTGGCGAGATCGCGCGCGCACATCATGAGCAGCGCCCAGCCAAGCTCCGCCGTCGGCGCGTTCGAGCCGCCGCCGGGCGTCGTCGAGATCGGAATGCCGCGCTCGGCCGCCGCCTTGTCGTCGAGGCTGGCGGCGCGCGCGCCGGTCAGCACCATGAACTTGAGGTTGGGCAGCTTCTCGATCAGCGCACGCGGGAACGCCGTGCGCTCGCGCAGCAGGCCCAGCATGTCGAAGGGCGCCAGTTTCTGCGCGGCATCCTCGACCGAAGTGAAAGGCTCATGGAAGACGGTGATCTCGACGCCGCGCTTCCTGAGGCGGTCCCAGTCCGCCATGCGCAGGGCAACCTTCTGGTAATCGTCGAGCAGGGCGAGCTTCATCGTTTGCGGCATGGCGTTTCCTGGGAGAGAATGTTTCAAAAGCACTATAGCCGCGGGAGGCCGTCGTGAGCATCACTGTTACGCCAACGCGTCCTGAATTCGTGGCCGAGATTGCCGGCGTCGACGTGTCACGACCGCTGAATCCTGCCGACCGGCAGGCCATCGAGGACGCGATCGACCGCTATGCCGTCGTGGTCTTTCGCGGCCAGACGCTCGACGACGAGAAGCAGGTCGCCTTTGCCCGCAACTTCGGACCGATCGCTTCCTCGGCCCTGAAACTCCGGCATCGCGACATCAAGCACCGGATCGAATCGAGCGACGTCGCCGACATCTCCAACCTCGACGGCGACGGCAACGTGCTGAAACCCGACGCGCGGCGGCGTCTCGACGGGCTGGCCAACCGGCTCTGGCATACCGATGCCTCGTTCCGTGCCGTGCCCGGCGCCCTGTCGATGCTCTATGCGCACGTCATTCCCGACGAAGGCGGCGACACCGAGTTCGCCGATCTGCGCGCGGCCTACGACGCGTTGCCCGAGGCGAAGAAGAACGAACTGGAAGGGCTGGTCGCCGAGCATTCGATCTGGCGCTCGCGCGAACAGCTCGGCGTCGTGCAGTACACCGAGGAGGAGCGCGCCTCCCTGCCGCCGGTGCCGCAGCGGCTCGTGCGCACCCATCCCGGCTCGCGCCGCAAGACGCTCTATCTCGCCGCACACGCCTCGCACATCCTGGGTATGCCGGTGGCCGACGGACGCCTGATCATCCTCGACCTGATCGAGCACGCCACGCAGCCACGCTTCGTGCATGCCCATCGCTGGGCCAGGGGCGATCTCGTGATCTGGGACAATCGCTGCACCATGCATCGCGCGCGGCCGTTCGACACGACGAAGGTGCGCGACCTGCGCCGCGTGACCACGCGCGACGTCGCCTCGACGCTCGAACAGGCCGCCTGAGCGACCGAAGTCCGCGTCAGACCGCCAGATTGTCGATCAGGCGCGTGCGGCCGAGGCGCGCCGCGGCGATGACCCGCGCCGGACCGCTGACACGCTCCAGCGGCTTCAGGCTGTCGGCATCGACGACGGTGAAATACTCGACGATGTCGAAGCCGCCGTCGCGGAGCGCCTGCGACGCGGCTGCCGTGGCGTCGGCGCAGGACTTCGTGCCGTCGCGCACCGCGTCGGCGACGGTCACGAGCTGCTTGTACATGACCAGCGCCTTCGTCCGCTCCTCGGCACTGAGGTAGCGGTTGCGCGACGACATCGCGAGGCCGTCCGCCTCGCGCACCGTCGGCATGCCGACGATCTCGAACGGCATCGCGAGGTCGCGCACCATGCGCTTGATGACCTGGAGTTGCTGGTAATCCTTCTCGCCGAAATAGGCGCGGTCCGGCATCGCCATCAGCAGGAGTTTGCTCACCACCGTGGCGACGCCCTGGAAATGGCCGGGGCGCAACGGACCGCACAGTCCGTCGGTAATGCCGGCGACCGTCACCGTCGTGAGCTGCTCGCCGGGATACATCTCGTCCTTGGTCGGCGCGAAGACGATGCGGCACTGCGCGTCGCGCAACTTGTCGAAGTCGCCCTGCTCGTCGCGCGGATAGGCGGAGAAATCCTCCTTCGGACCGAACTGCGTCGGATTGACGAAGATGCTGGTCACCGGCACGTCGTCGCGCTCGAGCGCGCCCTTCACGAGGCTCACATGGCCTTCATGCAACGCGCCCATCGTCGGCACGAGACCGATCGTGCGGCCCACCTTGCGGAATCCGGCGACGGCGCGACGCAGGTCCGCCACCGTGCGGACGACGAGGAGGTCCGTGCTCTCGATCGGATCGCTTGAAGTCTTCACCTGATGCACCCGCACTTCACCGTCTCTACCCGGTTCAAATTAGCGGGAATCCGCAGCCGATCAACGCGAACGGGGGCGATGTTCGGGCGCCAGTCGCTTCCAGATGACGTCGTCGAGACGCGTCATCTCCTCGATTCGGTCGAAGGTGCGATGCGTCGCACCGAGCGACTTCAAATCCGCGATGCGTGATGCGTAGCTGCCGGCACCGGTATTCAGTTTCATGTCGCGCAGCGGCGAAAATCGCGATCGCAGCGCGCCCCAGCGTCCGAATCCCTGCCGGCCGCAGGCCGCGATGACATCCTCCTGGAGCAGGGTCAGGTTCCCGATCGAATAGAGCCCGTCGAGCCTGTCCAGGTTGCGGCTCGCCTTTGCGAGAAGATCCGTCTCGGAAACGGATACGCCCACCCGGATGCGCCTCCTCGCGTCGAACGACCGTTCGGCGAAATAGTAGGCGTAGAAATTGTCGAACATCGCATCGATATGCTTCCGCACTTCGGTCGAACCGCCGCCGCAGAAGAAGTCGTCGGGCGACAGCGTGAGGGCGGCGTGCATGCCGCGCCTCTCCGGCTTCGCCAGGTTGACGGCGTCGAGCTTCAGGCCCTCGGCGCGCAGATAGAAATAGTAGGAGACCAGGCGGTCCCGAGGCTGACGCAGGATGCTGAACGTGAAGCTCTCGCCTTCGATCTGGTCGAGGTCGACCCAATCGATGTGGCCCGCGAACAAGCGGTAGGAGCCCAGCCGTTCCCGCGGCAAAGTCCGGAACTGCTCGTTGCTCGACGCCGGACAGACGTGCCGGGGGAGGAAGAACATTTGCAGGAAGTGGCGGACGCTCGTTCCTGCTGTCTTGGGGACATGCAAAAACTTTATCTTCATCCGCGGCTCTCCGAAGCCCGAAGGCCCGTCGGCAGCCGGCCATCAGCGATGGAGCGTCGATACGCTCTTGCCGCCAGATGGACCGGTAGAAATTGGAGCGGGCGAAGGGATTCGAACCCTCGACCCCGACCTTGGCAAGGTCGTGCTCTACCCCTGAGCTACGCCCGCGCTCCGTATCCGGCTGGGTAGGTCGCCGGAAGGCGGCTCTGATAGGGCTTTTCCGACGCCTTGGCAAGAGCCTGTCGAGAGCCTCATCCGCGCGCCAGGAGACGCTGCAGATACTTGCCGTATTCGCTCTCGCGGATCGGCTGGATCAGCTTCTCGAAGGCGCCGTCGTCGATGTAGCCCTTGCGCCAGGCAATTTCCTCAGGGCTGCCGATCTGCAAGCCTTGGCGTTCCTCGACCGTCTCGACGAACTGGGCGGCCCGCAGCAGGCTCGACGGCGTGCCGGTGTCGAGCCAGGCATAGCCGCGGCCCAGCCGCTCGACCGTCAGCTTTCCTTCCTTCAGGTAGTGGGCATTGATGTCGCTGATCTCCAGTTCGCCGCGCGCCGAGCGCGGAACCTGGGTGGCGACGTCGCAGACGTCGGAATCGTAGAAATAGAGCCCGGTGACGGCCCAGTTCGACTTGGGCTGCTTCGGCTTCTCCACGATGCTGACCGGCCGTTGCGCGGCATCGAACTCCACCACGCCATAGGCGGTGGGATCGGCCACCCAGTAGGCATAGACCCACGCACCCTTGCCCTCGGCGCCGCGTCCCGCGACCTCGGGCAGCGAATCTCCGTAGAAGAGATTGTCGCCCAGGATCAGGCCAACCCGGGAATTGCCGATGAACTTGCGGCCGATGATGAAGGCTTCGGCAATGCCACCGGGCTTGAGCTGCGGCTCGTAGGAGACGTTGATGCCCCACTGGCTGCCGTCGCCGAACAGGCGGCGATAGGCCTCCTCGTCGCCCGGATTGACGATCAGCAGGATGTCCCGGCAGCCCGCCAGCATCATCGTGGTCAGCGGATAGTAGACCATCGGCTTGTTGTAGACCGGCAGGAGCTGCTTGTTGGCGGCCCGGGTCATGGGGTAGAGCCGCGTGCCGCTGCCCCCCGAAAGAACGATACCCTTCATTCCAGTCATCTAGCGCACCCCCATGCTCAGCCCGCAACAACTCTTGAGCCGACTCGACGAGCTCGGCATCGCCCACCGCACCGTCGAGCACCCGCCCGTCTTCACGGTCGAGGAAGCCAAGGCGCTGCGCGGCAACCTGCCCGGCCACCACATCAAGAACCTCTTTTTGCGCAACAAGAAGGAGGAGATGTGGCTGATCGTGGCACTGGAGGATCGGACCATCGACCTCAAGCGCCTCGGAGAACGGCTGGGAGCCGGGCGATTCTCGTTCGGCAGCCCGGAACGGCTCAAGCGCCATCTGGGTGTCGAGCCCGGGTCCGTGACGCCGCTGTCGGCGATCAACGATGCCGGCCACGAGGTCCACGTGGTGCTCGACCGCGGCCTCGCCGAGGGCGGGCCGATCAACGCCCATCCGCTGGTGAACACCATGACGACGGCGCTGAGCCTCGCCGACCTGCTGCGCTTCTTCGCGGCGACCGGCCACAGCCCGGAGTGGCTCGACTTCCCAGTTTAATGTTATATTATAACGGCATGCTTTCTCGTCGCCGTCTCCCGCTTCTCTTCGGGGCGCTGGGCCTGCTCCCCGGCCTGCCCGCCACCGCCCAGACGCCGATCAAGGCCGTCGCGACCTTCTCGATCCTGGGCGACCTGCTGTCCGAGGTGGCGGGCGACACGGTCGTCCTCTCCGTCCTGGTCGGCGCCGATATGGACGCCCATGCCTACCAGCCCCGCCCCAGCGACGCCCGCCTGCTGGCCGACGCCCAGCTCCTCGTGAGCAACGGGCTGGGCTTCGAGGGCTGGATCGACCGTCTCGCCAAGGCCGCGCCCTTCAAGGGCCGCGCGGTCGTGGCCTCGACCGGCGTCGCCACCCTGGCCGCGGGATCGGGCCACGGGCACGGTCACGGGCACTCGCACGCCCACGGGCCGGATCCGCACTGCTGGCAGGACGTCCAGCGCGTCCGCACCTACGTCGCCAACATCGCCAAGGGTCTCGCCAATGCCGATCAGGCGAACGCCGCCCACTACAAGGAGCGTGCGGCGCAGGCCGACCGCCGCCTGGTCGAACTCGACGCCTGGGTGAAGGCTGAGATCGCCAAGGTTCCGGCCGACAAGCGCCGCGCGATCACGGGACACGATTCGTTTCGCTATTTCTCGGCCGCCTATGGCGTGAAGTTCCAGTCGCCGCGCGGCTACAACACCAGCAGCGAACCCTCGGCCCGCGATGTCGCACTGCTGATCCGCGAAGCGCGCGAGCAGCGCATCAAGGCGCTGTTCGTGGAGAACATGACCAATCCCGGCCTGGTCGATCAGATCGCCCGCGAATCGGGCGCCGTCGTCGGCCCGCGCCTCTACACCGACGCGCTCTCAGGCCCGGACGGTCCCGCGCCGACCTACGAGAAGATGATGCGCCACAACGTGACGGCCCTCGTCGCCGGCATGCTGAAGAACTAGACCGCCCCCTCAGACCGCGACGAACGGCAGGCCGGCGACGTTCCGGGTCGCCTGCAGCGTGTTGTACATCAGGCACGCGACCGTCATCGGGCCGACGCCGCCCGGCACCGGCGTGACATGTCCCGCCACCTTCTGCGCCTCGGCGAAGGCCACGTCGCCGACCAGCCGGCTCTTGCCTTCCGGCGTCGGGATGCGGTTGATGCCGACGTCGATCACCGCCGCGCCGGGCTTGATCCAGTCGCCCTTCACGAACTCGGTCCGGCCGATCGCCACGACGAGGATGTCGGCGTGGCGACAGACCGCCGGCAGGTCGCGGGTGCGCGAATGGGTGATCGTCACCGTGCAATCGGCGCGCAGCAGCAGCTGAGCCACCGGACGGCCGACCAGATTGGAGCGGCCGACGATCACGGCATTGAGGCCCGAGAGCGTCCCGAGTGCATCCTGCAGCAGCATCGAGACGCCGAGCGGCGTGCACGGCACCGGAAAATCGAGCGGCGCGCCCGGCGCGATCGAACCCAGGCGGCCGACATTCACCGGATGGAAGCCGTCGACGTCCTTGGCCGGGTCGATGGCGATCAGCACCTTCGCCGTGTCGATGTGCCTGGGCAGCGGAAGCTGGACCAGGATGCCGTTGACCGCGGGATCGGCGTTGAGCTGCGCGACCAGCGCCAGCAGCTCCGCCTCGGTCGTGTTCTCCGGCAGTTGGTGATCGAAGCTCGCCATGCCGAGTTCGACGGCGAGCTTGCCCTTGCTGCGGACATAGACCTGGCTGGCGGGATCGGCGCCGACCAGCACCGTGGCAAGGCCGGGCTTCGGCCCGCCCTTGGCGATCAGGTCGGCGACACCCGCGCCCACGCGCTGGCGCAGGCCGCCCGCGAAGGCTTTTCCATCGATCAGTTTCGCATCAGCCATTCTTGTCCATCCATTCGGCAATCCGTCCGACGAGCACGTCCGGCTCGCCCGCGACGCTGAGCGTCTTCTCTCGCGCCGTCCCGCCGCGCACGATTTCTATGGTCGATTTCGGGACGCGCCAAGCCGCCGCCAGCAAGGCGACGACGGCGGCATTGGCCTTGCCATCCTCGGGCGCCGCCGTCACTGCGGCCTTGAGCGCGCCGTCGGCGGTCCGCTCGAGCGCGGAGCGCCGCGCCCGCGGCTGCACGCGAAGCTGGATGGTCACGCCGCCGGAGAGGCGACGCAGGAAAACGGGATCGGTCGGCGGGCTACTCAGGGAACCGTCAGCGAACCAGGGCCGGCCAGACATACTCCCACAGCAGGCTGCGGATGAAGAACAGGCCAAGCAGAAGAATGACGGGCGAGATGTCGACGCCGCCCAGATTGGGCAGGATGCGCCGGATCGGGCGCAGGGCGGGTTCGGTCAGCTTGAACAGCAGATCGACCACGACCCGGATGAACTGGTTGCGGACGTTCACCACGCCGAACGCCACCAGCCAGCTCATGATCGCGCTCGCGATCACGATCCATGTGTAGATGTCGATGATCTTGTCGATCAGCACCGCCAACGACAGCATCTGGCCTCCACGCCTCGAGGCCGGCCAACCGCCGGCCGCGGCACCCTACTCGGCAGCGATTGTCGATCACAAGCCCATTCAGGCGCGCGCCAGGACGAGTTCGACGCTGCCGAGGCGGACGGAGCGCACGGCACTGATGTCGCGCGGACCATGCTCGGGCAACAGCCGGGCGCCGTCGATGAAGGTGCCACCCGGGCTGCCCAGGTCTTCCAGGCCCAGCCGGCGGCCGGACACCAGAAGGCGGGCATGGGGCTGGCCGACCGACGGATCGGGCACGCTGAGGTCGGTCGGAGCGCCGGCCGCTGCGCCGGTCAGAACATAGCTGCCCGACGTTCCCTGGATTGCCAGCGAGACCGTTCCGCCGTTGCCGAGCGCGCCGGCAAGCCGCCAGCCACGCGCATCGGGCAGCGCCATCGGTGGCGCGCCCAGGGCCACCGGCCCAGTGGGCGGTGCGGGTCGATGAGGCGCCGTGAACCCACCGCCCGTCGAGGCGGCGGGCTCGTCGCGCGGCCAGCGCATGAAGGCGAAGACCCAGAGAAGGATCAGCGGCACGATCGTGCCGATACCGGTCAGCGTCACCAGGATGGCGCCGAGGCCGGTCCAGCCGGGCAGCCCCGCCTTCTCGACGATGCGCCAGGCCATCCAGGCCGCGAGCACGGTGCCGATCAGCGCGAAGGCGCCGGTCAACCCGAACAGGCCCGTGAGGGCTGCGATTTCCACCCCGAACATCTATCGCCTCGGCGCGGCTTCACCCGCGGGCCAGGTGCTGAAGGCCAGCATGCCCATGACGATGAACGAGCCGATGACCGGCACCAGATGGAACAGCGACAGGGCGCCGGAGAAGCCGGCGCGCGTGCAGATCCGCCAGGTCGGGATGATCAGGACGAGCGACAGGAACAGGTGCACGACCAGCAGGACGAACACCGTGAAGGAGCCCAGCGCCAGGAGCCAGCTCACCGGATCCATGACGTCAGACCAGGGCCACGACTTCGATCTCGACCATGACGTCGCGCGGCAGGCGCGCGACTTCCACGGTCGAGCGGGCCGGCGTGGCGCTGCCGAAATACTCGGGCAGGCCATAGACCTCGTTCATGGCGCCGAAACTGTCCATGCTTTTCAGGAACACGGTCGTCTTCACGGCCTGGCCGAGGTCGCTGCCGGCGGCCTTCAGGACGGCGCGCAGGTTTTTCAGCACCTGGTGCGTCTGCTCGGCGATACCGCCGTCGACGATGTTGCCGGTCGCGGGATCGAGCGGGATCTGGCCGGCACAGAAGACCAGCCCGTTGGCCACGACCGCCTGCGAATAGGGGCCGAGGGCCTTGGGGGCGGCGTCGGTCTGAACGATTTTCTTGGCGCTGGCCATGGGCTCACCTCATCAAAAACAGGGGCCGGACGCTATCACAGGCCGGTTTGCTTGACAGGGGGCCCGGCAACCATTATCCGCGCGGTTCTCCAAGGGTCGGAGGGGGCTGTAGCTCAGCTGGGAGAGCGCCTCGTTCGCAATGAGGAGGTCAGGGGTTCGATCCCCCTCAGCTCCACCAACCACCCCGATCCTTACTGGTCTGTCGCGGCGCATCACGGCACTATTGCACACGATGCGCAGACGCAAACGCCCCACGCCTGCCGAACTCGGTCTCACCGCCGCCGAAGGACGCATCCTGACGTCCCTGCGCACGCCGCAGCGCGTGCAGGAATTCGTGTCCGCCCTTCCTGCCAATTTCGAGCGGGGCGGCGACAGCCTGCGGTCGGTGCGCGGCGTGTTGCGCCATCGCGAGGCCCATTGCCTGGAGGCGGCCTTCGTCGCCGCCTGCGCGCTATGGCTGCAGGGGGAGCCGCCGCTGGTCATGGACCTTACGGCCACGCGAGAGGATTCCGATCACGTCGTCACCCTGTTCCGCCGCGACGGCTGCTGGGGCGCGATCTCCAAGAGCAACCATGCCTGGTTGCGCTGGCGCGACCCGGTCTATCGCAGCCTGCGCGAGCTCGCGATGTCGTACTTCCACGAATACTTCAACAAGGGCCGCAAGACGCTGCGCACCTATTCGGCCTCGGTCGACCTGCGCCGCTTCGCGACGGACACCTGGATCACCAACGGCGAGGATTGCTGGGACGTCGGCGCCGCGCTCGATGACGCGCGCCACTATCCGCTGATCAGGCCGGCGCAGATGCGCTGGCTGATGCCGCCCGACGCCACCGTGCTGCGGGCCGACGACATCGTCCAATACGAAAGCCGCGATCGCAAGACGGCTCGCAGGTACTGATCATCTAGGGAGCGCGACATGAGACGAGTCTTCTCGACCCTTCTGCTGATCCTGCTCGGCGCCGCCACACCGGCCGCCGCCCAGATCCCTCCCGAATGGCAGGCCGCCGCGCAGGCCGTCATCGGCGAGCTCGAGCGCGACACGCCGCAGGCGGCCAAGCCGTGGACCGGCGCGGAGCTGACGCAGGGCTGGAACCTCGCGCGCGCCTGGCGGCGGCACAACAACGGCAACATCGAGATCATCCTCGCCGAATACCTGATGTTCGTGACGCTGTGCCGGATCGGCTGCGCCGGCAGCACGGTCGAGGGCCAGGGCTATGTCGGCGCGGCCGGGGAGGTGAAGGCGCTGATCGCCCAGAACGGCGGCTCCTACGCGCTGGCGGCAAACGCCAACACATGGCTGGCCGGCATCTCCGACCCGACCGGCGCGGCGAAGAAGAATGTCGCCCTCTGGCAGAGGGATCCCGACATCGCGTCGGCAGACTTCGCGACCGGCAACATCTACGCGCTGAGCTGGCTGCTGGCGCGCAAGCGACCGACACCGGAGGCCCAGGCCGATGCCTTCGCCCGCTTCGCGATCTTCGTGCAGGGCAAGGCCTGGATCGGCACGCGCTGCCTCGACATTACGAAAGTGGCGACGGTGCTCGGCGCGGCGCCGCGGATTGAAGCGTGTAGCTAAAATCTGTCGTCCTGAGCGATAGCGAAGGACCTTGCGCAGCGACCGGCGGACTCCCTTGCGGGCGTGAGGTTCTTCGCTGCGCTCAGGACGACAGAACAAAAAAGGGGGCCGTGAGGCCCCCTTTTCCGATTTCGGTTTGGATCGCGCGTTACTCGGCGGCGATCTGATCGTGCACGAACTTCTTGGCGTCGAAGTCCTCGGCGACCTTGAGGTCGTTGCCGATCAGCTTCTCGATGTCGATCTCGGCGTAGCCGAGCACGCCCATCTCGCCCAGCGCCTTCTGCACCTTCGGTCCGAACAGACCGATCTCCTTGAGGATCGGCACGATGCGCGTGAACAGGCGGGTGCGGAACTGCTGCATGGCGCCCGAGTGATAGGCGTGCTCCAGCATTTCCTTCACCGGCAGACCGGACCGCATCCAGACTTCGCCCTGGTTGAAGCGGTCGCGCATGAAGTAGAGCGCCTCGACGACGAATTCCTCGCGCTCGGCGCGCTCGGCATCGGAGAGGTGCGGATAATATTCGCGCAGCGCCATGCGGCCGAACGTGACGTGACGCGCCTCGTCCTGCATCACGTAGGCGTTCACGGCGCCGGCCAGGTTGTTCTTGGCGGTGTCGCGGATGCGCTGGAAGGCGGCGAGCGCCAGTCCTTCGATCAGCACCTGCATGCCGAGATAGGTCATGTCCCAGCGGCGGTCAGTCAGCGTCTGCTCGAGCAGGTTCTTGAGCGACTCCGTGATCGGATAGGCCGCCTTGAACTTCTCGTGGATCAGCCGCTTGTAGCTCTCGACGTGGCGCGCCTCGTCCATCACCTGGGTGGCGGCATAGAACTTGGCGTTCATGTCCGGCACGGTGTTCACGATCTTGGCGGTGGCGATCAGCGCGCCCTGCTCGCCGTGCATGAACTGGCAGATGGAATGGCACTGCAGGTTGAACCGCAGCCAGTCCTTCTCCTTGTCGGTCATCTTGTCCCAGAAGGGCGAGCCGTAGATCGGGATCGTCTCGTCGGCCATGCCCATCGGGTTGCCTTCGAACAGCTCCTGGCTCCAGTCGATGCGGGTGCTGGTGTCCCACTGCTGCTGCTTGCCCTTCTCGTACAGGTTCAGCAGGTCGGCGGAGCCGTCCTCGTACTCCCAGTTGAACGCGATCTCGGTGGCGCCATCGAACTTCCACTTCGTGATCTCGACCGGCAGCTGATAAATTTTTTGCGTCGTCATCGGCTCTTGCCTCCTGGCCCTGAACCTTGTCCCATCCCTTAGGAGCGTCGGAACAATGACGCTCCGCTCATTTTTCTCGGCGGACGCTAGCACAGTCTGCTAGGAGAGTCCGCCCGGAAATCGGGCATCTGAAGACGAGTTTTTGATGTCCTATAATCAGCTGCGCATCGCCAAGATCATCCAGGAAACGCCGGACGCACGCTCCTTCGTGCTCGAGATTCCGCCCAACCTGGCCGAGAAGTACCGGTACAAGGCGGGCCAGTTCCTGACGTTCCGCGTCCCCCACGCCGACGGGACGTTCAACCGTTGCTATTCGCTGTCCAGCGCCCCCGAGACCGACGGGCTGCCCAAGGTCACGATCAAGCGGGTCGCCGGCGGCAAGGGCTCCAACTGGTTCCACGACGCGCTGAAGGAAGGCGGCATGCTCGACGTGCTGCCGCCGGCCGGCCGCTTCGTGCTGGGCGAGGGCGACGCGCCTCTGCTCCTGTTCGGCGGCGGCAGCGGCATCACCCCGATGATGTCGCTGATCAAGAGCGCCCTGAAGGGCACGCGGCGGATCCGGCTGCTCTATGCCAATCGCGACAAGCCTTCCGTGATCTTCGATGCCGAGTTCGAGAGCCTGGCGAAGGCACACCCCGGCCGCCTGGAGGTGATCCATCACCTCGATTCGACGCAGGGCATCCTGAAGCCCGAGGAGATCGTCGCGGCGATGAAGGGTTTCGAGGCGGGCGAAGTCTATCTCTGCGGCCCCGGCCCGTTCATGAGCCTGGTCGAGCAGACGTTGTTCGAGCACGGCATGCCGCACGACAAGGTGCGGATCGAACGCTTCGAGGCCTCGGGCAACGACGCGGTTCCGGTCGAGCCGAGCGAAGAGGGCGACGTGATCCCAAGCGAGATCACCATCCATTTCGAGGGCAAGGCGCACAAGGTTGCCTACGCCAAGGGCCAGACCATTCTCGAAGCCGCGCGCGCCGGCGGGCTCAACCCGCTCTCTTCCTGCGAGGAAGGATTCTGCGCCTCGTGCGCGGCCAAGACCATCAAGGGCAAGGTCGTGCTGGCCAAGAACGACATCTACACGCCCGACGATCTCGCCCATAACTGGATCCTGACCTGCCAGGGCCATTGTTTCGGGGCCGAGGTCGAGATCACCTACGACGTGGTGTAGCCATCAGCGTCCGCCCCCTCGCGCAGGCGACCATCCTGACGGTGGTCGCCGGCATCGCCGACGCCGTGGGTTACGTCACCATGAACGGCGTGTTCGCCGCAAACATGACCGGCAACACGGTGCTGGCCGGCATCGACCTGGCGAAGGGCAACCATCTCGGCGCCTGGAATCACCTGACGCCGCTCGTCGCGTTCTTTCCCGGCGCCATGCTGGCGCGCGTGCTGGTGCGGCTGTTCAAGGGGCCACGCGCGGCCATCCTGCTCGAAGCTGCGCTCATCGCCGCGGTCGGCTTCCTTCCGCTCACCGAGGAAGATGCGGTGATGATCGTGGCCTTCGCCATGGGCCTGCAGGCCTCGGCGATCACGAGCTTCGCGGGCCATTCGGTGAGCACGGTCGTGGTCACCAGCACCCTCGCCCGAACCGCCGACGCGGCCGTCGACAGGCTGTGGCCGGGATCGCCGACGCCGCCGCCGTCCGCCGTCAACACATGGCTCCTGGCGCTGACCTGGACCGGCTACCTGATCGGGGCCGTGATCGGCGGCGCGCTGCTGCCGGTGCTGGCCTTTCCACTGCTCGTGCCGGCCGCGTTGCTGATCCTGTTGCTGCTTCTGCTCTGACGCGGGCGCTACTCGGCCGCGATCGACTTCTCGACGAACATCTTGCGGTCGAAATCGTCGGCCACCTTGCCATCGTTGGCGAGGACTTCGGCGACGTCGATCTTGGCGTAGTCCATCACGCCCATCTCGGCGAACGCCTTCTGCACGCGCGGACCCCACAGGCCGATATCCTTCACCGTCGGCACCACGCGGCTGAACAGCCGGCCGCGGAAGGAATTCATCTGCTTGGAATTGTAGTGGATGTCGTCGAGCACCTTGGCCGGCAGGCCGAGCCGCTCCCAGACCTCGGACTGGTTGAAGCGGTCGCGCATGAAATAGAGCGCCTCGACCACGAACTCCTCGCGCTCGTCGCGCTCGGCATCGGAGAGGTGCGGATAGTATTCGCGCAGCGCCAGGCGGCCGAACGACACGTGCCGCGCTTCGTCCTGCATGACGTAGGCGTTGACCGCGCCCGCCAGCGTGTTGCCGGCCTTGTCGCGGATCGACTGGAAGGCGGCGAGCGCCAGACCCTCGATCAGCACCTGCATGCCGAGATAGGTCATGTCCCAGCGGCGGTCGGTCAGCGTCTGCTCGAGCAGCGTCTGCAGCGCCTTGTTGATCGGATAGGCGACCTTGAACTTCTCGTGCAGCAGCCGCTTGTAGGCCTCGACGTGGCGCGCCTCGTCCATCACCTGCGTCGCGGCATAGAACTTGGCGTTCATGTCGGGGACGGTGCCGACGATCTTGGCGCTGGCGATCAGCGCGCCCTGCTCGCCGTGCATGAACTGCGAAATCGAGTTGGCCTGGAGATGGAGCCTGAGCCAGCTCCGCTCCTTCTCGTTCATCTTGTTCCAGTAATCCGTGCCGTAGATCGAGATCGCCTCGTCCTTCAGCCCCATCGGATTGTCGGGATTGAGTTCGAGCGACCAGTCCAGACGCGTGCTGGCGTCCCACTGCTGCTGCTTGCCCTTCTCGTAGAGCTCGAGCAGCGCCGACGATCCGTCGTCATATTCCCAGTTGAACTGGAGATCGGTCGCGCCGTCGAACTTCCATTGCGTCACGTCGACGGGCAGGGCGTAGATCCGCTGCGTGGTCATGGCGTCACCCTCCGGGGCAAGTCGTTACATATTGCTTGCCGAAAAGATGACGCTTCGTTCACGAATTGGCAAGACCCTACGGCTGAAGGCGGTATCCGCCCCTGTCGGTCACCAGGATCGCGGCGCTGGCGGGGTCCTTCTCGATCTTCTGGCGCAGCCGATAGATGTGGGTTTCCAGCGTGTGGGTCGTGACGCCGGCATTGTAGCCCCAGACCTCGTTCAGCAGGACGTCGCGCGCGACCGGCCGGTCGCCGGCGCGGAACAGGTATTTCAGAATCGAGGCTTCCTTGTCGGTCAGCCGGACCTTCTTGTTGCCGCCCTTCTCCATCAGCATCTTGGCGGCAGGATGGAATTCGTAGGGGCCAATGGTCATGACGGCGTCCTCGCTGCGCTCGTGCTGGCGCAGATGGGCGCGCAGGCGGGCGAGCAGGACGTTGATGCGGAAGGGCTTGGTGACGTAGTCGTTGGCGCCCGATTCCAGGCCGAGGATCGTGTCGGCGTCGCTGTCGGCCGCGGTCAGCATGATGACCGGCGCCCGCACTCCCTGGCGGCGCATGAGCTTGCACAGTTCGCGCCCGTCCATGTCGGGCAGGCCGATGTCCAGGAGGATCGCGTCGTAATGCGCGATCTTGGCCTTCTCCAGGCCCTCCGCCGCCGTCCCGACCTGGATCGTCGTGAAGCCGTCGTAGAGATCGAGTTGTTCCGCAAGCACGGCACGCAATGCCTGATCGTCGTCGACCAACAGGATTTTCTTGCCACGATTGTTCACGGACATGCGTTCTTTACCTGTCAGCCATCTCGAAATTCACTCTATCCGGTACGATCAGGGCACAAAAGCGGTTCACTTCGCCGAATTCCCGTGGCGTGATAGCGAAAGACATGAGTTCCAGCCCAGCCCATTCCCGCACAGCCTCTGCAGTTGCCGCCGTCGAGCGCGCCCTCGCCGAACTCCGCCGCGGCGGCATCGTCGTGCTGCGTGACGAGCACGGGGCCGGCGGTCTGGTGATTGCCGCCGAATCCTGCAGTCCGCGCGCCCTGCAGCGCCTGCAGGGTCTCGCCCAGAATGCCCCCGTCCTCGTCACCACCCGCCGGCGCGCCGAGGCGATCGGCATGGAAATTCCACCGCATATCGCGGGCGGCATGGGCGAAACCAACAAGCCCATCACGATCGACCTGCCGGAGGGCGTGCCCGTCGACGTCATCCTGCGGCCGCACGAAAGCGACAGTACCGGCCGCCACGTGGCGTTGCGGCACCTGTCGCGACCCGTGGCCAGCCATGCGCCGGGCCTTGCCCAGGCCGCGATCGAACTCGCCAAGCTCGCCCGCCTTCTGCCCGCCGTGGTTCTGGGACCGCTGACCCGCGACCCCGGCAACAAGCGGCGGGACTGGGCGCGCGAGCAGGATCTCGTCTACGTCGATGCGGCCGACGTCGCGGGCTACGAGGAAACGGCCTCGCGCACCCTGCAGCAGGTGGCGCAGGCGCACGTTCCGCTCGAGGGCGCGGAAAATGCCCGCATCCTTGCCTGGCGCCCCAGCGACGGCGGCAAGGAACACCTCGCCATCGTCGTCGGTGACATCGACCCGACCGAACCGGTGCTGATCCGCCTCCACTCGGAATGCTTCACCGGCGACCTGCTGGGCTCGCTGCGCTGCGACTGCGGCGTGCAACTGCGCAGCGCCATCGCCGAGATCGCCAAGCAGGGATCGGGCGTGCTGCTCTATCTCGCCCAGGAAGGGCGCGGCATCGGCCTCGTGAACAAACTGCGCGCCTACGAACTGCAGGACGACGGCTTCGATACGATCGATGCCAACGAACAGCTCGGCTTCGACGCCGACGAACGCATCTACGCACCCGCTGCCACCATGCTGTCGCGCATGGGCATCCAGCGCGTGCGGCTGATGACCAATAACCCGGAGAAGATCGCGCAGCTCGAGCGCTACGGCATCGAGGTTGCGGCCCGGGTCCAGCATTCCTTCCCGTCCAACGGGCACAACGAGAACTATCTTCGCACCAAGGCGGAGCGAGCAGGCCACCTGCTCTAATAACGACGACTGGAGGAAACATGACCAAGATGCGTCGCCGCGTTTTCGCGGCCGGTAGTGCTGCGTTCGCGTTCTCCCCTTACATCGCAAGTGCCCAGAAGAAGTACGACCCGGGAGTGACCGACAAGGAGATCAAGCTCGGCCACACCAATCCGTACAGCGGACCGCTCTCGGCCTACGGCACGATCGGCAAGGCGATCGAGGCCTACTGGAAGATGGTGAACGACACCGGCGGCATCAACGGCCGCAAGATCAACTTCATCACCTACGACGACGGCTTCTCCCCGCCCAAGACCGTCGAGATGGTCCGCAAGCTGGTCGAGGACGACAAAGTCTTCGCCATCTTCCAGCTGCTCGGCACGCCGACCAACACGGTCGTCCAGAAGTACCTCAACCAGAAGAAGGTGCCGCAGCTCTTCGTGGCGACCGGCGCATCGAAGTGGGGCATGCCCAAGGAGTTCCCATGGACCATGGGCTGGCAGCCCGACTACCACACCGAGGCCGCTATCTACGCCAAGCACGTCCTGTCCAAGCACAAGGACAATCTCAAGGACCTGCGCATCGGCATGCTCTACCAGAACGACGATTCGGGTAAGGACTATATCGGCGGCTTCCTCGCCGGACTCGGCAAGGAAAACGAGAAGTACGTCACCGCCAAGGTGAGCTACGAGGTCACCGATCCCACGGTCGACAGCCAGATCATCCAGATCAAGAACTCCGGCGCCAACGTCTTCTTCAACGACGCCGCGCCCAAGGCGGCGGCGCAGGCCATCCGCAAGGTCGCCGACCTCGGCTGGAAGCCCGACCACTATCTCGCCAACGTCTCGGCGTCCGTTGCCGCCGTGCTGAAGCCGGCCGGATTCGAGAACAGCAAGGGCATCATCACGGCCGCCTACCTCAAGGACGCCACCGACAGGCAGTGGATCAACGACGCGGACTACAAGGAATGGGACGCGTGGATGAAGAAGTACCAGCCCGACGCCAACCCGGCCGATTCGGGCAACGTCTATGCCTATGCGGTTTCCGCCACGATGCGGCACTGCCTCAACGCCTGCGGCGACAACCTCACGCGCGAGAACCTGATGAAGCAGGCCGCCAGCATGAAGAACCTGGTGGTGCCAATGCTGCTGCCCGGCATCAAGATCAACACCAGCCCGACGGACTTCTATCCCATCCAGTCGATCCGCCTCTCGGCCTTCGACGGCGAGACGTGGAAGCTGTTCGGCGACGTGCTGAGTAACGAAAGCACCTGAGGCCGGCAACCCGCCCCGCGGGCGGGCAGGCGCCTTCGTCGAGCTTGGCCACGAGCCCGGTAATTTCGCGCACGGGCTCGCCGTGCTGGCGGCGCGTGGGTTCAATGCGCCGCGCTTCGGCCTCGTCCTCGTCGACCATGCGACACGGAAGCGGACGCCCAAGCTCGGTGCCGCCCTCTTTCGCGAAGTGATCGCTCGCACCGCACCGGCCTGATGTTGCGGCAAGACGTGCGCCAGAAGGCGGCAATCACTGCGCAGCCGCGGAAATAGGATTTTTGTTCTTGTTTCTTGGTCGGATTTGGAAACAGTTTCCGCACATGAATGGATCGTGACCAAATATAAGAAATCCTGACGTGTTTGCTGTGCCAAGATCGGCAACGATGAACGGCGAGAGGGGAAACGAGATGAAGCTGCCGCTGGCGACGCTGGACCATGTGGTCATCAATGCACGCAACGACATGGATCATGCGGCCGACCTCTATACGCGGCTCGGCTTTTCGCTCACCGAACGCGGCTACCATTCGCTGGGCTCGATGAACCATCTCGCGATGTTCGGCACGGACTATCTCGAGCTGATCGCCATTCCGAAGGATGCCAAGTCGGGCCGTCTCGACCTTCTCGAGTTTCCGTTTGGCCTCAATGGCCTCGTGTTCGGCGCCGAGGACTCCGCCGTCACCTACGACTGGCTGAGCAAGGCCGGCGTGCCGGTCGACGCGCCGGTCGAGTTCACGCGCCCCGTGAAGGTCGGTGGCGAGATGCGCGACGCGCGCTTCCGCACGGTCCGCATGAAGGCCGGCGTCGTGCCGTACGGGCGGGTCTACTACTGTCACCACTTCACCCGCGACGTCGTGTGGCGCGACGAGTGGCGGCATCACGCCAACGGCACGGTCGCGATCGTGCGGTTCCTGATCGTCGAACCGGATCCCGCGGCGGCCGCCAAACTCTATGCCGACATGTTCGGACCGGAATCGGTGCGCGACATCAAGGGCGGCAAGGCCGTGGTGGTCGGAAATTCGCGCGTCGAGATCGTGACGGAGGCCGAACTCAGGGCGCAGTTCGGCGACGCGGTGCCCGATCCCGAGGGTCGAAAGGCCTATATGGCGGGCCTGACCTTCCGCACGCTGTCTGCCGCGAAGGCGGCACGTGCCTTGCAAGCCGGGAAGATCGGCGGTGTGACCGAGGGCGCGGGTCGCGTGGTCGTGCCCGCCAGGGAAGCGTTGAACGCGGTGCTGGAGTTCATCGAATAGACTGAAAAGCGACGTCAGGGCTGCTGGGGAGCGGCCGAGAAGGGGTTCGATGGAGTATTACGATTGCTTCGCGGCGAGCTATGCCAACGCGCGCGCGAAATTTCATAAGGCGGCGACGGCGGCGCAGGGCGAGGTGCGTTCCTTCCTGCATCCCGCGAAGAAGGCGCCCGACGGCGGGCCGCTGGCGATCGACGTTGCCTGCTTCGGCGACCGCAAGGCGCCGAAACAGGCGCTGTTCGTGAGCGGCACGCACGGTCAGGAAGGCTTCTCCGGATCGGCGGTCCAGATCGGCTGGCTGAAGTCGGGCGCGGCGGCACGCCTGCCCGCCGACGTGGGCGTGGTTCTGGTGCATGGCCTCAATCCCTACGGCTTCGCGCACTTCACGCGCACGACCGAGAACAACGTCGATCTCAACCGCAACTTCATCGATCGCGAGGCCGGATCCGCGCCCGCCAATCCGCACTACGAGACGCTGCATGCCGACCTGCTGATCCGCGAGTGGACGGGCGCGGAGAACGAACGCGTCGCGGGCGTGCTCGAGCGTTTCGCCGGCACCTACGGCCGCGACGCGCTGTTCGATACGCTGGCGCGCGGCCAGTACGAGCACCAGGATGGGCTGATGTTCGGCGGCAAGGACCGCGAATGGTCCAACCGGACGCTGGAAACCATCGTCCAGGAGACTCTGGCCGGCGCCGAGCGCGTGGCCTTCATCGACTGGCACACCGGCATCGGCGAGTACGGCAAGCCGTTCTTCCTCTGCTTCAACGATCCGGCCGGGCCGCTGTTCGCGCGTGCCTGCGACTGGTGGGGCAAGGACAATGTCGACGGCGTGCGGCCGCACGGCATGGCGCGCCCCAACTACACCGGCCTCGTCTTCCAGGGCGTGCAACGCTTCCTGGGCAATCGCGAGATGTGCGGCGCGGTGATCGAGTTCGGCACGCGCGGCGTCAACATGCGCCGCGTGCTGCGCCTCGACCAGTGGCTGCGCCGTCATCATCACGGCTTGGATCCCGACGTTCTCGCCACGCTGCAGGCCGACATGATGGACGCGTTCTGTCCGTTCGACGGTCAATGGCGCAAGGACACGCTCGACTACGGGCTGAAGCTCACCGACCAGGCACTTTCGGGACTCGCAGCATGGTGACCATCAAGTACGACAATCAGGGCGACGCGATCTCGCGCGACGTACCGGCCGACAATCTGGCGCTGATCGATGCGGGCGGGAATGGCGCCGAGCGCAGCTACACCTATGCCGACATCGTCCGGCTGAGCGGCGCGGTGGCGCGCGGACTGCTGAAGCGCGGCCTGCAGCGCGGCGACCGGGTCGCGATCCTGTCAGCCAACCGCGCGGAGTTCCTGCTCACCTTCCTCGGCACCATGCAGGCCGGGCTCGTCTCGGTACCGGTGAACTACAAGCTGCCCGCCGAAACGGTCGCCTACATCGTGGGCGACAGCGACGCCAGGCTGGTGATCGGCGACGATGCGCGGCTGCCGCTGGCGCCGGACAGCGTGCCCAAGCTTTCCTTCGACAGGGACTTCGAGAGCCTGCTCGACGAGGGCCCGTTCACGCCGCTTCCGATGAAGCCCGAGGAACCGGCCATGTTCCTCTATACGTCGGGCTCGACGGGTCGCCCGAAGGGCGTGGTGCTGTCTCACTATTCGCATCTCTGGGCGATCAGCCAGCGCGTGCGCCGGCCGGGGCCCCTCGGCCAGCGCGCCCTGGTGGCCGCGCCGCTCTATCACATGAACGGCCTGGCCATGTGCCAGACGACCTTCTCGCAGGGCGACACCGTGGTGCTGCTGCCGCAGTTCACGACGCGCGGCTACATCGAAGCCGCCGCGAAGCATCGCGTGGCGTTCCTGACGTCGGTGCCGACGATGATCGCGATGATGCTGCGTGAGCGCGAGTTGCTCGCCAGCGCCGATCTCTCGGCCGTCGAGGCCGTCCGCATGGGCTCGGCGCCCGTTACCCAATCGCTGATCGACCAGGTGCACGCTGTGTTTCCGAAGGCCGTGGTCAGCAACGGCTACGGCACCACCGAAGCCGGCCCCGTCGTGTTCGGGCCGCACCCCAAAGGACTGCCGCAGCCGGTCCTCTCGACGGGCTATCCGCATCCCGAGGTTCAGCTCCGCCTCGTGCGCGACGGCCGGGAAGTGCAGGACGAAGGCGAGCTCCAGATGAAGTGCGGCGCGCTGATGACGCACTATCACAAGCTGCCGGCCAAGACGGCCGAGGTGATGACGCCGGACGGCTACTACCGGACCAGCGACGTCTTCCGCCGCGACGAGAACGGCTTCTTCTATTTCGTCGGCAGGGTCGACGACATGTTCGTGTGCGGCGGCGAGAACATCTATCCCGGCGAAGTCGAGAAGATGCTCGAACGCCATCCCGGCATCCACCAGGCCGCCGTGATCCCCGTCCCCGACGAGCTGAAAGGCCATAAGCCGATCGCCTTCGTCGTGAAGGCGGCGGACGCCCAGCTCGACGAGCAGGCGGTGAAGACCTATGCGCTGGCCAATGCGCCGGCCTACCAGCACCCGAGGCGCGTGCTGTTCGTCGATGAAATGCCGCTCGCCGGCACCAACAAGATCGACAAGCGCGTCCTCGCCAAGCAGATCCCAACCGGAGAAGTCTGACCCATGAAAGCAGCAGTCGTCCGTGAGCATGGCGGACCGGACCGCCTCGTCTTCGAAACCAACTTTCCCGACCCGACGCCGGGCGAGGGCGACGTCATCGTCGCGGTGAAGGCCTCGTCGCTGAACTATCACGACGTCTTCACCCGCCGCGGCATGCCGGGCATCAAGGTGCCGATGCCCGCCATCATGGGCCTCGACGTCGCCGGCGAGATCGCCGAGGTCGGCCCGGGCGTCACTGGCTGGAAGAAGGGCGACCGCGTCCTCGTCGATCCGATCAACCGGGTCGAAGGCGGCCTGATGGGCGAGACCGTGCATGGCGGCCTGGCCGAACTGTGCAAGGCACGCGCCCATCAGCTCATCAGGATTCCCGATGGCGTGAGCTACGCCGACGCCGCCGCCCTGCCGGTCGCCTATGGCACGGCGCTGCGCATGATGGTGACCAACGGCCATGTCGCGAAGGGCGAGAAGGTCCTGATCCTGGGCGCCTCGGGCGGCGTGGGCGTCTGCTGCCTGCAGCTCGCCAAGCTCGCCGGCTGCGAGGTCATCGCCTGCGCCGGTACCGACGCCAAGGCCAAGCGCCTGGCCGAACTCGGCGCCGACAAGACGATCAACTACGTCGAGAAGGATTTCATGAAGGAAATTTTCGCGATGTACGGCAAGCCCACGCGGCGCGGCAGCGGCACCGACCAGGGCGTCGACGTCGTCGTGAACTACACCGGCGGCGACACCTGGGTGAACTCGCTGAAGACCCTGAAGGTCGGCGGGCGCCTGCTGACCTGCGGCGCCACCGCGGGCTACGCGCCCACCGAGGACATCCGCTTCATCTGGACCTTCGAACTCAAGATCCTGGGCTCCAACGGCTGGATGCGCACCGACATCGAGAAGCTCCTCGAACTGGTGCAGAGCGGCAAGCTCAAGGTCCTGGTCGACAAGGTCTTCCCGCTGTCCGAGGCGCGCGAGGCGCTGCGCGTGATCGAGGATCGCGAAGTGTTCGGCAAGATCGTGGTGGCCCCATGAGCGACAAGCTTCAACCGCTGACCTCGGAAGAGATGCAGGCGCAGCTCGACCGCTCGCCGTTCATCGCCTTTCTCGGTCTGAAGGTGATCGCCAGTGATCCGGCGAAGGAGGAGGTCACCATGACCTGCGCCATGCGGCCGGAGTTCGAGCGCGGCGCCGGCACGGGCCAGTGGCACGGCGGACCGCTCGCGGCGATCATCGACACGGTCGGCGACTATGCGCTGATCATGGCGCTGCGCCGCCCCCTGCCGACCATCAACTTCCGCGTCGACTATCTGCGGCCCGCAATCAAGACATCGCTCATCACGACGGCGCGCGTGCGCCGTGCCGGCAAGAGCGTGGGCGTCGTCGATGTCGACGTGTTCAACGAGCAGAAGGCCCTCCTCGCGGTGGGACGTGCGACCTATTCGACGCTGCAGACTTAGACCACACGGTATGAAGTTTGCTTCGTCCGGCCTAGGACTTGGGGATTGGGAACGGAGGCTGTCATGACGATCAATGTTTCACGACGCGTGTTCGGAGCGGGCGTTCTGGCGGTCGGTGTGGCCGGCGCGTCCCGAGGAGCGTTCGCACAGGGCACGCCCAAGCGGGGCGGCACGCTGGTCGCCACCTGGGGCGGCGGCGAACCGCAGGCCTGCTACGTACCGGCGGGCGGCGGATCGAGCCCGACCTTCTCGTCTTCCAAGCTGTTCGAGCGCCTGGCCAAGCGCAACATGGACGGCAAGTTCGAGGGTGTGCTGGCCGAGTCGTGGAAGCCCTCGGCGGATTTCAAGTCCTACACCATGAAAATCCGCAAGGGCGTGAAGTTCCACGACGGGAAGGACATGACTGTCGACGACGTCGTCTATTCCGTCAGCGAGATCTGGAAGAAATACGCGGCCGCCTCGGCGCTCACCGATTTCGCCGGCATCGAAGCTCCGGACGCCGACACCGTCGTCTTCAAGTACAACAACCCGACGCCGGAATTCTTCTTCGCCTCCACGCTGTGCGGCATCGTCTCCTACATCGTGCCGAAACACGTCTATGCCGGCAGCGATCCCGTCACCAACCCCGCCAACAACGCGCCGATTGCGACGGGTCCCTGGAAGTTCAAGGAGTGGGTGCGCGGAAGTCACTTCGAGTACGTGAAGAACGAGAACTACTGGAAGAAGGACGAGCCCTATCTCGATCGCCTGATCATCCGCTACGTGCGCGACCCGGCCGGCCGGGCCGCGGCGATGGAAGCCGGCGACATCCATATCGGCGTGTTCAATCCCGTGGCCCCGCCCGACATCAAGCGCCTGACCGGTACCGGCAAGTTCGTCGCGACGCCCAAGGGCTACGAGGAAGCCGTCTGGTCGACCACGCTCGAATGCAACATGCGCAATCCGATCTTCGCCAAGCGCGAGGTGCGCCAGGCGATCTTCAACGCCGTCAATCGCGATTTCATCGCCAAGACCGTCTACTACGGCTACGCGCGGCCGGGCACGAGCCCGATCTACTCCCCCAACAAGGAGTTCTTCACCGCCGACACGTTCAAGACGCCGTTCGACCCGAAGAAGGCGGCCGCTCTGCTCGATGCGGCCGGCTTCCCGAAGAAGGCGGACGGCAAGCGCTTCACCCTGAACCTGCTCTCGGCGGGCTGGTTCCAGGAGAACGGCAAGGTCGGCGCCTACGTGAAGCAGGCCCTCGAGGATGTCGGCATCGGCATCAACCTCACGGTTCCCGACCGCCCGACCTCGATCAAGCGCATCTACACCGACTACGATTTCGACCTGGCGATCTCCAACCAGGCCAATCCGTCGGAGCCGGTGCCATCGACCACGCAGTATTTCACCACCGACGGGATCCTGAAAGGCGTGCCCTTCCGCAACGCCTCGGGCTATTCCAACCCGGACGTCGACAAGCTGGTCGCGAGCATCAAGGTCGAAACCGATCCGGCCAAGCGCAAGGCGCTGGTCGTCGAGTTCCAGAAGATCGTCACCCAGGAAGCCCCGCTCCTGCCGCTGGTCGAGCTGGAGTCGATCACCCTGGCCAGCACCAAGGTGCAGAACCACTCCAACGACCCCAACTTCCTCGCGGCAAGCTGGGGAGACCTATGGCTGGCGAGCTAGCCTCGCCAACGCCCACGCTGCGCGGCTCCGCCCGTCGGGCGGCAGCGCTCAAGCTCCTGCGGCGACGGCTGATCCAGGCCGTCCCGCTGATGCTGGGCGTGGTGATCATCAATTTCTGTCTGATCCAGATGGCACCCGGCAGCTTTCTGGAATTGATGACCGCAGAGAACCAGGTGAGCGATCCGGCGACGGTCGCACTGCTGCGCAAGACCTACGGGCTGGAAGATCCCGTGTGGATGCAGCTTCTGAAATATATCTGGGCGCTGCTGCATTTCGACTTCGGCTTCTCCTACCGCCAGAACATGCCGGTCATCCAGGCGATCTGGATCCACCTGCCCGCGACGATCCTGCTCATGGTGTCGAGCATCGCGCTGGCCGTGACGATCGGCGTGGCCGCCGGTGTGGTGGCCTCGATGAAGGTCCGCACCTTCTGGGACAGCCTGGTCTCGGTCGGCGCCATGTTCTTCTACGCCGCACCCAGCTTCTGGCTCGGCATCATGCTGATCGTGCTGTTCTCGGTGAAGCTCGGCTGGCTGCCGGTCGGCGGCATGATGAAGATCGGCGGCAGCGGTGGCGTGCTGGACATCCTGCATCACCTGATCCTGCCGACCCTGGCGCTGGGCCTCTTCTATGCCGCGATCTACACGCGCGTCATGCGCTCCTCGATGCTGGAGGTGGCGCAGGCCGACTTCGTGCGCACCGCCCGCGCCAAGGGCCTCAGCCGCAACAAGGTCACGATCAACCACGTGCTGCGCAACGCGCTGCTGCCGGTCGTCACGATCCTCGGCGTGCAGATGGGCACGGTGCTGGCCGGCAGCGTCGTGATCGAGAGCGTGTTCAGCTGGCCAGGCGTCGGTTCGCTGCTGTTCGACAGCGTGAGTTCGCGCAACTACCCGGTCGTGCTCGGCATCATGGTGCTGGGTTCGCTGGTGGTCATCGCCGCCAACATCGCGGTCGACCTGATCTACATGTGGCTCGATCCGCGGATCGAGATCCGCTGATGCAGCGCTTCGAATTCTTCGCCCGCTTCTCGCGCAACCGCGGTGCCCTGGTCGGCGCCTGCCTGATCCTGGTCGTCGCCCTGATGGCGGTCTTCGCCTCGATCTTCTTCCCGACCGATCCCTTGCGCATCGTGGGGATGCCGGAACTATGGCCGGGCGAGGACCCGGAGTTCCCGCTGGGCACCGATTCGCTGGGCCGCGACATCCTCTCGATGATCGTCCATGGCGCGCGGGCGACCCTGCTGATCGGCCTGTTCGCCTCGGCGGTCGCGACGTTGATCGGGGTCAGCGTCGGCGCCGCCGCCGGCTATTTCGGCGGCTGGGTCGACGAGATCGGCATGCGCGTCGCCGAACTGTTCCAGACCATCCCGAACCTGATCTTCGTGCTCACCATCGTCGTCATCCTGGGCTCGACCCTGACCAACATCGTGATCGCCATCGGCATCGTGAGTTGGACGCCGATCGCGCGCATGACCCGGGCGGAGTTCCTGTCGTTGCGCGACCGAGAGTTCGTGCAGGCCTGCCGGTCCATGGGCATGAGCGACTTCCGCATCATCGTCTCGGAGATCCTGCCCAACGCCCTGCCGCCGGTGATCGTGCTGTCGTCGCTGGTGGTCGCGGGCGCTATCCTGTTCGAATCGGCCGTCTCGTTCCTCGGCCTCGGCGATCCCAACGTCGCAAGCTGGGGCCGGCTGGTCGGCGACGGGCGGCAGCTCATCCGGAGCTCCTGGTACATCTGCGCCATTCCCGGCATCGCGATCATGATCACCGTGCTCTGCCTCAACCTGGTAGGCGACGGGCTGAACGACGCGCTCAACCCCAAGCTTCGGGATCGCTGAGCGATGGCCACCCTCCCCCTGGAAGTGCGCGACCTGCGCACCACGCTGTTCACGCGCCGCGGCGAGATGAAGGCGGTCGACGGTTTGAGCCTCACGGTCGGCGCCGGCGAGACCGTCGCCATCGTGGGCGAATCGGGCTGCGGCAAGTCGCTGTCGGCGCTGTCGATCATGCGGCTGCTGCCCGACCCGCCCGCCCGCATCGTGGGCGGTGAGGTGAAGCTGAACGGCCGCGACATCGTCGCGCTGCGCGAAGAGGACATGCTCGACATCCGGGGCAAGGAGATCGGCATGATCTTCCAGGACCCGATCAGCTCGCTGAACCCGGTCGCGACGGTCGAGAAGCAGATCGTGGAAGTCCTGATGACCCACACCGAGCTCGGCCGCGGCCAGGCGCGCGTGCGGGCGCACGAGTTGCTGGAACTGGTCGGCATGCCCGACGCGGCCCGCCGCCTCGACGCCTATCCGCACCAGCTCTCCGGCGGCATGTGCCAGAGGGTCGTCATCGCCATGGCGATCGCCTGCAGCCCCTCGGTGCTGATCGCGGACGAGCCGACCACGGCGCTCGACGTCACGGTGCAGGCGCAGGTGTTGGCGCTGCTCAAGAAGCTGCAGGCCGATGCCGGCATGGCGATGATCTTCATCACCCACGATCTCGGCGTCGTCGCCGAGACGGCCGATCGCGTCGTGGTCATGTATGCCGGCCGCAAGGTCGAGGAGGCCTCGGTCGACGACCTGTTCGAGAACCCGCTGCATCCCTACACGGTGGGCCTGATCGGCGCGACGCCGATCCCCGGCGCCGAACGCGCCGAACGGCTGGCCGACATTCCCGGCATGGTGCCGCCGCTCAATGCCTTGCCGGAAGGCTGTGCCTTCGCGCCGCGCTGCAAGCGGGTGATGGACCGCTGCCTCACCGAGAAGCCCGCCCTCACGGTTCCGGGGCCGGGCCGCCTCGTCGCCTGCTTTGCGGCCGAGGGGGGCTGAGATCGTGTCGCTCCTCTCGCTGAAGGACGTGCGCGTCCAGTTCAACACGTCGGGCGGCGTCGTGCGCGCCGTGAACGGCGTCAGCCTCGACCTCGCCGTCGGCGAGACGCTGGGCCTGGTGGGCGAATCGGGCTGCGGCAAGTCCACGCTCGGCAAGGCGATCATGAAGCTGGTCCCGGTGGCCGGCGGCGAGATCGTGGTCGAGGGAGTCGACATTGCGCCGCTGAACCGCGAGCAGCTCACCGACATGCGCCGCAAGGTGCAGATGATCTTCCAGGATCCCTACGGCTCGCTGAACCCGCGCTCGACGGTCGGCCGTTCGGTGGCTCAGCCGCTGGTGCTTGCGGGCTGGAAGGCCGACGCCACGGCCGAGCGGGTCGAGACCCTGCTGCGCTGGGTCGGCCTGCCGAGCGACGCCAAGCAGCGCTACCCGCACGAATTCTCCGGCGGCCAGCGTCAGCGCATCGGCATCGCCCGCGCTCTGGCGCTCAGCCCCAAGCTGATCATCTGCGACGAGCCGGTCTCCGCGCTCGACGTCTCGGTGCGCGCCCAGGTGATCAACCTGCTGGAAGACCTGAAGAGTGAGTTCGGCGTCTCCTATCTCTTCATCAGCCACGATCTCAGCGTGGTCGAGCACATCGCCGACCGGGTGGCGGTGATGTATCTCGGCATGCTGTTCGAGGTCGGCGCCCGCGACCAGATCTGGCGCAGCCCTCAGCATCCCTACACCAAGGCCCTGCTGGCCGCCGCGCCGATCGCCAATCCGAAGCTGGCGCGCGCGCGCCAGCGGACCGTCCTTCAGGGCGAGCTGCCGAGCCCGCTCAACCCACCGCCCGGCTGTCCCTTCAATTCGCGCTGCCCGCTGGCGCAGGACCGCTGCCGGGCCGAGAAGCCGGTGCTGCGGCCGGTCGCCAATGGTGCGCAGGCGGCGTGCCATTTCGTCTGATTTGGCTATGATCCGGCCATGAGATTGCCTGCCACTCTATCCACCCTTTCGGCCGCCCTCCTGACTGCCGGCGCGGCCTCCGCCCAGACCATGGAGTTCGCCTGCCCCGACCCGGGCACGACCTTCACCTACGACAGCGGCGTCAAGGTCGTGGCGCGCGGGCGCAGCGGCATGGATTGCAACATGGAGCGGGTGGGCGGCGGGCCGTTCAAGCTGCGGGCGCTGCTGTTCGACAACCCGTCGGCCGACGGCAACGACGCCACCGCCTTCATCGCCGCGCTGCGCCCCGAGCGCCTGTGGCCGCTGGAAGCCGGCAAGAAGATCGAGGCCAGCTACAAGATCGGCGGCGGCACCTGGACCTATACGCTCGCGGTGGTGCGCTTCGAGCGGCGCACCGGCCCGGGCGACAAGATGATCGACACGTTCCTGATCGAGATGAACGAGACCGGCGACAAGGGCCAGCGCTCGATCTCGCGCTGGTGGATCGCCCCCGCCGACAAGTTCGCCATCCGCTACGATTTCAGCGACGGCGCCGGCAAGGCCAACCGCGCCGTCGTGACCGAGATCAAGCGCTAAAGCGGCTTACTTCCGCCAATAGGTCTGAGCCTGCACGTTCGAGCCGGGACCGACATAGGCCCGGATGAACAGGTCGCCTTCGGGTTTGCATTGGGCGTTGTGGACGCCGCGGATTTTCTCGGTGCACAGAAGACAATCGGGGCAGTCTGCAACGGGGCGGAGCGAGCAGTCGTACCCGGAGTAGGTGAGTTGCTGCCGCCCATGCGCCTCGATGATCGCACGAAGGTAAGAAGCCATTCGTGCATTGTCGATCCAGGCATTGGCCGGTTGTGTGTAGTGAAAAGGGCCCCTCACCATGGTGCGAGTGGACGTTTCCTCGATGTTACCGCAAAAAAAAGTACAGCCACCCATGGCGAGCACTAGAGTGAAGAGTGACGCGAGACGATATTGGCAGAATCTCGGCATGCTGCACCTCGTGGCGAAAGCGCAGCATGCCGGGAAGTAGTTCTATTTCCACCAATCTATGGTTGCAATCCGGCTAGAGCGTCACGGAGCATCTTGTACCGGAAATACCGGTGGCGCCACGTAACGCTTGTACTTCGGATCGAGCAGGTCGCGATTCCACCCCGAGAAGCGGCGACTCTCGTTTTGCTCCTGCAGAACGCGATCGGCGTCAGCGGCCAGCCCCATCTCCATTTGCCTTACGCCACCGCACCGGGATCGGTGTTGGCGCCGCAGATCAGCGTCGCGACACGTTCGCCCGGCGCTGACCGATAGGCGCCGGCGCGCAACGCGGCGAGGCCGGTGGCGCCGGCCGGTTCGGCGACGATGCGCAGTTCGTCCCACAGCGCGCGCTGCGCATCGCGCACGGCATCGTCGGTGACCAGCACGGACTCGCGGACCAGCGTGCGGGCGAGTTCGAAGTTGGGCGTGCCGATGCGGCTGGCGCCCAGCGCGTCGGCGGCGATGCCGGAGATCGCGACGTCGACCGGCTTCCCGGCCTTCAGCGCCGCATGCAGGGTCGGCGTGCCCTCGGTCTCGACGGCGACGATCTTCTTCGCCGTGCCAATCGCCGCGGCACAGCCGGCGATCAAGCCGCCGCCGCCGACAGCGACCAGCAGCGTGTCGAACTCGGCCTGCTCGGCAAACTCCAGCGCGACGCTGCCGGCGCCGGCGAACACGACCTCGTCCTCATAGGCCGGCACGATCAGCGCGCCGGTCTCGGCGGCGCGGGCTTCGGAGGCGGCGCGGGCCTCGGCATAGACGGGACCGATCTGGTTCACGGCCGCACCGTAGCTGCGCAGCCTCGCCACCTTGGCGGGCGCGGCGATGGTCGGCACGAAGATCTCGGCCTTGTGGCCGAGGGCACGCGCCGCATACGCGGCCGCGGCGCCGTGATTGCCGCCGGAGGCCGCGACGATTCCCGCCGCCGGCACTTTCGAGGCGAGCAGCTTGTGAAAGGCGCCGCGTCCCTTGAACGAGCCGCTGACCTGCAGCGATTCGAGCTTCAACGCCAGCGGAGCCGTGACGCCCAAGGAGCCGGGCTTGAGTTCGATCACCGGTGTGCGACGCACATGCGGACGGATCAGGCCCCAGGCGGCCTCGACTTCGGTTCGGGAGATCATGGGTGCTGTGTCATCCCGAGGCCGAAGGCCGAGGGATCCTTGAGGTGATGGAAAGGTAAAGATCCCTCGCTTACGCTCGGGATGACAATCGGCAGGCCGGGACGTGGCGCAGGTAGTGGTCGAAGTCGGGCGTGCTGGCGCGCGGGTCCTTGGCTTCCTCATCGTAGCGGCGCAGGCGGACCGCTTCGGCGTGATACGGATTGGCGCGGAAGGCCTCGACCTCGTCGGGCGACATCAGGCCGCCCTGCAGCTCCAGGCTGCGCACCGAATCGGGCGCGAGCTTGCCGAAATAGTCGGACTCGACCGTGCAGAGATAGCGCTTGGCGGTGACGTGCAGGCGGACCGGCTCGCTGACGGCGGGGCCGAACCGCTCGGCCAGCCACTGCGCGCCCAGCTCCTCGTGCACGTCGTCGACGCCGCGCGAGGCCGGATCTTCGCCGAGCTGGTGGATCATGTGCCCGACATCGTGCAGCAGCGAGGCCAGCACCGTCGCCGGCGGCGCACCGTCGGCTTCCGCCAGCGCCGCTGCCTGCAGCGCATGCTGGAGCTGGTTGATCTCGGAGAGGCCGTAACGCCGCGTGGCGCGGCCGACGAAGATATCCAGGAGTTCCTGGCGCAGCGGATCGTTCATGCGTTCTTTTTACCATGAACCGGGGCGTAGCCGGGAATCATCGAGAGCGCCTGTTGCAGCGGGTCGGCCTGCCACGCGCGCGTAACAAAATCGCCATGCATGTCGAGCCCACCCGTGGGTCCCACGAAGGCCGCGGTGCCCGGAGTCAGGCTCTTCGGGAGGCTGCGCGCAAAGGAAATGCGCCTCTTGGCGAGCAGGCCCTGGAGCGTCGCGTTCTCGTCCTTCGTCGATTCCGTGAAGGCGCTCAACAGGAAGGCCTGCTGGCGGCGGGCGGCAAACCAGGCGGCGAACTTGTCCTCGTCGCCATAGAGCGCATCCAGGAGGATGAGCCCCTTCACACGATGGTTGGCGCCACCGCGCTGCAGCGCATAGGCCGCCGACAGGTAGCCGCCGCTGTAGGCCACGATCACCACAGAGGCGAGGTTGAAGCCACGGCCGGCGCTCTTGTTGCCGTAGAGGCGCATCAGCCGCTCGGCCGCCTCGTCGAGATACTTGGCGAAATGCCCGCCGCGCCAGAAATTGCCGGCACTCGAATCGAGCGCATCGAGCGCGAGCTGAGGCGCCACCAGTGCGATGTTCTGGCCGGATTCTGCGATCTGCCGCGGCACCGCCTGGCGCATCGCCACGTCGCGTTCCAGCGTGGCGCCCTGACCGTGGAGGAAGAGGACGATCAGGACAGGCTTTGTGGGATCGAAGCCCTGCGGCAGGTAGAGCAGCGAGCGGCGGTCGCTGTAGGCCGTCTCTTCCCAATAGACGTCGCCACGGCCGGTCGTGTGGCCGCGCCGCTTGCCGTCGCGCGCGTCGAGGAACGGCTTCGTCGTGTCGGGAATGACGCCGCGATAGGGGAAGGGCGAGCTGTCGAAGGCGACGAGCAGCGTCTTCGCCTCCTTGAGCGCAGCTGACGGTGGAGCGGCGGCGGGCTTGGCCGCATGCACCGGCGCGGACTTGGTGGCAGGCTTCGCTGCCTGCCGCTTGCTGGGCGTCCGGGGCTTCTTCGGCTGGGCGTGCGCAACGGTCGGCATCAGGAGAGCCCCCAGCAGCAGCAGCGCCCGCCGCTTCACGCGGCGGCGGGCCGCCCTGCCCCCGTGGCCTTGGGCTGGAGCGGCATGAGGACGGAGAAGAACGTCGGCCACGCGATCAGGTAGGCGAAGGCGCCGACCAGCACCACGGCCGGCAGGCCGAAGCTGGTCGCCACGATCGGCACCAGTGCGGCGCCGATGACCGAGAAACAGCCGTTGATGCCCCAGGCCCACAGGAACATGTGGTCCTTGCCGAGGCGGCCCAGCGTCGTCATCGCCGTCGGCATGGGGAAGCCCATGAGGAATGCCGGCGGGAAGATGATCAGCAGGCAGAGCAGGATGCGCAGCGCGTAGGGCAGCGTGCCGATCCAGTCGAGCGCATAATCGATCGTGAAGGCATAGGTCACCAGGATCGCGAAGATCGCCAGGAAGACCTTGGGCATGAAGGTGCGCGACCGGTCGAGGAAGCGTTCGGAGTAGAAGCTGCCGATGCCGGAGAAGACCAGCATGCCGGTGATCAGCACCGATGCAGACACGGTGGCGTTGGAGAGCGCCAGGATGAAGTGGGAGATCATGCCCACCTCGACGATGATGTAACCCAGCCCCAGGCACAGGAAGTAGATCATCGTGCCGGCCTTGCCGGGATAGCGGCTGAAGATGGTGCGCCAGCCGAAGATGACCGGGAACAGCACCAGGGTCAGCGCGAAGACCGTCGCAATGCCGAGCGTCGCCCACAGAAGCAGGTAGCCCCATTCGTCCTGCACCAGCTCGAGCCGATCGGTGAACTTCAGCAGGTCGGGCACCTTGATGTAGGCAGCGAAGTACGGCTGGTGGTTCGTCAGGATTCGCGTGTCGAAGACGTACTGGTCCGCGACCTTCTGCCAGCCGCCCTCGATCAGATAGTGCCAGGCGAGGCGGCCCAGCACGGTGGCCGGAACCTTGGGCGTGGGCGGTGCGGCGCCGTCGGCCGGAACGGCTCCGGGCGCGGCCGCGTCCGTCACGCCGGGCGGCGGCTTGTCGTTGGGCTCGGTCTCCGCCGGCGCGGTCGGATCGGCCGGGTGGCCGGTGAAGAAGAACTGGTCGCGATAGTCCTGCAGGATCTGCTTCAGGTCGGACGTGTCGACCTTGAAGCCCGGATAGTAGATCTCGTCGAACGACATCGCCTTGGTGTGGGCGTTGAGCAGTTCGATCTCCGCGGCCGTGAATCCGTCGCGCTTGTAGAGCACGGTGGCGGTCGAGAGGTAGGACGAGACGACGTAGAACTTCTGGGCAATGTCCTTGCCGCCGTCGACGTCGCGCGCCGCGGCGACCATCGTCGCATAGAGCTTCAGCACCGACTTGGGCGGCTCTTCCTTGTTCCACAGCGTCACCGACAGGACACCGGCCGGCGCCAGGGCGCGCATGTAGGCGCTCATCGCCTCGCGGCTGTAGGAGTATTTCTCGACGATCGAGAAGCCGCCGGGGCTCGACAGGCCGGCCGAATCGGCCAGCGACAGGTCGATCACGTCATAGCGGTTCTTGGTGTGCGAGACGTAGAGGCGGCCATCGTAGTCGATGACGTTGACCTTGGGATTGTTGAGGACGTCGCCGGTGAAGTCGCGCAGGCCCTTGTCCTCGCGGAAGGCCGTCAGCAGCGCGGGATTTCCCTCCGCCACCGTGACCTGGCTGGATCCCGACTTCAGCGCCACCGCCGTCGAGATGCCGCCGCCGAACTGCACCACGAAGGTCTTCGGGTCCTTCTTCAGCAGGTACGGGTAGTACATCGGCAGGTACTTGAAATAGGCCGTCTCGTCGGCCGGCAGGTCCTTGATGATGCCCGCCGGGCCTTCGGAATCGATGTAGAGGCCGAGATAGGCGTTCGACGGCATCTTCTTCAGGTTGAAGGCCGCATTGTCGGACTGGCCCGGCGCGAAGTGCAGGTAGGAACTGGAATAGACCTCGATGTAGCCGAACGGCGAGGCGCGCTCGTAGACGCGCGCCGCGTCGGGAAACTTGCGGGCGTAGGAAACGCCCTTGTAGTCGGACACGGCGAGCTTGGGGATGCCCAGCACCTGCGGCGCGAAGTGATGCACGGCGGCCGACAGGATCGCCACGACGACGATGGCCAGGGTGCCGCGGCGATCGCCCAGCGCCACGAACCACAGCACGCCGCCGGCCAGCCAGAGGATCAGCGGCGCCATGATCAGGTCGTCGGGCCGCCACAGGTACATCGCCAGCAGCACGGTGAGGCCGCACAGGCCCGAGCCGACGAGATCGGCGAAATAGACGCGGCTGAAGGTCTTCTGCGCCTTCAGGAAGATCACGCCGAGATAGAGCGCGCCCGCCAGGAACGGCAGGAAGTAGAGCACGAAGTTGGCGAACAGGCGCCACTTCTGCATCGGGTCGGAGATCAGGAAGATCGCGTTGAACGGCACCTGCTGGGCGGCGAGGTTGCACACCACCATCAGCGGCCCGAAGGCCAGCAAGGCGCCCTTGACCGAGCCCACCCAGTGCCGCTCGAACCAGCTCTTGCCCACGCACATCACGGCGCTGGTGAGACCGAAGCCGAACATCGCGAGGCTCACGACCAGCGAGCCGAAATGGGCCCAGCTGCCGACCGAGAAGACGCGCATGATGCCGATCTGCAGCGCGATGATGCTGCCGGCAACCAGGCCTACGGACAGATAGAAGGAGAGCGGCGGGCGATGATCGAGATCGACCGTGATGGACAAGGGAGATCTCCGTTGTTCTTGTTGGATCGCTTTGTGCGATCTCTAGAGGGGTAGCGATCGGAAAGTCTCAGGCGAGCCCCAAAGCTCGTGTCATCCCGAGCGCAGCGAAGGATCCTTCGCCGCACTCAGGACGACATTGGTGCACTAACGGTTGTGCGTTCCGACGATCTTGTCGCCTTCGAGCTTGGTGAAGGGCACGAACGGCACGATCTTGCCGCCGTAGATGTCCTCGCGGCTCGTCGTGATGGAGCCGTCGGCGCCCTGGGTCTTGGTGACCTTGAGAACGCGCTGCGCGCCTGGCGGGCCGACCGGGATCACCATCAGGCCGCCGGCCTTGAGCTGCTGCAGCAGCGGCGGCGGCACGTGGTCGATGCCGCAGGTCACGATGATCTTGTCGAACGGGGCCGCGTCTTCCCAGCCATAGAAGCCGTCGGAGGCCTTCGTCTTGATGTGCTTGAACTCGGTGTAGCCCTTGTCGATCAGCTTGTCGTACAGGCCCCGCGTACGCTGGGCGAGCGGCGCGATGATCTCGATCGTGTAGGCGTTCTCGGTGAGATTGGCGATGTAGGCCGACTGCACGCCCGAACCGGTGCCGATCTCGAGCACCTTCTCGCCGCGCTTCACGTCGATGACGTTGGTCATGCGGCCCTGCACGTGCGGGCCGGACATGGTCACGCCATAGCCGATGTCGAGGAAGGCGTGCTCGTAGGCGCGCTTGTGGATCGCCGGGCTGATCGCGGAGAATTCCTCGCGCGGGGTCAGCAGGAAGGCGCGCATCGTCGCCTGGCCCCAGATGTCCTTGTTCCGGATCAGCGCCTGGAAGCGATCCCAGCGCTGGCCGAGGAACACGGGATCTTCACCGCGGGCCTTGCCCCAGGCGATGAAGTTTTCGCGCGAGTCCATCGGCGGGTTGAGGTCCCAGCTGTAGGGCTTGATCGTGGCGGCGATGGCCGGGGCGGCCAGGGCACCGGCGGCGAGCGCAACCGAGCCGGAGACGAAAGTACGTCTCTTCAAGATATTCCTCCTTGGCGCGGACACATTGGGAGAGGGAGAAAATCACCGGAAAAGCCGGCAATTCGAGGCGACCGCACGTCAAATAGATACGGGAATTGTGGCGGATTTGCCAGCGCGGCCGTGCTAGTTCGTCGGTAACAACGATGAATCAAGGGAGGAATGAAGAATGATCCGCAATCTGTCTCGCCGCGCCGCCCTGGGCGCCGCCGCTTCCCTGCCGGCCGCCGCCCTGCTGCCCCCGGGGCCTGCAGGCGCAGGCGGCCTGGAAGCCGACCCAGAACGTCCGCATGGTCGTGCCGGCCGCTCCCGGCGGTACCACCGACATCGTGGCCCGCCTGCTGGCCTCCTACCTCACCGAGGCCTGGGGCCAGTCCTGCGTCGTCGACAACAAATCGGGCGCCGGCGGCGTCATCGGCTCGACCGAGGTCGTCAAGGCCGCCCCCGACGGCAACACCGTCCTGATGGGCAATATCGGCCCGCAGTCGATCGCCTATTCGCTCTACCGCAACATGCCCTACACGCCGGCCAGCCTGATCCCGGTGTCCAACGTCATCACCGCGCCCAACGTGCTGGTGGTCCATCCCTCCGTTCCGGCCAAGACGGTGCCGGAATTCGTGGCCTGGCTGAAGGCGCAGAACGGCAAGGCCTCCTACGCGTCCTCCGGCACCGGCCAGTCGCCCCATCTCTGCGGCGCCTGGTTCCTGCAGCTCACGGGCACGAAGGCCGAGCACATTCCCTATCGCGGCGCGGCGCCGGCGCTGGCCGACCTGACAGCCGGCGTCACCCAGTTCTTCTTCGACAACCTGACGACCGCCATCGAGTTCGTGCGCGCGGGCAAGCTGCGGGCGCTCGGGCTCACCTCCGCCCAGCGCAACCCGATGGTGCCGGATCTCGTCCCGATCAACGAGACCATGCCGGAACTCAAGCCGTTCGACGTGTCGACCTGGTTCGGGGTGTTCCTGCCGGCCAATACGCCCAAGCCCATCGTCGATTCGTTCAACGCCCAGATGAAGGCGTGGCTCGGCGACGAGAAGACCAAGGAGCGCTTCAGGACCATGGCCGGCTTCCCGGCCTACGGCACGCCCGACGAGTTCAAGGCCTTCGTCACGGCGCAGATCGCGCAATGGAAGAGCGTCATCGACAAGGAAGGTCTGAAGCTCGACGTCAACTGAACCTCACATGATCTGGTTCACCACGCCGCCATCGACACGCATGGCGGCACCCGACGTGCCGGAGGCGGCTTCGCTGCAGAGATAAACCCCGAGCGCTGCCACTTCCTCTGAGGAGGTGAAGCGCCGGATCAGCGAGGTCGGCCGGAAGTCGCGCAGGAAGCCCGCCTCGATTTCCGCGACGCTCACGCCCGTGGCCGCGGCCCGCTCGGCGCGCAGGCGGTCGGTATTCTCGGTGTGCGTCGGGCCGGGCAGCAGGGCGTTCACCGTGACGCCGGTGCCGGCGAGCTCCATGGCGAAGCCGCGCGACAGGGAAAGCTGCGCCGTCTTCGTCATGCCGTAGTGGATCATCTCCCTGGGAATGTTCAGCGCCGATTCGCTGGAGACGAAGACGATGCGGCCCCAGCCACGTCCGGCCATTCCCGGCGCGTAGTGGCGCGTGAAGCGCACGCCGCTCATGACGTTGACCTCGAAGAAGCGCTGCCATTCGCCGTCGTCGATCTCGAAGGCGGGCTTGCGGCCGTAGATGCCCAGATTGTTCACCAGGATGTCGATCTGCGGCACCTTGCCGAACACGACCTTCGCACCTTCCGCCGTGGCGCAATCCGCCGCGATGCCCGTGGCCTTGGCGTCCGGCACCGCGTCCCTCAGCCGCCTCAACGCGTCGTCGACGCCCGCCTGCCCACGGCCCGTGATCACCACGCTCGCTCCTTCGGCGGCGAGCCCGCTCGCGATGGCGTAGCCGATGCCGGCGGTCGAGCCGGTGACGAGCGCATGCTTGTTGGCGAGCCCGAGTTCCATGGCATTCCTCCCTGACGACGGCCGTCCCGCGAGAGGGGACGCTGCCCGCACGTGATAGCCGAATGGCCCCCGGAAGGCCCGCGACCCGTCGCGGCCGGCGGCAGCAGGCATCCAGGGTCTTGCCGAAGGTCGTGTCCCGCCCAATATCAGCACTCTGATATTAGGAGCCTGCCATGACCCTGCCCCGTCTTTCCTATGATGCCTTCGCCGCACTCGCACCCTTCGCCCCGCAATCGCTGATCGCCATGGGTCGGCAGGCCGACGAGTCCGGCCTCGACAAGCAGATCCTCGAACTGGTGAAACTGCGCGTCTCCCAGATCAACAACTGCGCTTTCTGCCTGCAGATCCACCTCAACGTCTCGCGGAAGCTCGGTGTGCCGCCGGAGAAGATCGACCTGGTCGCGACCTGGGAAGAGGCCGGCATCTTTTCGGAGAGGGAATGCGCGGCCCTCGCCTGGGCCGAGACGCTGACGCATCTCGCGGGGCGCAGCGTGTCGAACGAGGCCCATGACGCGGTCCGCCGGCATTTCAGCGAGGAGGAAGTCACCTTTCTCTCCGTCGCCATCGCCACCATCAATGCCTGGAACCGTCTCGGCGCGGCCTTCCGCTTCGCCCCGCCGATCCCGAAGCGGTCG